>Ga0163108_10001049_pt1 | contig 20456 bp, 13 predicted proteins | sample Fk1155metaG_FD_109644 | JGI IMG/M metagenome (GOLD analysis project Ga0163108, IMG submission 109644) | Marine microbial communities from the Central Pacific Ocean - Fk160115 155m metaG | ecosystem: Environmental > Aquatic > Marine > Oceanic > Photic zone | place: The Central Pacific Ocean...
CCAAACCCAACGCTCACAGTCCTTACTTGAGTTCTTTCCGCTATTGATCTCGAGTATGCATCCTCGGCATTAAGAACAACAAACCCCTCTCCACTTACACTCTCCGCAAGTGCCCCTTTTTCTATAGCTATAGATTCGCGAGAACCCATATTCTCAATGTGCGCAACTCCAACATTAGTAATCACTCCAATGTTTGGGCTTGCTATATCAGCCAATAAAGCAATTTCACCAGAATTACTCATCCCCATTTCCCAAACACCATATTGATGCTGATCATCTGCCTCTAGCACTGTAAGAGGAAGCCCTATATGGTTATTATAATTTCCGGCCGTAGCGCTTACAGAAAACCTTTCACTTAAGACAGAATATATAAAATCCTTAGTTGATGTTTTGCCGTTACTTCCTGTTATTCCAACACCAGTTAGATTTAATGATTGTCTGTAATTTTTGGCGAATTCTTGTAACCCACTTAGGGTATCTTTTACCACTATTACAGGAGTACTCGAATTTACATTCAAATCAACGCCCTCCTGAACCATCACTGCAACCGCGCCATCAGCAAAAGCGTCCTGAACAAAATCATGCCCATTAAATGAATCCCCTTCCAACGCAATGAACAGATCCCCTTCCTTGATTCTTCTACTATCTGTAGACACAGAATGAACGAGCAATTCCTCGAAAGATGAATCAACAACTCCTTTCGAATAAGAAGCAACATCAGATAAACTTAATTCCCTCATAGCCTCCGGTACTCCTCCTCTCCTTCAGTCTGACGTCTATTCTCCCGTTCTAATTTATCTTTTTCATATTGCTCTCTTTTTTCACGAACCATATCCGCAAAAACATGATCACGATCATTCAGCATCTGCCCAGCAATTACACGATCGTCAAATGCGGTTCTCTTCCCTAAAACCTCTTGATAAGTTTCATGACCTTTACCTGCAATTAAAAGTATGTCTCCTGGGAGCAGATATGATACAGCTAAAGCAATAGCTTCCCGCCTATCCTCAACAACTTCATAGTGGGTTCCTTTAAATCCTGATTCAATTTCACTTATGATCTGGGATGGAGGTTCACTCCGCGGATTGTCTGATGTGATAATTGCATAATTAGCAATACTGGCCGCAACATTGCCCATCTGCGCCCTCTTTGTAGTATCACGGTCACCTCCACAGCCAAAAACAACAATGAGCCGTCTAGGGTTAAGTTTTTCTAATGTTAATAGAGCATTACTTAATGCATCAGGTGTATGAGCATAATCAATATAAACATCGAAGGGCCTCCCCTCTGAAACGCTTTCTAATCTGCCTGGTATTTGCGGTAAATCTGCAAGATTTGAAACAGTCTCCCGAACATTCAAACCCATACCAATTCCAGCAACAAGAGCTGCTAAAGCATTATATACATTAAACTTTCCAATGAATGGAATGCTTGCCCTAATTTGTCGGCTACCGACTTCAAGTATGAAGTCAGTACCTTTGCGGGTCTGACGCAAATCAACGGCTCGGTAATCCGCTCCGACACCAAGACCATATGTCAGCGTCTTTAATTTCTTATTCTTATTGTATCCTATAATTTTTTTTCCCCACTCATCATCATAATTAACAACAGCAACTTTCTTTGGCTTGTTATCACAAGATGCAATTTGTTCGAACAATTCACGCTTTGCCTGATAGTACTTGTCCATACTTCCATGGAAATCTAAATGATCCGTACTGAGATTAGTAAAGATCCCAACATCAAACTGAACATGAGCCGTACGTTTTTGTACTATTCCATGAGAAGAAACCTCCATGACTGCCGCAACGCATCCATTCGACAACATTTCGGATAAGTAAGATTGTAATTCAGGTGCCTCAGGAGTTGTATGAGTCACTACTGGTTCTTCTTTGGATCCAGTTTTGTAACTGATTGTACCTAGTAAACCGCACCTCCTTGGAGCCTTCTCTAAGAGATGGTATAATAAAAATGCAGTAGTAGTTTTACCGTTAGTTCCAGTGACTCCGGCAATTTTCATTGCACTGGATGGACTCGCATTAATCATGTCTGACATCGCAGACATGGCATATCTTCCATCCGGAACTTTGACCCAAGGCACGTCCAATTCACCATTATCCGTTTCAGCAACAATTCCTGATGCTCCCGACTTGACGGCAGACTCAATGAAATCCATGCCGTTTGCATTTTGACCTTTTAGCGCAAAAAATAGCGACCCTTCTACTGACCTCCTCGAGTCATAACACAATGTTTGAATTACAGGATCATCAGGGCCCGTAAGGACTGCCTGATTAATACTTTCTGTGAGCTTACTTAATTTCATTAATTCCCTAATCAATTAAGTTGCCTTGTAGAACCTGCCCCGGTGAGGGGCCCAATGATCGCGTCGCTTTCCTAGGATCAATTCCCAAGTAGGGCATTGCCGCAGCTGCAATCTTCGAAAAAATTGGCGCTGCTACTGTTCCTCCATATCTAAAACCCTTATTTTGCGGATCATCCACAACAATAATTCCTGCTAACCGCGGATTTTCTGCAGGAAGAAACCCCATAAAAGAAACCACATAACGTCTATCGTGATAGCCTTGGTTGCGTGGATTCTTAGGCTTTTTTGCTGTGCCAGTTTTTCCGGCAACTTGAAACCCGTCCACTTGAGCCTTTGTCCCTGTTCCTCCTTTTGATACAACTGCCATTAAGGCATCCCTCACTTTATTTGCAGCACCTTCGTGTATGACTCTACGGATTTTTTTTGACTGAAACCTGTACATTGTTACTCCATCTTGAGAAGTAATTCTCTGAATGATCTGGGGCTGATATAGAGTTCCTCCATTTGCAATAACACAAAGTGCATTGACCATTTGAAGGGCCGTAACATCAACTTCATATCCCATCGCTATTCGTGACAATGAAGTCTTACTCCACCCCTTTGAATCTGGCCGAGTGACCGTTCCCGAAGACTCAGCGGTAAGTTCCACTCCGGTCCTTCTAGTGAATCCAAAATCTTTAATATAACTATGGAATGTGTGCCGCCCAATTTTCTTTGCCAGCATATAAACTCCTATATTACTGGACTTAGCAAGAATCTCTTCCGCACTCAAATAACCAAATGGACGGTGATCACTTAATGTAACGCCTGGTTCTCGATAGCGTCCATTGTAACAGAAAAAGTTTGAATCTGGTGTTATGAGGCCCCTATCGAAAGCTGCAGAAAGAGAAACAATTTTGAATGTTGATCCTGGCTCATAACGGTCAGCGACTGGGTGAATCTTTCTGACTCCTTCCCGAGTAAATTGATTGAACTGCGGCCTACTAGCCATCGACAATATTTCTCCAGTTCCTGGATCCATGAAAACGGCCATAATTTTCTCTGGTTCATATTCGCGAACGGCAAGCTCTAGCTGTTGTTCAACTATATTCTGAAGCCCCATGTCTATCGTTAATTCCACATTAGATCCATTAATTGGTTGCACTTCTTTACTGTATTCCGAAAGCACTTCACTTGAGCGACGAGTCCGCTCAACGAGCCTATATCCTGATATCCCCGCTAATTGAGGATTCAGAGTACTCTCAATACCTTCCCTCCCGATATTTTCTGCATCGGTGTATCCAAGGACTTGAACTAACCTTCCGGTTTTTGGATAATATCTGCGCATCGAATCCTCGAACCGAAAGCCTCCGATCTTGCGTTCTCGCATCAACTCTTTGACCTTTTCTGCGTGAATGAAATCTAGTGATCGAAAAATAACAACACGGTCCCTTCCATCATTATTATTAACTATTTCCTGAAGGACACCCTGCTTAATTCCTAGCGTTTGATTTAACAGACTTTCAGCAAGATCAATGAAACGATCCCTCACTTCCTTTGAATTGTAGCGTTGAGATATTTCCCTCACACTCAGATCCTCAGAAGCTGCTACTGCTCGTCGACACACATGGATATCTTCTAAATGATACCTATCAGCAATAACATCTCGAACGTGCTGATTTTGCACTAACGATTCACCGTTCCTATCATAAATTTGACCACGAGATGCCGGTAAAACTGTTTTAGCCATCCTCTCGGCCTTAGCAATTTCTGAAAATCGCTCATGCCCAACGATCTGGATGTATACGATCCTTATCGACAACACACTAAATGCGATGACGAGAATCAAAGTAACACAAAAACTGCGCTTATGGAGTGAATTACTATCCACTTGGTCTGTCTATATCAATAAATGTAATTTCTGTATCAGCGTTAACTTTCACTGCTGCCGAAGTTGATGATTGTGCTTTTTTAACCCTAATTATATGACTGTTAGTTATAGGAATAAGTTTACTGTTATAATCCTTAAGAGCATTTGATAGAGCTCTCCTATCTCGCAGCGTTTCGACTCTCAGTCCCACTGTCTGAACTTTCTTTTCCTGAAGCTTTATTTCGCTCAAAAGAGCACGCCGAACATCACTGCGTTCGACGTGAGCATTTTTTATCATCACGAACGCACAAGCAGTTCCGGCCACTATGAATCCTATAATGATCAGAGAACACAACGATCCAACCTTGAGTCTTCGTTGATACTTTTTGCGTCTCTCGTTCATTTCATTAATTAGGGCTGAACCTCTATCGGCAATCTCTCTGCCACCCGAAGTCGAGCACTCCGGGCCCTTGGATTAACTTTTACCTCATCCTTTGAAGGAATGAGTCCTTTCTGCATGACTAATTTAAAACAGTAATCCGGATTAGATCTTGGCTCTGGCCACTCGGGGCGATCAACCTTAGATTTACTGCATCGCTTTAGATACGACTTCACAATCCGATCTTCTAACGAATGAAAAGAAATCACCACTAGTCGTCCACCAGGTCGTAGCCATTGAGGGATCTCAGCTAACGCTTCTTCGAGCACTCTAAGTTCATTATTTACTGCTATCCTTAAGGCCTGAAAAACTCTTGTCGCTGGATGTTTTTTTCCTCTTCTCGGCAAAATGGATTCAACGAGGCCCGCAAGGTCGGTAGTGCATTCAAAAAACTTATCTTTGCGACGCTCAATGATAGCAGATGCGATTCGACGGGAGGCCCTTTCCTCTCCATACTCATAAAAAACACGAGCAAGTTCTTCTTCTGGGCAATTATTTATCAACTCCGCCGCAGTCACTTCCGCGTCCGGATCCATCCTCATGTCTAACGGACCTGGCTTATTGAATGAAAAGCCCCGATCAGCATCATCGACCTGATGAGAAGAAATACCTAAATCAAGAAGGAGTCCATCTAATCCACTAATGCCTATAGTTGAAAGAATTTCACCAAAGTCACGGAAATTACCCTGAATCGCCCCGAACTTATCATCATAATGACTTAAACGAGCACGAGCAAAAGAAAGGGCGGCAGGGTCCTGATCCAGTCCAATAACTTTTGCCCCCTTACTCAATAGCTGCTCGGAGTGACCTCCACCTCCTAAAGTGGCATCTAAGAATAGCTTGCCAGGCTCAGGCGCCAAATAATGAGTCGCTTCGTCTAGGAGAACAGATTCGTGATAATCTGCCCCTTCTGATCTGCTGCGCTTAAAACGCGAGTTCTCATCCGGAGGCAATGCTCCCGGCGAAAACCCCTGCCTAAAACCTGCCACATTGGGCTTGTTATGACAGTCATCTGAAGGCCAATCGTTCAAGTGGTAGAGAGCATCCTGACCTCCTGGGCTGGCCGGACAATATCTTCTGTTGTATAGAAACCTCGGTATGAGTTTCCTCATTTTCTTGATTATGTAGTTTGTGATTTAACAATGACTTATATTCAATTTTGAGGTTCCTAATTTTTGTTTGAGGGGGGGGTAATAATTGATACTAGAGGCCAACTCGATCAGCGATGTTGGCAAATGAATTTTCTTCTTTGGTCTGATTCTCATACCAATTCTCTGGCCTCCAGACCTCAATGCGAGAGCCGCCTCCAGCAAGCATGACCTCACCTCCCAGACCTAGTTCTGAGCATATCTCATACGGAAGCACGAGCCGTCCTTGTCTATCGAGGGGACACGGGGTGGCTCTTGAAAATAACTGCCTGACAAATTGTCGTCGGACCAAAGGCTCAACATCTTCTGCTGTTTCTAAATCATTAGCGATTTTCTTTAATTCACTATCTGGCAAAAGAATCAGAAATGGCTGCCTCGGATCAGGAACGGCAAACAACTCCGAAAGTCCTTCAAAGCGCCACCGAGCCGGAACGGTCACGCGATGATTGTCGTCCAGCGTATGCTGCACGGTTCCGGCAAATAGCCGAACATCATTACTTTCTTTAGAGTTAACCAAAACGTATTGCATTGAGGCTCCTTTTTGCCCCAATGCGCCCCAATCTGCCCCTATGCACTTATTTGGTCAACGTCAATTTTATGGTAAATCGAATAAAAATAATAATTTCAGCAAATTTTAGGATTTTTCGGCCAACATTTGCATTAGCACGCAGAAAAATAGGGTCTTTGAATAGATTTCTTTAAAATATCCCTATAGCCAAAAACAGTGGCTATTTCTCATTCAAATCCTAAACCGATTTTAAACGAGTAAATTCCTCAAAACCAAATATGAAATTTGGAAATTTATTCAGCCTGAAGCCGACGAATGCGGCCATTAAATGGATTTAATGTCAACGTTATGAATTCTGTTGATGCATCGAGAGTCGATTCTATGTCCGTTTCTCTCATAATCGTAAGCGTCCAATGCTTCTCATCCACTGTGGCCAGATTAGTTGAGCCGTTCGGTCTGAATTCAAACGCAACATACTCTGCTGATTTACTCCGCGGTATTTCCATTTCATCTCTCCTAAGAAATTCACTCTCCACCAAACTACTGTATGATTTTTCAGCAATCACGAATGCTGCAGGGAGCATCTTCACTTCTCCTAGATCGTACCGGTCCTGTTTGTGATCCTGAGGATTAGTTATTACCTGTGCTGACTGATAGCTTCGAAACATCTTAGCGCTTCCTGGAGATTCAGGATCCTCGTACTTGAAGAACCTAATTTCGACTGGGGTATTTTCCGTGATGGATAATTGGTGCGATCCAGCCAAGAGTGCCTCCACCTCATCGGCCGCCTGTCTAAGCTTAGACCCCTTCAGAGCGGGACCCATTGCTGGTATTGTGAAAGCCGTGATCACAGCAATGATCATAAGGACTACCAGCACCTCAATGAGAGTAAATCCTTGGTTCTTTGTTTGAACGCTTTTCATGGGCAGTTATAAATATACAATTACTTTTGCAAATCAGAATCACTAAACTTAGAAGCTCTTATGCCTACCGTTTCGTGAAACACTCGGTAAGTAATACGTGGCCTAAAAGCATCTAATTTGTTTTGAAGCTCTTTCAAGTCCTCGTCATAATCACTGACTTCTTGGAAAAGGGTAGAAGGAACCAAATCGCTTGGAAGAGATCCGTAAACTTGTTCTATCTTCTTCGCAGACCCCTCATCCATCGCCACCATAGTAACCTCAATTAGAGGAGGCAACTGGTGCTTAGTAGGATCCTTCTCGTTTCTTTTCTTCTGATATCTCCGACTATCATACTCATACTCAGGAGCCAATGTATTTGCTGTTTCAATGGCATTGGAGTTCTTCGGCTGAATGATCAAAGCAATTATATTTTCCGCAATTGGCATAGAAAAAGGCTTACCACCTTCGGTAGCCTCGTCATTAAGAACATCTTCCTTAAACCAGTCCGTGTTGTATCGCGTTTTAAGATCACTAGCGTAGACTTTCAGATTTTCAGTGGGAGGCCTGAACTCCATCAAACGATACCGCTCTCTATCCTTTAATGTTCCTGAAGGAAAAAAGTCAGGAATTTGATCCCTGTCCGTATTACGCTCAATGTAATAACCCCAACTATTAAGCAAGCTACCAAATGACTTATTATTCGGATCCACGGAAAAGCTAAGGGGCGCCTGAAAGAAGACGCAATGAGTTGGGAATTTACCTGCCGCTAACAAATCCTCTCCTTTTCCACTAATAAAGTGAAGGTCAGACTTTCTCTCATATCCTCTGGGCCTTTGGTTTTGATTATTTCCAGGATACTGGTAATCGAAGTAAGTATTCAACATCGCCTGACTTATCCGTCGAGTCATCCCCTCAAATGCAACTCGAGCTTCTTTAAAAGTGGAAACTCTGGCCTGAGCGTTTGACCATGTTCTCGTTGTAGAATCAAGCATTCTAAAAACGAGCAACATTATAAGAGACAGAACAACCATCGAAACCATTAACTCTAACAGAGTGAATGCTCGGTTAGGTGTCAGGGTTCTCTTCTTTGAAATATTCATGACTTGATTTTAATGATCTTCTTATCTCTTTAATTTTTTATGTATCCTTAGATTCAATCATCCTTTTCAGTGTCAATGATGAAAGTCCAATATGATCTATAATCTTTTTTCATGCGCTTCTGATTGGCTCCAGAGTCCGGGCTCGGATCTTTGAAGTCTGGCTCATCACCCAAAACATTTGAAACCTTCACCACAACTCTCTTCAGGAACTTATTTGCTTGGGCTCCAGGAATCTGAGGGTTCTCTTCATCAACTTCAACTTTTGCAGTATAAATTCTCCTTAATTTTGATTCTTCTTCAGCTTTCTTCAGTTGCGTTCCCATATCATCGAACCAATAAATCTTTCCATTATATTGCTGAATGTCGTCAAACTCAGATAACTGAACCTCACCTAATAATTTATTAGCGATCCTTGCTCCTACAGTATTTACCCCGGCCTCTTTCATCATTTTCATACCCAGAGGAATCAAACCCATGAGCGCTATCATCACCGTCGAGACAATACCTATAGCTAGAACCGTCTCTACCAAAGTAAATGCACCCTTCTTGGATCGGGAATTCTGCAAAGATTTATGCACTGATAATTTCATGGCACTTATTGATGCTAATTATTGAAATTCTTCGGGGTTTAGGAGTTTTTGACATAAGAAACGTCAATTTAGCGATTTGTTCACCCACCGTAGGATTTACAATGCATATACGCAAGGAAATTAATCGAAGTGTATAATAAGTGCCGAACGCTTCTATCCATTTCTACTGTTGAGAGTTATTATTAATTCGCAATTACCGCAGAATAACCTTGTAGCCCTCGATCTTCACGCGCCCAAAGGCTACCTCCCTAGTATCAATGGGGTTAATATAGCGAGCTGTAATAGTGACCGTTCCATCACCATTGATTTCTGGGTCCCCTATCTGCCTGAAGGTGTCCGCTCCGGTAGCATCACCCCAAGTCTCACAATTAAAAGAAATCTGAGGAATATATTTAATGTCCCTAACGACAAACCCTCCAATGGGGCTGACTAAGGTTCCTGAAGTAGCATCATTGGCTTGACGCCAACTCAGCTCGAACCATCTCAACCCGCCTTCTTCAACGAGCCTCGCTTGAGGCATCAAGGGCGCTCCAAGTTCACTCTGAGTAGTCGGAACTTCCGGATCTCCTCCAAAAGCATACTCCAAGAAATTTGATATTCCGTCACCGTCAGGATCTTCGAACCGCAGTCCCTTCTCATCTAGCTGATAAGAAGTCTCTAACTTGATCCAAGATGGATACGAATCAACAGTAAGCGGCGTCCCATCAATCTCAAAATTATCAAAGAAAATAGATTCCGTATCCTCATTGCACTTGGCCTCATAGGAAAAAGTATAACTATTAGCATCATCAGAGATCGGAAAAAAGTAACGGTAGAATGAACCATTAATCCCACGGTTAAGATCATTTAAAGTTTTTGGAGGATTGTTCCGAGGCGCGAGCTGATCAGTGACGCCCTCGAGCTGACAAGAGAATAAGAAATCGGATCCGCTCTTACCTTTATTTAGCGCCTGTATGGCCAATATGTTCTGCCCAATGATGAGCTTGTCTAGGTACTCGTTCAATGAATAATCCTTAATAGTTTGAGCGATCGAATCACTGTTACTGGCCGTCGCCTCTGAGTCCCACTGAGGTTCTTCGGGCCCTTTAAATACCTGGACCTTTTCCCCATTCAACCAAGCAACGAATCCGTCATCGGTCCGCACCCCTAACACTAAAGACTTGAACTGACTCTTATCTTTAACCTCGAAGGGGATCCTTAAGAAAACAGAAGCAGTCAGCCGATACATTTGCTCTTCAAGATCAAGCGCTATGAAGGGGTCAAATGGATCGACTCGGGTCCCGGAACGGGCAAAGCCTATTCCTCCCCTCACCACGGTCCCGTCCTCGTTTGTCTTTTCAACGTCCGTCCATGCTGAATCATCATAATTCAGCTGAACCCAATCATAACCAATGTCCTCTGTCGGAACTAGAGCCTTCTTGACCTGATCTTCAGCAACAAGCATTTCAGTGACTTTTTCTGCAGCTCCACCACCTCCAGTAATGTTAAGTTCCTGCTTCTTAGTGTACTTATCGCCATCGATACTAGTCAAACTATTGAACTTAATATAGTCTTGATTGGCTTCGAACCCGTTACCGGCCCTGAGGCCCGCTTCTGGCCAGCCTCCATCGTACGTACGAACATCAAAAGAGACAACAACGTCCTTATAATTACGAAGATCGACCCGATACTTTAATGTTTCATCACCCGGCACCTGAGAATAGACCTCATGATGATCATTTGAAATAGCAAAGCACCGACCCTCAGCAAATCCGATTCCTGTATCTGCTAACGGTAATCCCGTCATCCAGTCAAAGTTCGAAACTCCCCCAATGAGTCCACCCCCGAGCCCGTTCCTGTCACGGCTCGCCCAGCCAAGGTCATCGTTATCATTGAAGTTCGGAGTGAAGAATGATGTACCTTCACCGGCATTTTCAAATCTAATGGACTGAGGAGGGTGAAACATACCATACCCGGGCGCAACATTGAAGGCGCTCATCCATATGTTAAATCCTGCATCTGAACTGCCTGGGGAGGACTGATGAACTTCAACAGCAACCACGTTACGGCCCGCGACAAGCTTACCGGTACCTTCGGGTGAGGATTCATAAAACCTTGTCTCGGAAGTTCCTCCAGCAGAACTAGAAGCAAGAGTGCTCCACTTAATCTCACCCGCGGGCATGTTCTCGCGGTGAAGTTCCTCACCGTTAATATAAATCACAGCACCATCATCTCGTTGAATGCCTAGGAGGATCTGATAAAAAGGATCATCACCTTCCAAAGAATTTAATTCGGCAGAGGTAACGTTAAACTCTTTACGAAAATAAAAGGTAACATTCCTTGCACTGCTCGGCCCTCTGTCCAAGGTCGTCACAATTCCTTTGTTTCCAAAGCCCAGACCCGCCGCACCGCTCTCCCATGTTGAATCATCATAGTCGCTTTCTCTCCAATCCGTTCCAAGATCATTCCCATCATCAAGGTACTTCCATACCGCGCCTTCAAGAACTAACGGGATCTCATCTTCCGCAAACGAATAGATTATCGCGCTAAGCAAAAAAACAACTAAGAGAAAGTTCTTGAGGAGGAATTTCATGATGTCATGTGTGGTGGGGTTCATTGTGTCGATCATTCATTATCGACACTAACTACTTAAATAATGACACTAACAGGCTGAGACGCAAGATCTTCGGAATCGATTCCGCTTCACTGAAGCAAAAAATTAGCATAATAATAAACAAAGGAGACTTTTATTAATAAATTCTAATTAAAATCTGCTAAATCTAATCATATAAACCACGTGCTCATTATGAGATTTTCCATCATTCTATCTGCTACACTTTTTTTCTGCATCACGATGAGTCCTGCTCAAAGACCTGAAAGATTAAGTTATAAAGGAAAGTCATATCAAATAGTTGAGATAGTCGAAGTCAAAGATGATAAAGCCAGTCTCAGGACCACTGACAATAAAACCATTACGATTCCAGTACGTTTCCTTAGCTCAAGGCTCCGAGCAAAAGCAGAAAATCTGCAAAAAAGATTAGATAAGATTAGAAATTCAAATGGATCAACTAGCCTCTCAGTCGTCAAAGCGAATGCATCAGAAACTGAAATAGCAATCCAACAGTCGATCATCCAAGGGACTCCCCTGAAGCGCTGGGTAAACGGGACCGTTTCCAATGATCAGTCCGATGACGGCCTCATAGTAATATCATCAGTCACAGCACTGGATATTAAACTTGATAGGGACGGTGTCCCATTACCTCCAAAAAAAGTTAAAGGAAGCGCAATATTCATAAGCGGACCCGTCATGATCGAAGGCGCAGGCAAAAAGCCATTCAATCAGCACGTGGAATATATTGCCTGGGACACGGGTCAAAGGATCAAACATAACGGACAAGAAATGCCTAAATTGAGCCTCAAAAAAGTTGAAGCTCAGCTACTCGTAAAAGAAAGGACCTGGACAAATACAGGAGGAAATCAGTTAGTTGCCGCCCTAGCATCAGTGATTGAAGGGATAGGTAATTTTCAACGCTCAGACGACACTGAATTTAAATATCCTATAGAAAAATTGTCAGAGGAGGATCAAAAGGTAATTAATGATACAGTAAAAGAACGCTACAATGATTTGCGTTCGACTCTTTAGAATTATCATAATTTCTATAAAATAACCTTAATTTACAGTATATCCTTAAAACCGTATTGACGCTCTTGTATATCAATTGTAAATTCAAAGTGATAAAATAAGCTACCCCTATCCCTTTACACTAAAACCTAATTTCATAACGATCAAATCGGTATAATATCAGCAGCTAAAAACGCCAATTGAACTCTTTTTATACTCGGATAATTAATTTAATCTTAAATATTTCCACACCAAACTAAGACAAAGCATTTTCGCTCTGCCTAACTCATTGAAGCCATGAAAACGTCGACCCGACAATCCAATCATTCCAAAGAAAGCAAAACCCATCCCGACAAAGGACCTGCCCTTAAGAAGCCAAGAGAAAAGGAAAGCGGAATTGCCATTGTCACTGTCCTTTCAGTACTCATGCTGATGACCCTTTTGATCTGGGGATTCTTTTCAGCTGCCGAAAAGGAATTGGACTCTTCAAACTATTACGGTTCCAGTCTCAGGACCAGGCAATTGACCGATGTCGTGACCAATATGGTCATGGCCCAAATAAGAAAAGCGACCGCTGAACAGACTCAGGAAGGGAAACGATACACTTGGGTCTCTCAACCAGGTGCTATAACTACATTCTCAAACAAAGGAACAGACTATGACTCGCTTGCCGCCAAAAAATTCAAGCTCTACTCCTCGGAGAGAATGGAAGAACAGAGTGAATATAACCTCGTCGATGATGTCGTTGAAGACTGGGACAAAAGACCCGCACATTACGTTGATTTAAATTCTCCGCTATACTCAGAGAGAGAAGATGAGCTATACTTTCCTATCGTTGATCCTAGGGCACGTCGAAGCTCCAACAACACGAACCGCGACAATGTAGAGGGCTTTAACTACGCACAAAACACTTCAACAGGGACTCAGATCCCTGGGGTCCAGTTACCCGGAAGTGACCCGAAGTCACAGAGGCTCCCCATGCCTGTACAATGGTTATATGTCCTCGAAGATGGGACCATGGGTTACTTGGATAAATCGAACAAATTCATCCCTAACTCAGGAATTAGTCAGCCCACAGCCAATAATCCAATCGTTTCCAGAGTCGCTTTCTGGACCGATGATGAATGTAATAAAATAAACGTTAACACGGCGGCTGAAGGAGTGCCTTGGGACATCCCGAGGTACGATTCAAGACATGAGCGTGAAATGGCATTAAAACAGCCAGTCGAAAAAGAAACGACTCGTTTCCCTGGCCACCCTTCGATGGTCTCACTCTCTTCGGTGCTTTATCCGCATGAGGATGTTTCAGAAGATAAGGCCAAACTAAGAAACATTTACGATCTGGTTCCAAAGATAGAGTATAAAAACTCTTCAGCGTCCGGGTCCACGAACGCGACTAAGGGAGTCACCTGGGACGATGACCGTCTTTACGCAACTTACGATGAACTTCTATATAAGCATGAAAGAAATAGAAGCATCGACGAAAGACAAGAAGCGCAGACTTTCAGAAGTTCTCAAATCAGTAGAAGAAAGTTAGAGCAGTCACGTTTCTTTTTGACTGCTAACAGCATCGCTCCTGAACTGACCATGTTCGGAACGCCAAAGATGACCATGTGGCCAACCTACACAAATACTGGGAGAAATACCTATTTCGATAATCTGATCGTCTTCGTCTCCACGCTCGGTAAAACCAGAAGAAAATATTACTGGCAAAGGAACAGCAGTGGAAGTCGTCACAATGAGATTTACGGGAACGCTAGCGGACAGAATCTTCAACTCCTTGATAATTACTTAGTAAATCTGATTTCTCCCAGCAATGAGATCCCAGGGTACGGAGGAAGTTTAGGAAGAAAGTACGGATCTGGTCCTTATCAGGACGGCAAGCAAATCCTCACTCAGCTTTGGGACTATGTAAGGACAACCAATCTAAACGATCCCTACAACACGGACCAGTACACGGCCCGAGGCAATGCCTCCGGGCACGGTCAGGTCGCCGGTTGCTGCCTCTGTGGAGGGACCTCACCTCACCAGAGGAGGTGGGACAAGCCTTATCTTAAGTTTCCAAGAGGATACGGTCGATTACCCACACTCACAGAAGTCTCATTAATTTTCAAATGCACTGGCCAACGAACTGAAGATGGAACGACTCAGGGCAATGCAAGCCAGCTCCCACCAGGAGGAGTTCGCATTGAGGTTGGTCTGCTACTGGAAACTTTTTGTCCGAGTCACGGATTCACTAAGATGGTTCCTAACAGTTCTTTGCAAGTCATCGGGAAACGATTCGGAAATTCGAATCAGGAACCTGCCGCAATCACTATTAACGGAGCCAACATCGGCAAGCTAATTCCAAACAATAAGGCAAGATGCGAAACTTCTATGACCCTCAAAGGATTCAGAGGTTGGGGAGCTCACGGAGGACCTCGCCAACATGGAACGACTCAGCCAGTTTATTGGACCCCATCAGGAGGCAATGCAGCTGGCGGAGTACCGGTGCCTGGAGGCGGTGGACTCTTAAAAGTTGAAATCCAAGGTGCAGCGGATAGGGTTCCAGCTTCAGAGCCAGACATGCGCGTCGTTCTATACGATACACGGGGCGGTGCTGACAGTTCCGATGTTAACAACCTCATTCAAGTATTCGAGCTGGACTTTCCAAATGAATTCACCATTCCCGTTCCCCGTTATGATAATCGTGATACCTGGAAACAGACATGCTCTAAGGCCAGAAATAATCCACAGAACCTCATTAGCCCCGGCACCGTCGTCAGATCACTCGTCGTCAGTCACAGTGACTTCAGGCTCTTAGGTGCAAAGCGAGTCATCGAAAATCACGTATTCCAGCCTCATCCAAAATTCAATAGCACTGACAGGCAAGCTCATAGTTTAGTGGATCCGGACGGCTATAAATACACTGGATTCTCAAACGAACGAGAATTCATTGTCGGTGCAGGCTACTCAGACGCTGCAACGCCTGACTTCCCTATCTCGCCGGAAAATCCAAACTTCTTCGTTGATGTTAAAGGCAATCCAAGGACTGATTATAAGTTTTCAGTGGATCCAATGATCACCGGAGATTGGGACAACGGTATCGCAATGCAGATGGATGGGCCTTACGTGAACCGTGGTGACGATGGCAACCGTCCAAGCGGAAACCGCAACCCCTATTTTGACGAAAAAGCACTGACTGCTGCTGACGTGACATCAAAAGCAAACTTCTCACCGAACCGTGTCATATGCGGACCAGGGATGTGGGGTTCCATGTCATCCGGAGTACAGGAAGGCATTCCATGGAGGACACTCCTCTTCAGACCAGATCCAGAACATTTCGGTGCACCAGATCAGCCCAATAAAGGAGATCCGCCAGACCACCTATGGATGGATCTTTTCTGGATGCCAGTAGTAGAGCCTTATGCCGTTTCCATGCCAGCTGCAACGAGAGGCAAGATAAACCTAAACACTCAGATCGTACCGTTCGATTACATCAAACGACACACTGCCATACACGCATTAATGAAAGCGGAACGGGTAGTTGCCATTCCGACCGAGCAAGGAGACAAGTACAAGGAAAAGAACGGAGGCTCTGACTCGTGGAGGAAGAAAATCGACGCTTACGAAACATTACAACAGTGGGAAGATAGATTTGAAGAGAACAGACTCTTCCGTTCTCCTACAGAAATCTGTGAAATGTATCTCGTTCCTGAAGGCACTACGCTAGGCAACAAGAGTGGAAGCCAAAATCCAGATTATCCTAAGATGCGGAAGTTCTGGGCCTCTCACAAATTGACCGGTGATAACGTCAAGGAAAGACCATACGCAAACATGCAACCAAGACTAACGACCAAATCTAACGTCTTCAAGGTACACATGATCGTTCAAACCTTAAAGAAGGCTAGGAGTGTGGCTCCAGATATAGTCGACGCTGAAAAAGACAAGCCAACAGGAACTTGGCGCGGATCAGCTATCATAGAGCGCTTCATTGACCCTAGTGATAATACGATCCCGGATTACTGGAATGATCCGAACATGCAGCAACCTTCATTGGAAAATTTTTACAATTATCGCGTCCTGCACATCAAGCAATTCGCTTTGTAATAAAGAAATTATCATCCCGCAAATTGAATTAAAATGAGCCGTCAGTGCACGGCTCATTTTTTTTACAGAGCCCCACTAAAATCAGGAACTCAATTCCACGGCCGACGGGTTAGGATCCAAGAACAGTCTCCAACTCTGATGGTAATGACTTTCGAGTTCTTTTCTAAATCCAACCAAAGGCCTCCACTTAGGAGCGACCGGTTTCTTTAAAGGAAACATCCCGGCCTCTTTGGGTAACTTGTTGCCTTTCTTCGTATTACACCTAATGCATGATGTGACAACATTCTCCCAACTCGTCGCGCCTCCCTTATCTCTCGGAATCACGTGGTCCAAATTCAATTCACGAGTATCAAATTTTTTGCGGCAGTATTGACATAAGTAACCATCTCTCTGGAAAATATTTTCTCTGGAAAACTTAACTTCTTTTCTTGGAAGCCTATCAAAAACTGCAAGCACAATAATTGAAGGTAAGCAGAAGCAGGAAGAAACAGTATTAACAACTGGCCAATTCTCAGGCCGCTCTTCGAGGCGCAGCCAAGATTCAAAATCATGAGTCGAAAACTGCTCTTCACCGAATGTTCCAACGGCCTGAGCATGACCCAGAAAAAGAAGACCTATCGCTCTTCGAGCAGAGCATAAATTAATAGGTTGCCACAGGCGATTAAGCACCAGCACCTGCCTATCAATAGAATGATTCACAGTAAAATAATGCCAAATAATCCAATTCCACTCAATACATAGAATCAATATATTGTTAATAAGTCTTTATTTTTAATAAAAGATTTCATTTTTATTAGTTTTTTATATTTTTTTTAACACATATTCAGTCAGTAGCTTATATTGAGCACCCCTTAAGAAAATGCTAAGACTATCAGCCCTCAAAGTTTCAGTTCTCAGGACAACTGCAATCATTGCAGCCATATGGTTAAACTGTATCCCCACAGCCCATTCTCAGGATCCAGGAACGATATATCTAGAAGCTTATCTACAAGTTGAAGATGCAGAAAAACTTGAACAAAGTGGCAACTTCTCTGAAGCGCTTCGTAAGTTCAATGACGCTAAAATTATACTAGATAACATTGCACGTGACCATAGAGGCTGGAGACCTGAAGTTCTAAATTATCGCAGAAGAAAAGTTAACGAAGCCATTGGTCGGTGCCGGGAAAATCTGCCCGACGAAAGTGTAACTAATGGGGTTCCTGGAATACCAAACAAACCTTCAACTAATGACACCAATCAAGCATCACTGTTAGAACGACGGGACGCTGCGATTAAGCAATTAGAATTGTCACAGAAAAAACTTCAAGAAAACCTACAAAGAACTCAGCTCGATTACAAAAAAGCAGTAAAGGATCTACAAACATCACAAGGGGCTCAGGCAGGCCTAATGAATGAGCTCAAAGTGGCTAGAGAAAAACTAGATTCAGAAGAACTAGATTCAGAAAATGCGAAAAAACTAAAGACCGAAATAGCCCACCTCCAAAATGATCTTGCCCTAGTAAACGAGTCATTTTTAAAAGCGAAAAAACGTAACACTGAACTTGAGCAAGAAATTATCAAAGTTAAATCATCCACTGATTCGATTGAAGCTCAACGCGCAGAACTTAAAGTTGAAAGGACTCGTATCGAGGAACTTCTCAACGGGGTCAGTGACAATGATGTTAAAAAAATACTAGCTGAAAACCTCACATTAAAAAAGCAACTCTCGGAAGCCAGGACCGAAGTGCAGCGCTTATCAAGCGAGAAAGAAAGAGACGCTGAGCAAATCGCTTCTCTACGAAACAGAATTAAAGGAGTAGAAGAACGACTCGCTACCATTCAGCAGGAAAATAGCCAATACCAAGAAAGAATTACTGACCTTTCCTCAAAACTCAAAATCACTGAAAATAACTTAGCTGAAGCATTAAAATCACCCAAAGGCAAAGATTCAATCGCTCAGACCGCGCTCTTAGAAAACAAAACACTCAGAGGTATCGTGAAGCGACAGATCATGCAACAAGCATGGCGCAAGCAAGCCAAGGAACTAGTATTAGAAGAACTGACTAGGCAAGGAGTCGCTTCGCGTGGACTCATCAATCAGATTGAAAAACTTGCCGGCACAGGAACTGTTCTAACTGCCCAAGAACAAGAACTCTTAAAGGAAAGTTTACTCGGTGATCTAGGTAAGAAATCAGGACTAATCCTTGTTCAAGGAGACCCGCAAAAACCCATTACTTATCCCGAACTTAGCCAAAATAATGAAGGGCAACTTTCAAAGGTGGGTCTCAATGAAAATTTAACACAATACGCAGCCGCTATCGCTTTTGACTTTGCCAAAGAGAACTACAAAGAATGTACCAAGAATTATGAAAAAATTCTAGAAATTGTACCTGACAACGTCTACGCCCTAAGGAATCTGGGGATCGTAAAAATGAGGTTAGGGCAAAACCAGGAAGCTGAAACGCTCTTTAAAAAATCCATTCAGATAGAACCAGACAATGGATACTCACACTTCATCTTAGGAGTCTATTATTACCGCATAGGACTCGATGACCTAGCTATTAAAAGCATCGATGAGGGATTAAAAAAATCTCCAGAAAATGCCAAGGCGCATCATTACCTAGGAGCAATTTGCATTAAGCAGGGACTCAGAGGAAGAGCGATCAAGGAATTCGAAAGCGTCATAACCATTGATCCAAATTTCGGAGACGCCTACTACAATCTGGCTTACCTCTACGCTACTGAAGACCCTAAGCGCCTTGATCTGGCACGAGAATGCTACTTGAGAGCCCAACAAAACGGCACCTCCGCAGACGAAGCAATGGACCAAGCGCTGGGCAGTTAAATATAAATTTTGCTTATTTTGTACTTCAAAATGTTAACCCCTCCGCAGAAAGCTGACAAAATTCACTTGATCGTACAGTGATTTAGTAATTAATGTCCACCCCGCAATCAGCTATTAAAGGCTCAAAGAATCTATAAAATGCTAGTATACCTTCGTAAACATCAGAAAACGGTCATGCTCTTCGTGGCAGTAATTGTCATTATTGCCTTTACCTTCTTCTACGACGCTGGTCGTGGACCCGACAGAGAGAAGCGGAAAGAACTCTTTAGCATAGATGGTAAATGGTACAGCCAGAGTGACTATGAAAACATTCTGGAAAAACTTTCCATAGTCTATCAGCTCCGGTCCATGGATTACTTTAATTTTGCCAATCAAATAACCAGCGTAAGAAATAACCAGAACCAGAGTGGAATGGCTCAAGCCTTTGCCTACAATTTAACCATCTTAAGGAACCGAGCCAAGAGCCTCGGTATTTTTGTTTCTGATTCGGAAGTGGAAAATGAAATACAAAGAATGGACATATTCCAAGTAAGAGACACTATGGGCCAACCTCTAAATAGATTTAATCTAAATGCATGGGAATACTTTAAATCAACAGCACTCGCAGGAGACTTTACTGAAAAGGACTTTGCTCAACTTATTAAAGATAAAATTAGTTACGTAAAATTAACCGAGCTTGTAGGAAGTGGTGTTGTCCCATCCAAGCATGAAGTAGACATGGTTTATAAAAAAGAAAACCAAAATGTCATAGCCTATGTCATCAAAGAGCCGATCGAAAAATCCAAAGATGGAATCAAGGTCACTAAAGAAGACATAGAAGCACATTACAATGAGCTCAAAGACGCGAATGACGCTTTATTGAACAAACCAGAACAAAGATCTTTCGAATACGCATTCTTTCCAAATCCAACTTACGTAAAACCTGAGCCAGCACCTGAGCCAGCACCTGAGCCAGCACCTGAACCAGCACCTGAACCAGCACCTGAACCAGCACCTGAACCAGCACCTGAACCAGCACCTGAGCCAGCACCTGAGCCAGCACCTGAGCCAGCACCTGAGCCAGCACCTGAACCAGCACCTGAGCCA
>Ga0163108_10001050_pt1 | contig 20450 bp, 19 predicted proteins | sample Fk1155metaG_FD_109644 | JGI IMG/M metagenome (GOLD analysis project Ga0163108, IMG submission 109644) | Marine microbial communities from the Central Pacific Ocean - Fk160115 155m metaG | ecosystem: Environmental > Aquatic > Marine > Oceanic > Photic zone | place: The Central Pacific Ocean...
ACGAAGCACCTATCATTCGCATTACAGGTGTTGCTGTTTCGTCCATTTCAAATTTAGCTCTAAAATTTTTGTTATTAATTATCATTTGATAAGCATAAATTCCGAAACCTAAAAAATGGACTACAAAAACTATTAAATAAATAATTCCATTAAACTTTTCAATCATAATCGTTATACTATCATAAAATTTTTAAATATTCTTTAACTATATTATCCCACTCAAATTTGATTGCGTAATCTTTTGCTTTTTTACCTAATTCTACATATGTGTTATTTTTTAATATTAAATCTATACTAGAATAAATTTCTTCTAAATTATTACCATCACAAATAATTCCTGTTTCATTATTTTTAATTGCATCTGACGCACCACCATCTTTTCCGCCTATAGATGGAATTCCATATTGTGCAGCTTCTACATAAGCAATACCAAATCCTTCAACTGAAGTTTTGTGTATTATTGAAGGCATTACAAAAGCATTTGATTTAGCAACCAAGGCATTTTTTAAATCTTGAGAAATATTTTTTAAAAATATTATTTGTTCATTTAATTCTAGCTCATTTGTAAGCTTTTTTATGTTTTCTTCTTCATCACCATAGCCTATGCATGTGTAAACAATATTTGGATATATTTGTTTAAGATTTCTTAGAGCCATTATTACTTTTTCATGATTTTTTCTTTTATCAAACCTTGAAACTGTAATTAATCTTGGATTTTTATTTTTTAATAATTTTTCAGCTTCTTTGATTAATGATTTATCTATATCTTTAACAGGAAATACACCTGGATTAATAACAATAATTTTGTTTTGATCTATACCGATTTCTACAGCAAGATTTTTTGTATATTCAGAATTAGCAACTACTTGGTCAATATTATTGAAAGCTTTTAAAATTCTTCTATTACTAAAAGATCCTTTTTTATGATTAATTTCTTTTGAGTGTATTAGACATATTTTTTTTACATTAGTTTTTATTTGCTCCAAGCTTTTCCAATGATCAGCTATAACTGTTTTTACCTTTTTATTACTTTCTAAGTAATTATTTACTAAAAGAGACTTTCTATATTTTTTGATAATTTTTGGACCACCAATTCTTTCTATTGTAAAAGAAACTTTCTCATCGAACTGTTTTGCATTTTTATGACCATCTGCAAAAACTTTTATTAAATCATGTTTTGATAAAGAATTTGTGAGACCCCACATTAAATTTTGCATGCCGCCTATTTCAGGGGGATAACTTCTAGTTACAACTAAATGCATTAAATTAATTTTTCCATTTAATACTGCAACCAGCGCTCGGTATCTGGTTTTCAGGTCCTTTTCCAGTTTCTGCAATTTGGTTCATTGCTTTAAGCAAATCACTTTCACCACTTCTCACGGGAACTAAGTTTTTAAGTTCTCTTAATCTACCTCTATATTGAAGTTCTAAATTTTTGTTATATCCAAAGAAATCTGGCGTACATACTGCATCATAAGTTTTTGCAATTTCTTGAGTTTCATCAACAAGGTAAGGAAAACTAAATTGATTTTTTTGTGCAAATTCGATCATATTTTCAAAAGAGTCTTCAGGGTAATTTTCTGCATCATTTGCACATATTGCTACTGAATTAATTCCAATTTCTTTTAATTTTTTACAATCCTCAACAATATCTTTTGTTATCGCTTTGACATATGGACAGTGGTTACAGATAAACATCACCAAAGTTCCGTTCTCTCCTTTAATATCATTTAGAGATACAATATTATTGTCAGTAGATTTAAGTTCAAAGTCATGAGCTTTTTGTCCAAAATCACATATTGGAGTTTGTATTGGCATAATGTAATAATATATAAATTATGTTTTACGATTTAAAAGATAAAAAACCAAAAAACTCTGGCGAAAATTGGGTAGCTCCAAATGCAACCATTATAGGCAATGTTACTCTAGAAAAGAATTCAAGCATTTGGTTTAATGCAGTTTTAAGAGGGGATATTGAAAATATTTACATTGGTGAGGGGTCAAATATCCAGGATGGAAGTGTTTTACATACAGATTCGGGTTATCCTTTAAAAGTTGGAAAGAATGTAACTGTAGGACATATGGTTATGCTTCATGGATGTATAATAGGGGACAATAGTTTAGTTGGAATCGGTGCTGTTATTTTAAATAACGCAAAAATAGGAAAAAATTGCATCATAGGCGCAAAAACTCTAATTACTGAAAATAAAGAAATACCAGACAACTCACTTGTAATTGGTTCTCCTGGTAAAGTGGTTAGGAAAGTTACCGAAGAAGAAAAAAAAACTGTATTTGAAAACACCAAGCATTATCAAGATAATTGGAAAAAATATTCTTCTTAAAATTATTGAAAGAAACTTTGCTTTAATTAAACAAGATTTAACTAAGGAACTAACCAATATTCTTTATTATTTTCTAATTCAAATTTAGCTCTTCGATGACCTTTGGCAGATAAATAAAGCCATTCAATATTTTTAATTTTACACTGAATTACGGTAAAGTTTTTATAACCTTCTTCACTTTGTTCCATTGTAAATTCAAAATTGTCTAATTCAGGTTTTAATCCAGAAGTTGGAGCAGAAGACTCAGTCCCAGGTCCATTATCAACTAAGTAACATTTTCTACTAGTGTGTCCTGTTTTTTTCCACGACTCTTTAGTTATTCCATTGTTATGATTAATGGTGCATTCAACTTTTAATCTTACTTGGATTTTTTCTTTCTTGTCATAAAAGAGCATAGAAGCATTTTTATTATTTTTTAATTTAGGTATTTTGTCAGATCTAATGTCACTATGGAATTGAAGAAGATTATTTGACTGATCAGATTTTCTAAGAACTACAATTCTTCCATCAAAATCTTTTTGATCTCCACAAACAAAAACGGGAATCCTAAATTGAGAACTTCTATTGGTTACTGCATCATCTAGCATTGACCAAATCTTTTTTTTTATCTCATCAAAATCTTCGTAGTATGCTGGCTGCATACAGTTTTATTTTCTTAATCTTATAATTAAACTTGATGTATCCCATCTATTGCCACCTAGTTTTTGAATATCATCATAATATTGGTCAACTATTTCAGTTATAGGTAATAAAGAATTATTTTTTTTAGCTTCCTCTAATGCAATTTTTAAATCTTTTCTCATCCAATCAACTGCAAATCCAAATTCAAATTTATCATCAATCATTGTTTTATATCTATTGTCCATTTGCCATGATTGTGCAGAACCTTTTGATATAACTTCAATAACATCTTCCATATTTAACCCAGCTTTTAGACCAAAATTAATACCTTCCGATAACGCCTGAACAAGACCGCAGATACAGATTTGATTAACCATTTTTGCCAGTTGTCCAGTGCCAGCTTTGCCAAGCAACTTCATTTTTTTGCTGTAACAATCAATTTTATCTTTAGCTTTATCAAAATCTTCTTTATCACCGCCAATCATTACTGTTAAAGCTCCATTTTCTGCACCAGCTTGACCACCGGAAACGGGTGCATCTAGAGATCCAAAACTATTTTTTTTTGCATAATCATATATTTCCTTTGCAATAGTTGCTGATGCAGTTGTGTTATCAATATAGACTGCACCTTTTTTAATTGTTTTAAAAATTCCATTATCTCCAAAGGTTACTTCTCTTAAATCATTGTCATTACCAACGCATGTAAATACAAAATCTGCATTCTCCGCAGCTTTACTTGGAGTTTCAGCTTTAGAACCTTTATATTCTGTTAACCATTTGTTAGCTTTAGATGTAGTTCGATTATAAACGGTTATATTATGTCCTGCTTTTGATATATAACCAGCCATTGGATATCCCATGACACCAAGACCTATGAAAGCTACATTACAACTCATAAAATGATTATAAATACTTTTAGATCTAATTACAAAATAATTCTTTTTGGATTTATTTTTACATTTTCATCATGCGTTGGGCAGAGTTTTTTTATAGGTTTATTTAATTCAGATATAAGAAATGAATTAAATATATCACATGGTGAATTTGGAACCATCTACGGAATAGCCACTTTATGTAGTAGTATTTTATTAATATGGATAGGAAAAAAAATAGATGATATTAAATTATTATATTATGCAATTTTTGTAGTTGTTCTTTTATCTTTTTCATCTTTATTTTTTTCTTATGTAACAGAAGCATTATTGCTATTTTTTGGAATTTTTTTCCTAAGATTATCCGGTCAAGGTTTAATGTCACATACAGCATCTACAGCGATATCTAGATATTTTGAAAAAAGAAGAGGCAAAGCTTTGAGTTATATTTGGTTTGGAATGTCACTCGGAGAATTTTTATTTCCTACGTTAATTGTCTATCTTTTATCATTTATTTATTGGAGAGATCTTTGGGTACAAATTTCAATTGCAATTTTAATATTTTTGCCAGCAATTTCTTTTTTTACGATAAAAAATATTAGCATTTTATCAAGAGAAGAGGATAACGAAGAAGTAAAAAATAAAAATAATTTCATAAAAAACTGGAAAAGGAGTGAAGTTGTAAAAGATTTTAAATTTTATACTATATTACCATGTTTATTGGCTCCACCTTTTATAATTACTGGAATTGTCATTAACCAATCATTTATAACCGAGTCTAAATCTTGGGGAGAGTATACATTACCAAAAGCTTTTATGAGTTATGCTATATTTACTGTTATAACTTTATTTTTCTCAGGTTTTTTGGTTGATAAATTTACAAGTAGAAAACTTTTGCTTTTTTTTAATGTACCATTGTTGCTAAGTCTAATTGTATTGATATTTTTAAAAGCACCATATTCTGCTTTAATTTTTATGGGACTATTGGGTATTACCAATGGTTTTACTAACATTTTAATTTCTTCTCTTTGGGCTGAAATTTATGGAGTTAATTATTTAGGTGGAATAAAAGCATTAACGGGGGCTTTGATGGTTTTTTCTACAGCTCTAGCGACTACAGTTTTTGGTCTGTTAATTGATTTTGGACACTCTATTGAGAGTATTTCAATTATATGTGCAATTTATGTTATAATATCGACAGTAATTATTGCCATATTTCAAAAAAGCTATAATCCAATATTAATAAATAAAACTTGATTTTTATTTTACCACAATATAAATAACCCGCATGGCAAGAGTAACAGTAGAAGACTGTATTGATAAAGTAGATAGTCCTTATCAACTAGTATTGGTCGCAAAAGAAAGGGTAACGCAACTTAACTCAGGCATAGAACCAACTTTACCTAAAGACAATGATAAAAACACAGTTATATCATTAAGAGAGATAGCTGAAGAAAAAGTTAAAGTTCCAGATTTAGTTGATAGTGCAGTGTACAAATTAAGAAAACATGTAGAACAAATTGATGATGTTTCTGATGAAGTTGAAGATTTGGGAGATGATTTTGAAAGTCTTTACAAAGGTGAAATATCAAAAAGTGGAATACCTATTTTGCCATCAAAAAGAGCTAGAAAAATTCCAGAAAAAATTCAAGTTTCACAAGAAGATCTTGATGAATTAACTAATGTACCAGAATCTCAGGTAGAAGAATCGAAAAATGAGAAAGTTTCATTAGATCAAATGACCGAAGAAGAAAATAATGAAGCCACTAATGAAGATTCAGAAACTTCAAATAGTTAAATAAATAATATATTTATTCTCTAATTATTTATGAACAGATTAGTATCAGTTGCACCTATGATAGACTGTACAGATCGCCATGAGAGATATTTTCTAAGGTTAATTAGTAAAAACGTTCTTCTATATACAGAAATGATTGTTTCAGAGGCAATAAATAGGGGAGATAAAAAAAAACTTTTAGAATTTAATATTAAAGAGAAGCCAGTTGCTCTCCAGTTAGGAGGATCTTCCCCAAAGCTTTTAGCCAATGCAACAAAAATTGGAGAAGAATTTGGTTATGATGAAATTAATTTAAATTTAGGGTGCCCAAGTAAAAAAGTTCAAAAAAATAAATTTGGAGCATGCTTAATGAAGGAACCAAATCGTGTTGCCGAATGTTTGAATCAAATGGTGATATCAACAAAGTTGCCAGTAACAGTTAAAACTAGAATTGGATATGATAATGTTGAAGATTATCAAAATATATATGAGTTTGTAAAATTATTATCAAAAACAGGTGTTAAAACTTTTATTATGCATGCAAGAAAAGCAATACTTGGTAAATTTACGCCGAAACAAAATCTTAATATTCCACCACTGAAATACGATGTTGTTTATAAATTAAAAAAAGATTTTCCAAACCTAGAAATTATAATTAATGGAGGAATTACAAGCACCGATCAAATAAAAAATCATCTTAAACAAGTTGATGGAGTTATGATTGGTAGATCAATTTACCACTCACCATATTTTTTAGCTGATATTGAAAAAGAAATTTATTCAACAGAAAATATATCTACTAGAGAAGAGATTATTAAAGAATTAATTGATTATGTTAAGGTTGAGATTAAAAAAGGAACTAAACTTCATCACATAATGAGACATACACTTGGTTTATTTCATGGTAAATCTGGCTCAAGTTTTTGGAAAAGATATTTAAGTGAAAATATGTGTGTAAGAGATTTTGATGTACAAAAAGTTGATCATATTTTAGATAAAGTTAAATATCCGAGTCAAAACCAAGCAAGTATTTAAATTGATAAATCAAATCTTAGAAAATCAATATTTTTTGTTTATAATATTGATGATCATTACCGCTTTCCCTGTAGGATTTTTCGCAGGATTATTTGGAATTGGTGGAGGATTAATAACAGTACCTTTTTTATTCTTTATTTTTGGATCGCTAAACATAGATCCGAACTATGCCATGCATTTAGCAGTTGGTACTTCATTTTCTATTATTATACCTACTTCGTTTGTATCAGTTTATACCCACAACAAACATGGCGCTGTTGACCTTCAAATTATTAAATCTTATGCAGCTTTTGTGATTATAGGTGTGATAGTCGGTACATCTCTAGCTTCAATTCTAAAAACAAAAGGTTTAGTATTATTCTTTACTGTAGTTGTTTATATTTTAAGTGTTTACTTATTATTTTTGAAGGAAAAAGGACAAGAAACAAAACCTAACTTTAACTTGCTTCCAAAAATAATTTTTGGTTTTATTTCAGGGTTTGTGTCTGCACCTATGGGTATTGGAGGTGCTATAATTAACGTTCCAATTCTTAAATACTTCGGTTATCCAATAAATAAAGCTATTGGAAGTGCAGCTGCAATTGGTTTTTTCATTGCTTTATTCGGAGCTATAGGATTTTTAATTTCTGGCTCATTTTTAAACGCCAATCTACCATTAAGTATTGGCTTTATTAACATCCCGGCTTTATTGATTTTCATACCAATCACAACATTTATGGCTAAAGTTGGAGCTAACGTTGTACATAAAATTGAAAAAGATAAAATTACAAAGTTTTTTGGAATATTTCTTCTAGTGGTTGGATCAATATTTCTTTATAGATATCTCAATATATAGGATCGGGAGCGGTTTCAGTCTCCCTCTGCCACTCCCTTATTTTCATTATATACGATTCTCATGATTTTTATTAACTCGTAATGATTGAATTTTAAAATTATATCTTTTGGTCGTATTTACCAATTTTTCCAGTATCTTTGAGTAAACTATCTATAAAATGAAATATATTTTTCTTTCTTACATCTGATGTGGGGCTTTCAGTTACAATTACCAATGAAGGTTTATTTGAAGATGCTCTTATTAATCCCCAGGATCCATCTTCTAAACTAAATCTAACCCCATTTACTGTTAATACGTTATTAATTCTTAAACCATCTATTTTAAGACCAGTTTCTTTAAAACTTGCTATTTTTTTTGTTATTTCCTCAATTACTTTATATTTCTCTTCATCTTTACAGAAAGGACTCATTGTGGGACTTTGGTAAGTTTTAGGTAGCGACTCAATTAATTCACTAAGTTTAATTTCTACATCATCTAGTAGTTTACAAACTTGAATTGCAGAATTTATACCGTCATCATATCCATATCCTAATGGATTGTTAAAAAAGAAATGGCCGCTTTTTTCAAAACCGGCTATTGCTTTATCTTCGTTAACTTTCCTTTTTATGTATGAATGACCTGTTTTCCAATAAATTGTCTCACAATTATTTTTTTTTAAAACTTCGTCATTTTCATATAAACCAGTTGATTTTACATCGACAATAAATTTATTTTTTGGATGATTTTTTGATATATTTCTTGCAATAAGAAGACCGATTTTATCAGAAAATATTTCATTTCCTAATTCATCAACAACTCCAACGCGGTCACCATCACCATCGAATCCGAAACCAACATCTGCTTTATTTTCTTTTACACATTTTGTTATTTCCTGAAGCATTTTTAAATCCTCTGGATTAGGATTATATTTTGGAAATGTGAAATCTAATTTACAATCTAATTCAATTACTTCACATCCAATATTTTTCAATATTTCAGGTGCAAATATTCCTGCTGTCCCATTCCCACAAGCAGCAACAACTTTCAGTTGTTTTTTTATTTTATTTTTAGATAAGTTCTCAATGTATTTTTGTTTATAATTACTTATTTCTTTATACGTTCCTTTTCCTGTCGCGAATTTTTTTTCTAATACAATTTCCTTTAATTCTTTCATTTCTTCATAACAATGAGTAAGTCCTTTTTTGATACCCATTTTTATACCAGTCCATCCATTTTCATTATGACTTGCTGTTATCATAGCTACCGCATCACAATTTAAATCAAACTGAGAAAAATAAATCGTTGGAGAAAGACAAAGACCAATATCCTCAACATTGCATCCAGTTGAAATTAAACCTTCAACAAAATTATTCTTAACTTCTTCGCTATAAGATCTATAATCATACCCAACTGCTACCCTAGGATTTTTTTTTGTATTAATTATCTGAGTGCCAAATCCTTTTCCAACTTCTCTGATTCCAGGTCCATTTATGCTCTTAGGATACAACCACCGTGCGTCATATTCTCTAAAACCAAACGGGTCGATTTTTATTGTTTCAGGCATGTGGATATATCTACATTTTTTTTGGTTTTTTGTTGAATAAAAAAGTTTTTTTTATAAATGTTCTCTTGAATTGTAGTTTATATAGTATATTAACGAATTCAGCGCACAACATATAGTTGTTTTACAAAAGTTTAAAGTTTATAATTAAGGAAGATTCATGAATAAAGTCTTGTCTCAAGCCATCAAAAAAGCTGTCTCAGAACATAGAAACAATAACATAGCTAACATTGAAAATAACAAACAGAAAAGGCCAGATTTATTTTCACTATCAGATAACACTGAACTATTTCAAAATTCAAAAGGTATTACAATAAAGATCGATAGATCTAGAGATGCAAATTTAACAAAGTTTGGAATGGCAACACTTGACGATAGATATCTAGGTTTCAATGAAACGTACCAAGATTTATTTGCAAGAGTCGCAAGCTATTATGCTGATGATAATTTACATGCTCAAAGATTATATAATTACATAAGTAGTTTATGGTTTATGCCAGCAACACCTGTTTTATCAAACGGTGGCACAAAAAGAGGTTTGCCAATTTCATGCTTTCTAAATGAAGCCGGAGATAGTCTACATGAAATTTTAGATTTATGGAGTGAAAATGTTTGGTTAGCAGCAAGAGGTGGCGGCATTGGAAGTTACTGGGGAAACCTAAGATCAATAGGAGAAAAAATTGGAAGAGTAGGTAAGACATCTGGAATTATCCCTTTTATAAAAGTTATGGACTCATTAACAATGGCAATTAGTCAAGGATCTTTAAGGAGAGGCTCAGCCGCATGTTATTTACCAATTGATCATCCTGAAATCGAAGAATTTATTGAGATGAGAAGACCCACAGGCGGTGATCCAAACAGAAAATCGTTGAATCTTCATCACGGTGTACTTGTGTCCGATGCATTTATGAGGGCTGTTGAACTAGATGAACAATGGGCTTTAAGAAGCCCTAAAGATGGATCAGTTCAATCTACTGTATCTGCAAGAAACTTATGGATTAGACTTTTAACTGCTAGAGTTGAAACAGGTGAACCTTATATAATTTATATTGATACAGTTAATAGACAAATTCCACAACATCATAAACTTGCAGGTTTAACTGTTAAAACTTCAAACTTGTGTAGTGAGATTACTTTACCAACTGGAATGGATAAAGAAGGAAGAAACAGAACAGCTGTTTGTTGTTTATCTTCTCTGAACTTAGAAAAATATGATGAGTGGAAAGATGATAAAAATTTTATTAACGATATAATGAAATTTTTAGATAATGTACTAACTGATTTTATTGAAAAAGCACCAGAAGAATTTAGTGATGCAACATATTCAGCGATGAGAGAAAGAAGCGTTGGGTTAGGTGTAATGGGACTTCATTCTTATTTTCAACAGAAAATGATACCTTTTGAATCAGTAATGGCTAAAGTTTGGAATAAAAAAATATTCCAACATATACAAGAACAAGTAAATCAAGCATCTAAAGATTTAGCTGAAGAAAGAGGACCTTGTCCAGATGCTTCTGACTATGGAATCAAGGAAAGATTTTCAAATAAAACAGCAATAGCTCCAACTGCATCAATATCAATTATATGTGGTGGGGCCTCGCCTGGAATTGAGCCTATTGCTGCAAACAGCTATACTCACAAAACACTTTCAGGTTCATTCAATGTTAGGAATAAGTACTTAGCTAAACTTTTGGAAAAATACAAAAAAAACGACGATGAAACTTGGTCTAGTATAACAACAAACCAAGGTTCGATATCTCATCTAGACTTTTTAAACCAAGAAGAAAAAAATGTATTTAAAACAGCTTTTGAATTAGATCAAAGGTGGGTGATAGATTTAGGAGCTGATAGAACTTCATACATTTCGCAAGCTCAATCGATAAATATATTTATTCCTGCGGATATACATAAAAGAGATTTGCACCAAATTCATTTTCAAGCATGGAAAAAGGGATTAAAAAGCCTTTATTATTGCAGATCTAAGTCTATTCAAAGAGCAGAAAATATTAACAGTAATTCATCAACTGATGTTGAAAACAATGTTTATAAAAATGGTCGAAATCAAACACAAGAATCCGAAATAGAATATGATGAGTGCCTATCATGTCAGTAAAAAACTTAAAAAAAGTTGAAATAATTCAAAGTAAGCCAAAGGAAATGGGTTTGTTAGTTGGAAACCCTGTTTATAAACCTTTTCGTTATCCTTGGTGTTATGACGCTTGGCTAACACAACAAAGGATTCATTGGTTACCCGAAGAGGTACCGCTAGGAGATGATGTGAGAGATTGGCAAAAAAATCTTACACCTGAAGAAAAAAACTTATTAACTCAAATATTTAGATTCTTCACTCAAGCTGATGTTGAAGTGAGTAATTGTTATATTAGACATTATATGAATGTTTTTAAACCAACAGAAGTTTTAATGATGATGTCATCATTTACATCAATGGAAACAGTTCATATTGCGGCATACTCTCATTTACTTGATACAATTGGAATGCCCGAGACAGAATACTCAGCTTTCCTAAAATATAAAGAGATGAAAGATAAATACGATTATATGCAAGGATTTAATGTAAAATCAAATCATGACATTGCAAAAACCATAGCAGTTTTTAGCGCCTTTACGGAAGGCCTTCAGCTATTTGCAAGTTTTGCAATTCTGTTAAATTTTCCACGACAAAACAAAATGAAGGGTATGGGCCAGATAGTAACATGGTCAGTTAGAGACGAAACATTGCATTGCAACTCAATGATTAAACTTTTTAAAACTTTTATTGAAGAACAACCAGAAATATGGACTCCACAGCTAAAAAAAGAAATTTATGAAGCGTGTAGAACAATGGTATCCCACGAAGATGCATTTATAGATTTAGCTTTTCAACAAGGACCATTAGAAGGTTTAACAGCACAAGAGATTAAAGAATACATAAGATGGATTGGAAACAGAAGATTAATCCAACTTGGCCTAGAACCAATTTATAAGGTAGATAAAAACCCTCTTACATGGCTAGACACAATGTTGAATGCTGTTGAGCACATGAATTTTTTTGAAGGGAGAGCTACAGAATATTCTAAAGCTTCTACAAAAGGAACTTGGTCAGAAGCTTTTGGCGACCTAGATTCTCCTTATCAAAAAAATCTTAAAAAAAAATAAACTTTTACCTTTGATTTAAAAGCACGACTTTTCTATGCTTCTCACCTTTATATTTAGCAAGTGGTCTAATCAATTTATTAGCTGCATGCTGCTCAATAATATGAGCAGTCCATCCGGTAATTCTAGCTACAACAAAAATTGGAGTAAAAAAATCGGTTTCAAAACCCATTAAATGATAAGTTGGACCCGACGGAAAATCCATATTAGGATAAATTTGTTTCCTTTTCGCCATAACCTCTTCCAGAATATTGTATATTTTATAAAGTTTTTTATCTTTTTTAATTTTGGCTACTTTTAAAAAATGTTTTTTCATTGTGGGAACCCTAGAATCACCACTTTTATAAACTCTATGACCAAATCCCATAATAACTTCTTTTTTATTTATAGCATTGATGATCCATTTTTTAGCTTTTTCTGGCGTTTTTATTTTGTTCATCAATTCCATTACTTTTTCATTAGCGCCCCCATGCAAAGGACCTTTTAAACTGGCAATAGCTCCCGTTACAGCACCATGCATATCAGACAAACTGCTCGTTATTGTTCTTGCAGTAAAGGTTGAAACATTAAAACCATGTTCAGCATATAAAATCAAAGATACATCAAAAGCTCTTACAATTTCTTTTTGTGGAACTTTGCCAAAACACATGTAAAAAAAGTTTTCAGAAAAAGTAAGGTTTTTTTTTGGTTTAATGATTTTTTTACCTTTACGAATTCTATAAAATGCACCTAATACAGTAGGTATTTTTGCGAATATTCTCATCGCCTTTCTCATGTTGGCTTCAGGAGAATTGTCAGAAGTTTCTTTATCTTCTAATGCCATTACGCTAACAGCAGTTCTTGCAACATCCATTGGATGAGATTTTTTTGGCATATGCTCGATAATTTTACTAAGGTTTATTGAGATTCTTCTGTTTTGTCTTTCTTCAGATTCAAATTTTTTTAACTCTAAAGTGTTAGGAAGGTTGCCATACCAAATAAGATAAGCAACTTCTTCAAATTTACAATTTTCACAAAGATCTTGTACCGGATATCCTCTGTAAGTTAATGAATTAATATCAGGCATTACTTTAGAAATAGTTGTTTCATCAACAACAATTCCTATTAAACCTTTTTTTATATCATCTTTTTTTTCATCATTACTTATTATTCGTGACCATCTAGGAATTATATTTTTCATATTTAACTAAACTTTTTTGTCTCACCAGCCATTATTCATGACCTTCTGTGTTAAAATTATAAATTTTTTCATCTAAAGAATTATATTTTTCATATTCTACTAATTCATATAATCTTTTTCTTGTTTGCATTTTATCAATAATGTTGTTTTGGTGTCCATCCTTAAAAATGACACGTAAACCATCTTCAACACTTTTCATGGCCAATCTTTGTGTAGTTACAGGATAAATTACTATATTATATCCTAAGTTTTCCAAATCTTTGTAGTTCAATAATTTAGATTTACCAAATTCAGTCATATTAGCTAATAAATATGAATTAAGAGATTTTCTTACTTTTTCAAATTCATTTTCGTTTTCCAATGCTTCTGGGAAAATAATTTCAGCCCCAACATCAATATATGCTTTACATCTTTCGATCATTTTATCTAATCCTTCAACAGATTTAGCATCGGATCTTGCAATAATTTTAAAATTTTTATCTCTCTTTGCGTTCACACATTCTTTTATTTTTTTAATCATTTGTTCAGCTGGAATCAGTTCTTTATTTTCTAGATGTCCACATCTTTTTCTTTCAATTTGATCTTCTAAATGAACTCCAGAAATGCCAAAATTTTCAAAAGCTTCTATTGTTTCTTTACATGACTTAAAACCTGTATCTATATCAACGATAGTTGGTAAATTTGTAACTCTCGCAATTTGTTTTGATCTATAACTAACATCTTTTAGTGTTGTAAGACCAATATCAGGATAACCTAAATCATTAGACATTACTCCTCCTGAAATATAGATTGCATCATAACCAATTTCCTCAATTACTTTTGCAGTTAACGGATTATAAGCTCCAGGAACTCTTAAAATTTTATTTGATTTTAATTTATTATCTAAATCAATTCTTTTTTCTTCTGGTTTCTTATTAATAAAATGCATTAGAAAATAGATTTTTTATTATTTTTTTTAATTTTTCTTTTACTTATTTCGATATTCAGTTTATCTAAATTACCAGCTTTAAGTTTTGTTAAATTTTGTACTACTTTTAAAAATCTTTGACTTTCATTTTTTGTGAGAACTCTATTAGTTAATGTTTTAAATTTTTTTATATAATTTTCTCTTTTAAATGGTCTAGCACCATAAGGATGAGCATCGGCTCGTTCTAATTGTTCTGAAATTTTTTTTCCATTGTTTAATGTGATAATTACTCTAGCTCCAAATGATTTATTTTTTGGATTGGGATCGTGATATTTTTTAGTCCATTTTTTATCTTCATGTGTAGTTATAGATCTCCAAAGCTTTACAGTACTTTTCCTATTTGATCTTGATTTACGATAGGATTTTTCATGATTCCAATCGCCATCTTCTAAAGCTACAGCAAAAATATACATTATAGAGTGATCTAATGTTTCTCTGCTAGCATTTGGATCCATTTTTTGAGGATCATTTGCACCTGATCCAATAACATAATGTGTATGATGACTTGTATATATATCAATTTTTTTGATTTGATTTAGATATTTAATTTTAGATTTTAATTTTTTTGCAATATCTATAAGTGCTTGCGCTTGGTATTCAGCTGAATATTCTTTTGTATATGTTTCAAGAATAGCTTTTTTTTCTTCATTTTTTTTTGGCAATGGAACCATATAATTTGCTTTTTTTCCATCTAATATTCTAGCAATCACACTATCTTCACCTTCATAAATTGGGCTAGGACCACCTTCACCTCGCATTGCACGGTCCACTGACTCTATGCCTAGCTTTCCAGCATGTGCTGGAGCAAATGCTTTCCAACTTGAAATTTCTCCTTTTCTTGATTGTCTAGTTGAAATTGTAATATGTAATGCTTGTTGTATTGCTTGATAGATTGTTTCAGTATTTAATTTTAACATAGAACCAATTCCTGCAGCAACACTTGGTCCTAAATGTGCAATATGATCTACTTTATGTTTGTGTAAACAAATCCCTTTAACTAAATTTACTTGAACTTCATAAGCGGTAATTATTCCTTTCAATAAGTCTAATCCATTTTTTTTTAATTGCTGTGCCACTGCTATTAGAGGAGGAATATTATCTCCAGGATGACTGTAATCAGCTGCTAAGAAAGTATCGTGAAAATCTAATTCTCTTACAGCCGTACCATTTGCCCAAGCAGCCCATTCGCAGTCAAATTTTTTTTTTGAGTTTATTCCAAATATTGTTGCTCCATTTTTTCTCGGGTGAGCTAAAGCCATTTCTCTAGATGAGATAACTGGCTTTCTATTTAAGGAGGCAATAGCAACTGAGGCATTATCGATAATTCTATTAATAACCATATCTATAGAATCTTTATTCAATTTTGCATTATCACTTGCTATTTCAGCAATTTTCCAAGCTAATTGTTTTTTTTTATGTAGTTTTACTTTTGATGGATAAACTTTAACTTTATGAGATATCACTTTAACTCCTTAAGGATAGTTATTTACAGCTAGCTTGCGATTTAATCAATATTAATGATGAAAATATTTACTTAAGATTTCTTCAATACCTATAAAATCTGAGATTAAATAATCATGGTGTATTTCTGATGTTGTTTTTTCAGTATATCCATTTTCAATTAAAATAAATGGAACACCAGCAGATCTAGCTGTTTCTGAATCAGTTTCGCTATCTCCAATCATTATTGATTTTTTCACATTTCCTTGCATTATTTCAATCACATTTGTTAAATGTCTTGGATCTGGTTTGCAATAATCGAATGTATTGCTTCCTGCAATATATTCAAAGTAATGATTAATTTTGATTTGTTTTAATAAATCTACTGCTAGATATTCTTGTTTATTAGTACAAACGCCTAAAGAAATATTATTTTTTTTTGACCATTTTAAAAAATTTTCTACTCCATTTAATAATTTGCTTTCAACACATATATTTTTTGAATAATAATCTATAAATTCATTAACCATATCTTTTTTTATTTTATCATCATCAATTTTGTTGAGGTTTTTTTGAGCCTCTCCCCATACAGATCTAGTTATTAATGAACTAGCTCCTTTGCCAACGAGTTTTTTTATGTCATTTTCATAGTTAGTTTTAAAACCAAATTTTTTCATTACATGATTGTGTGCATTTATTAAATCTGGCGCTGTTTCAATTAATGTACCGTCTAGATCTAAAACTATTGTTAATTTTTGACTCATTTTTAAAGTATTAATAAGAAATAATTTGTGACTTAATTATACCATTAACTTAATTATATATATTTTCAAATGAAGCAAGAATTAATTCAAAAAAAACTAAGGAATAAATTTTTAAAACAAGGTGTTAAAATGATATCACCAGAAACTGTATTTTTTTCAAACAAAACAAAAATAGGCAAAAATGTTTTGATTGAACCTTATGTAGTTTTCATAGGAAATGTACTTTTGAAAAACAATATAACAATTAAATCTTTTTCACATTTAGAAGATGTGAAAGTTGAAAATTACGTCAAAATAGGTCCATATGCCAGACTTAGACCTGGTAGTATTTTAGAGGAAGGATCTAGAGTCGGAAATTTTGTTGAAGTTAAAAAAAGTAAAATTGGAAAAAATTCAAAAATAAATCATTTATCTTATGTTGGGGATGCTAATCTCGGTAGAAATGTAAATGTAGGAGCTGGAACTATAACTTGTAACTATGATGGGTTTAAAAAAAACAAAACTAAAATTAACAACAATGCATTTATTGGTTCAAATACTTCTTTAGTAGCTCCCGTAACAATTAATGAGAGGAGTGTTGTAGGAGCAGGTTCAGTCATAACAAGAAATGTAAATAAAAAATCTTTAGCAATAGCTAGAGCAAAACAAATTGAAATTAAAAATTATAAAAGAAAAAAATAAATGTGTGGAATTGTAGGAATTATAAGTACTAAAAACGTTACAAGTTCAATACTAAATTCTCTAAGAAAATTAGAGTACAGAGGTTATGATTCCGCTGGTATTGCAACTTTAGAAAGTAGAATAATTAAAGAAGTAAAGTGTGAAGGCAGAGTAGATGCTTTAGAATCAAATCTCACAAAACAAAATCTGGAGGGAAATGTCGGAATAGGACATGTCAGATGGGCAACACATGGTGTGCCAAGCACTATTAATGCACATCCGCATTCATCTGATAAAGTTTCTGTAGTTCACAATGGTATAATTGAAAATTCAACAATCCTTAAAAAATTATTAGTTAAAAAAGGTTATACTTTTAAATCTCAAACAGATACTGAAGTTATCGTACATTTAATTACTGATTATTTAAAAAAAAATGATTTAAAAAATTCTATAATTAAAATGCTTAAGAGAATTCATGGAAGTTTTGCACTAGGTATAATTTTTCAAGATCAACCAGACTTAATTGTAGGAGCCAGAAGAGGCTCTCCTTTAGCAGTTGGATACGGCCCAAATGAAAATTATTTAGGATCAGATTCTTATGCTTTAAAATCAATGACAAATAAAGTTGCGTATTTAGATGATAATGAATTTTGTATAATCAAAAAAGACAACGTAGAATTTTTTGACGCAAAAGGAAAAAAAATTAATAAAAAAGTTCTAGAACTTTCAAAAAATGATCAAGAATATGAAAAAGGTGATTACAAGCATTTTATGGCTAAAGAAATTGATGAACAGCCTACTACTATTAAAAATTGCATTAATGAATATGTAGACAAAATTAGTAATTCAATAAACATCTATAACTTTCCATGGAAAAAAAATGATATATCATCAATATTATTAATAGGATGTGGTACAGCTTATCATTCATGTTTAATGGCAAAATATTGGTTTGAAGAAATGACGAACCTTGATGTAAATGTAGATATAGCTTCAGAGTTTAGATACAGAAAAAATAAATTTAAAAAAGATTGCTTGTATATTTTTGTATCCCAGTCAGGAGAAACTGCAGATACATATGCTGCGTTAGATTTATGTAATAAGAATAAGCTTAAAACCTGTTCTATTGTTAATGTAGTTGAAAGTTCTATTGCAAGAGACTCAAAATTTGTTTTACCAATTCATTGTGGCCCAGAAATTGGAGTTGCATCTACAAAGGCTTTTTTAGGTCAAATGTTAGTACTTTATATTCTCTGTTTAAAATTAGCATATGAAAGAAAAGAAATAGATAAAAAATTATTTAGTTCTAAAATTAAATCCTTATTGGAGTTATCAAAAAATGTTAAGAAAACCCTTCTGACTGAGGATCAAATTCAAATAGTTTGCAAAAGCTTTGTTGATGTAAAAGGTTCAATGTTTTTAGGTAGAGGTTTCTCTTATCCAATAGCCTTAGAGGGAGCGCTTAAACTCAAAGAGTTAGCTTATGTTCATGCAGAAGGATATCCCGCAGGAGAAATGAAGCATGGACCATTGGCTTTAATAGAAGATGGCATGCCTGTAGTAGTATTAGCTCCTAGAGATGAGTATTTCAAAAAAACAATTTCTAATATGCAAGAGGTAATTGCTCGTGGAGCAAAAGTGCTTTTGATAACAAACAAGAGTAAAGATGAAGTTGTTCATGAAAATATTTGGCAATCAATACAGGTAGAAAACACTAATGACGATCTTCTGCCTTTTTTAATTACAATACCTTTGCAGAAACTTGCATATCATTCAGCACTAAATAAAGGTTACGATATAGATAAACCAAGAAATTTGGCTAAATCAGTTACTGTTGAATAATCAATAAACTCTGTTAGAACACCCCTAGGTTGAATATGAAAAAATGGAAAACAAATAGCTGGAGAAACTATCCTGTAAAGCACATACCTAATTATGGAAATGAGAAAGAACTTAATATGGTTCTTGGAAAGATAAAAAATTTTCCACCACTGGTATTTGCTGGTGAAACAAGACATTTGAAACAGCAGCTTGCTGATGTTGTGGATGGAAAAGCATTCTTGTTACAAGGTGGAGACTGTGCAGAAAGTTTTGCTGAATTTAATCCAGATAATATTAGAGATTACTTTAAAGTTATGTTGCAAATGTCATTAGTTTTAACTTATTCAGCATCTTTACCAGTGGTTAAACTTGGAAGAATAGCAGGTCAATTTTCTAAACCAAGAAGCGCACCGACAGAAAAGCAAGGCAACATAGAGTTACCAAGTTACCTTGGTGACAATATAAATGGTATAGAATTTACTGATAAAGTTAGAAAACCTGATCCAAAAAGATTATTTAAAGCTTATTCACAAGCAGCATCTACTTTAAATTTAATAAGAGCTTTTTGCCATGGTGGATTTGCTGATTTAAAAAAAGTTCACCTTTGGAACTCAGGATATATTAAAAAAAGCCCACAAGCTAAAAAATTTAAAGAATTAGAAGAGAAAATTACTGATGCATTAGCTTTTATGGATGCATGTGGCATAAATTCTGATTTCAACAGAAGATTAAAAACTGTCAACTTTTGGACTTCTCATGAAGCTTTATTACTTCCTTTTGAAGAAACTATGACAAGAATTGACTCAACAACAGGCGAATATCACGACACATCTGCACACTTTGTGTGGATAGGTGACAGAACAAGGCAGCTGGATGGTGGCCATGTTGAATTTTGTAGAGGAATTGAAAATCCAATTGGAATTAAGTGTGGACCAACATCAAAGCCAGAAGAAATAGTTAAAATTTGTAATGTGATAAATCCTAAGAATGAAAAAGGAAAAATAACTTTAATTTCAAGATTTGGTCATGAAAACGTTGGAAAATTTTTACCAAAATTAGTTAGAACTATTAAAAAAGAAGGTTTAAATGTTATTTGGTCTTGCGACCCTATGCATGGAAACACTATTAAATCTTCTACAGGTTTTAAAACAAGACCATTTAATAATGTTTTAAAAGAAGTTAAAAATGTTTTTGCTGTACATCAAAGTGAAGCATCGTATGCTGGAGGATTACATATAGAAATGACTGGACAAAATGTTACTGAATGTACTGGTGGAACGCAAAAAATTTCTGATAAAGATTTATCAAGTAGATACCGTACACATTGTGACCCAAGATTAAATGCTAATCAAGCCTTAGAGCTCTCATTTTTGATTTCTGATGAAATTAAAAAAAATTCCATTTACGCAAGAAGTGGAATTAGAGCGGTTTCTTAAGTATTTA
>Ga0163108_10001051_pt1 | contig 20419 bp, 19 predicted proteins | sample Fk1155metaG_FD_109644 | JGI IMG/M metagenome (GOLD analysis project Ga0163108, IMG submission 109644) | Marine microbial communities from the Central Pacific Ocean - Fk160115 155m metaG | ecosystem: Environmental > Aquatic > Marine > Oceanic > Photic zone | place: The Central Pacific Ocean...
AGATGAATCTAATAATTCTGAGCAAAATCCAGAATCAAAGAAATAATACCCTCGAGGATTAATTATTCCATTAAATCTTAAAAATTATATTTGTTAAGTGTTTATATCATATGATAGAGGAAAAAGTCATTCAAAATATTAGCAAAAGAATTAAAATTGCATTTCATACACTTGGCTGTAAACTTAACTTTTCTGAGACCTCTGCTATATCAAGGGATTTTCAAAATAATAATTTTATTCAAGTTAGTTTTTCTTCATCTGCAGATGTATATGTTATAAATACATGTTCCGTTACAGATAATGCTGATAAAAAACTTAAAATTTTAACCAGAAAAGTTTTAAGAAAAAATCCAAATGCTTTTATTGCTGTAATAGGGTGCTACGCTCAACTACAACCCAAGTCAATATCTTCAATTGATGGTGTTAATTTAGTTTTAGGAGCAGATAAAAAATTTAAATTAAAAGATTACATAATTGATTCAATTGGAGAATCAAATAATATATCTCATTCATGCGAAATAAGTAATGTTTTAAACTTTGAGAGTTCTTATTCTTTAGATTGTAGAACACGTTCTTTTTTAAAAATCCAAGATGGATGTGATTATAAATGCAGTTATTGTACAATCCCAAGGGCTCGAGGAATATCTAGGAGTGATTTGTTAGAAAATGTTTTAGAAAACATTAAAAAAATCACGAAAAAGGGAGTAAAAGAAATTGTATTAACAGGAGTTAACATTGGAGATTATGGCATGAAATCTGAAAATGGTCAAGTTAAGCGTTTTAGTAGTTTTTTTAATCTATTGAAGGTAATTGAGGGTTATGAGTATTCTAAAAGAATTAGGATTTCATCAATTGAGCCAAATTTACTTTCTGACCAAATAATTAAACTTTTTTCAAATAGTAGAGTTTTTGTCCCACATTTTCATATTCCACTTCAAAGTGGTAGCGATAAAATTTTGAACAAGATGAAACGAAGGTATTTAAGTAACTATTATGAAGAGACAGTTAGGAAAATTAAAAAATCAATTCCTAATGCGAGTATTGGTGCAGATGTAATCGTTGGTTTTCCTGGAGAATCAGACGATGATTTTTTAGACACTTATAATTTTATTAAAAAAATTGATGTGTCTTATTTACATGTTTTTACTTATTCTGAAAGACCTGGAACTGAGAGCGTAAACTTTAATGAAACTGTAGAGAATAAAAGAAGAGTTCAAAGGAGAGTTCTACTAAGAAAACTATCTGATGATAAGAAAAAGAAATTTTACACAACACAATTAGGAAAAAAATTTAACATTCTTCTAGAAAATAATAATAACAAGGGTTACATATATGGTTACACGGAGAACTATATTAGAGTTAGAGCTCCATGGAACCCTAGTTTAAAAAATAGTATAATAAATAGAGAACTCGACTTTATTGATAACGAGGGATTTGTTCGCTTTAAAACTTCAAATTAAAGTTTTATTCCAACAGGAAGAAGAGATTTAAAAGTTTTGTTTTTCCTTACAAAGCCAGCAATTTTAGGTGATGTTGGAACTACCTTATAATTTTTTTGCGAAAGGTACTCTAAAACAGACTTAATAAAAAGCTTTTCAAGCTCTAGAGAGTTAATAGAATTTGGAATAATAAGTTTGGTCAGAAAAATTTTTTTCTCTTGCTCGGCATATTCTATCCTAGCTAATTCTCCATCGACCAATGTTTCGAACTGGCGAAGAAATTTATTGTTTTGTAGTTCTAACTTATAATCCATTATTTAAAAAAAGGATTGTATTTTTGCTTAACGGACAGCTAAATTAGTGATTATTTGGCAAACAAAAAATAAATATTTTGAAAAAAAACTCAATATACTTGATGCCTGGAATGGGAGCTAGCCCAAAAATTTTTGAGTATCTAAAATTCCCTGCTCTTTATGAAATTGTTTTTTTGTCATGGATCCCTCCTTTTGAAAAAGAATCTCTATCAAGTTATGCCGAAAGAATGTCTAAATTTGTTAAACATAAAAACCCAATTCTTATTGGGGTTTCTTTTGGCGGGATTTTGATACAAGAAATGACAAAATATATCAAATGTGATAAAGTTATAATCATTTCAAGTATTAAAAGAAGAGATGAGTTATCCGGATTAATGAAAATTTCTAGTATTTTAGGCCTTCACAGATTAATACCTTCGTATTTAATTAGAAATATTGAATCCCTGGTTCATTTATTTTATGGATCAAAAATGAAAAAAAAGTTTTTACTCTATCGAAAATATTTTACAGTTCGTGATCCTGCTTATATTTTGTGGGCAATTAATTGCATAATAAATTGGCGAGGAATAATTATTGAAAATAAACTTATACAAATACATGGGAATACTGATAGAATTTTTAAAATTAAAAGGTTAAAACATCCATATATTAAAATAAATGGCGATCATGCTATAATTATCACAAGGCATGAATGGTTTAATAATTTTCTTTCAAAAAAAATTTAAAAAGATTATCTATATTTTAATATATTAGGCAAAGAAGATTTTAAAATCTTGAAGACAGCTAGTTACTATATTAAATTAATATATTTTATATCTCCAATAGTATTATTTGTATTAGGAGGATTTGCCTTTAAGCTTCAATCTGAGTCACCCTATTCTAAGAACTATAATCTCAATAGTGAATATAAAGTTTATGCTTTAAAAATCCCTGATACTGTTTATTTTGCTGGCGAGAAAATACTTTTAAATTCTCCTGATTTAAGAGAGAGAATGGACCGAGAGCTATTGGTTAATACATATTGGCAATCTAACACATTGCTTTTAATTAAAAGGGCAAATAAGTTTTTCCCAAAGATTGAAGAAATTTTAAAAAATGAGGGAATCCCTGATGATTTTAAATATTTATCCTTGATTGAAAGTGGTCTCCAAAATGTAACATCTCCCTCTAGTGCAAAAGGATTTTGGCAGATTATGAGAAACACTGGACTTGAAATGGGATTGGAAATTAACTCAAATGTTGATGAGAGATACAATCTTTCTTTATCTACAAAGACTGCGTGTAAATATCTTAAGAAAGCAAAAAATCAATTCGGAACCTGGACTTTGGCTGCTGCATCTTACAATAGGGGTATTTCTGGTATACAAAAAAATTTAAATTTCCAGGAAGTTAACAATTACTTTGATTTAAGATTAGGAAGTGAATCTAGCAGATATATTTTTAGAATCCTAGCCATTAAAGAGATAATAGAAAATCCTGTTAAGTATGGATTTATTTTTGATAAAATAGATCTTTACAATCACATTCCTATCAGAAATGTTTCTGTTGACACTCCAATTGCTAACCTCTCAAAATTCGCAAAACAATTTAAGATAAATTACAAGATCTTAAAAATCCATAATTCCTGGTTAAGACAAAATCATCTTAACAACAGGTCTAGAAAAAAATACAATATTGAAATACCTCTGGAGGGTTATTATTAGATTTTTTTCATTTGCTCACGCATCATCTTAATTTGAGTAGTAAGCATACCATGTTTATCTATTCTCTTTGCTTGATTTAGCAATTCTGTAGCTTCTCTCTTTCTTCTCTTTTGCATTAGAATCCCAGCAAGACTTAGCTTTGCCATTGCAACATCATGGGACATAGAAAGACCTAATTCCAATGCTTTTTTAAAATATTTTTCAGCAACGGTTAAGTTTACTTGGGATTGAATTATTCCATGCAAGTAATTAAAGTATCCTTGCTGCTTTTTAACAAGAGACGATTTGGGGTTATTAATATAGCTGAGCCACTTTTTTGTGCCAGCAATATCTTGTTTTCTTAGTCTTAAAAATGCAAGGAATATAATTTCATTTTTAAAATAAATTAAAATAAAAAAAGCTGAAATAAAAATTAAAAACACTCCGTTGCCAATATAGCTCTCATAGATCTGGTATGATCCATAAACAAGAAATAATAAAGCGGCAATTAATTTTAATACTTTTGGAAACATAACTTTTTGCCAAATTTAGCAAGAATATTTGAATACATTTAATAAAAAAATCTTGTATATTTGCCCAACCTTTTAGGAGTTCTAAATTAAAATAATGAAGAGAACTTTTCAGCCATCTAATAGAAAAAGAAAAAATAAGCACGGCTTTCGTGAACGAATGTCTACTGCCAACGGCAGGAAAGTATTATCAAGTCGAAGAGCAAAAGGAAGAAGTAAAGTGTCAATTTCTTCTGAGCACAGATATAAAAAATGATAAAGTGTATAATTTTAAAAAAAGTGTTATTTATTATTTTAAATAACACTTTTTTTTATGTTTAAATGTTTATTGTAATATAATGTCAAAAAGAGAAGATATTAAGACCATATTAATAATTGGATCAGGGCCTATAATAATTGGTCAAGCTTGTGAATTTGATTATTCTGGAAGTCAAGCACTAAGATCAATTAGAGAGGATGGAATTAAAACCATTTTAATTAATTCAAATCCTGCAACTATTATGACTGATCCTTCAATGGCGGATCATATTTATTTAAAGCCATTAACAACTAAATCAATTATTGAAATTTTAAAGAAACACGAGATTGACGCTGTGCTGCCTACTATGGGAGGTCAAACAGCTTTAAACCTTTGTATTGAAGCAGGTGAAAAGGGTATTTGGGAAGAGTTTAATATTAAAATTATTGGTGTAGATATTTCTGCAATTAAAATTACAGAAGATCGTGAAAAGTTTAGAAAATTAATGAATAAGATTAATATTCCTGTAGCTCCTGCAGAAACTGCAAATTCATTTTTGAAAGGAAAGGAAATTGCTCAAAAGTTTGGTTTCCCTCTTGTGATTAGACCTTCTTTTACCCTAGGGGGAACAGGCGCTTCATTCGTTTTTAAAGAAGAAGAATTTGACGAACTACTCACACGTGGACTTGAAGCTTCACCGATACACGAAGTTATTATTGATAAAGCTTTATTAGGATGGAAAGAATACGAGTTAGAGCTTTTAAGAGATAAAAATGACAATGTTGTTATCATATGTAGTATTGAAAATATGGATCCCATGGGAATTCATACCGGAGATTCAATTACAGTTGCCCCTGCCATGACTTTATCTGACTTTACTTTTCAAAGGATGCGAGATATGGCTATAAAAATGATGAGAAGTATTGGAGATTTTGCAGGAGGTTGCAATGTTCAATTTGCTGTAAGTCCAGATAAAGATGAGAATATTATTGCAATTGAGATTAATCCAAGAGTTTCAAGATCATCTGCGTTGGCTTCCAAAGCAACTGGTTATCCTATTGCTAAAATAGCTGCAAAGCTTGCAATTGGCTATAATCTTGACGAATTAAAGAATCAAATAACTAAATCAACATCTGCTTTATTTGAGCCTACTCTTGATTATGTAATTGTAAAGATACCACGTTGGAATTTTGACAAATTTGAGGGATCTGATAGAAGATTAGGATTACAGATGAAATCTGTTGGTGAGGTAATGGGCATCGGGAGATCATTTCAAGAAGCACTTCACAAGGCAACTCAATCATTAGAAATTAAGAGAAATGGTCTTGGTGCTGATGGTAAAGGATATAAAGATTATGACCAAATAATTGAAAAACTTCAGTTTGCTAGTTGGGATAGAGTTTTTGTAATCTATGATGCCATTCAAATAGGAATATCATTAAGTAGAATTCATGAAATTACTAAAATTGATATGTGGTTTTTAAAAGAATATCAAGAGCTGGACATGTTAGAAAAAGAAATTTCAAAACAAAGTATTGATAATATAGATCGCGACTTACTCCTTGAAGCTAAGCAAAAAGGATTTGCTGACAGACAAATTGCTCATATGTTGGATTGCCTTGAGAGTCAGGTTTATACTAAAAGAGAGGAAATGAATGTCCAAAGAGTATACAAATTAGTAGATACTTGTGCAGCTGAATTTTCTGCATCTACACCTTATTATTACTCTACTTTTGAAGATAGCATGCAATTGTCTAAAGGAAAACCTTTCAGTTCAAATGAAAGTTCAAAAAGTAATCGAAAAAAAATAATTGTTTTAGGTTCAGGTCCTAATAGAATAGGTCAAGGAATAGAATTTGATTATTGCTGTGTTCACGGAGTTTTAGCAGCATCAGAATGTGGTTTTGAAACAATTATGATTAATTGTAATCCTGAGACAGTTTCTACAGATTTTGATATTGCTGATAAATTATATTTTGAACCTGTTTTTTGGGAGCATATTTACGATATTATTCAACATGAAAAACCAGAAGGAGTTATTGTTCAGTTAGGTGGGCAAACAGCGCTTAAATTAGCTGAGAAGCTAGACAGGTATGGGATCAAAATTATTGGAACGAGTTTTGAATCATTAAACCTAGCTGAAGATAGAGGCAGTTTCTCAAATCTTTTAAAGGAAAATAATATACCATATCCTGAATTTGGAATTGCTGAGACAACAGATCAAGCTCTGGAATTAGTTGACAAATTAAACTTTCCAATTCTTGTCAGACCATCATATGTTCTTGGAGGCCAGGGGATGAAGATTGTTATTAATAAAGAAGAGTTAGAAGAGCACGTTGTAGACCTCCTCAGAAAAATTCCTAACAATAGATTATTACTTGACCATTATCTCGATGGAGCCATTGAAGCAGAAGCAGATGCAATCTGTGATGGAAAAGATGTGTATATAATTGGAATAATGGAGCATATTGAGCCCTGTGGAATTCACTCGGGGGATTCAAATGCAACTCTACCTGTTTTTAATCTAGGTGAATTTGTTTTAGAGCAAATTAAAAATCATACTAAGAAAATTGCTCTAGCATTAAACACAAAAGGTTTAATTAATATTCAATATGCTATAAAAGACGATAAGGTTTATGTGATTGAGGCTAATCCTAGAGCATCAAGAACAGTCCCATTTATTTCAAAAGCCTATAATGAACCTTATGTTAATTTCGCTACTAAGGTGATGCTTGGTAAAAATAAATTAAAAGACTTTAAGTTTAATCCAAAGTTAGATGGATATGCAATAAAACAACCCGTATTTTCATTTAGTAAGTTTCCTAATGTAAATAAACAGTTAGGGCCAGAAATGAAAAGCACTGGGGAGAGTATTTTATTTATTGAAAGTTTAAATGATGATGAGTTTTATGATCTATATGTTAAAAGAAAAATGTATTTAACAAAATAAGTTTTAAAGTTAAATTCAATAAGATTTTAAGCTTATGATTAGAAAATATTTTTTCTTGATTTCAATTATTTTAATAACTATTATAAAGTAAATTATAAATCTATTTTAGATCTAGTTTTCTATTATCAATAATTAATGTTTTTAGATACTTTCTTTTAGGATTATCAATAATATTTTCGATTGGCAAAGCAGCTTTATAATCTTTTTTGCCACTTCCTGTGATTTGATTAATTGCTGCTGAAAGAAGAGGCTCAGAAACTTCTCCTAAAACACCCATATTTGATATATCTTCCTTTAATTCTATATTCGGATCTAAGCCATTATCATAATCTGCAAAACTAGCACTATTCGCAATTTTTAAAACAATTGGTTGCATCGCATAAGTGTGATCAGGATTTTTTGTTCCTTGATTATCAACGTAATCATAAACAGTAATTGATCCAACATTTTTGCCATAAGTAGTGTCACCTATTTGAATTATATCTATATGAGATGTCAAGCCATTAATTAACAATTCACTTGCTGAAGCACTTCTAGATGTAGTTAGAATATATACTTTATTGAGATTTAACGAGTTTAACGCAGTTCCATCTGCCATTTGATCTACAAATAAATCTTTCAGAGATTCTGGATCATTATTGTTCCAGTAATCCATTAATTTAGAATTCCAAAGTTGTTGTGCAAAAATTTCTCCAGTGAATTGTCCTGTTATCATACTAGCCAGGTATAGGCATGCTGTCAATGACCCCCCTCCATTATATCTTAAATCTAAAACTAAATCATTTATACCTTCAGACTTAAAACTTGCAAAAATATCATTTAGATCAGTATTAAAAGTATTTACAAATTGTGTATACATTAAATATCCGATCTTTTTGTCAGAAACATTTAAAACTTTATTTATATGAATAGAATTTTTCTCAAAATTTTCAACTTTGGTTAGCTCTACTGCTTCACCATTTGGTGTTATAGTGTTTTCACTAATTTCAGCCATTTGCAATGTGTATGTAAGATTATCCCCATAAAGTAGATCTTCATAATTATTTACATTTAAGTCTTGTCCATCTACGGCTGTAAAAATATCTCCTCTTTCAATATTTTTATCAGACGCATCAGAATTTTCATGAATATACCGTACATATCCAAATACATTTTGACCATCAGACATCAGACTAAGTCCAAATTCAACACCGTTTGATGCTACAATTCCTTGTAACGAATTTTGAAGGGCAACATAGTCTGAGGTAATATAACTAAATCGATCATTCTCATGCTTTAAAGATTCAAAGAAATCTTCAGGTTCAGGATTATTATTAATATATTTTGCATATTCACTGGAATTAAGAGCTTTTCGATCATTTAAATCTGAAACTTGTTCTTGCCAGTAATAATATTGATTTAGACCTTTCCATACAAAATCACTTATCTGAAGGGCTCCTTCGAGACTTATTACAATATCATCTGAATCAATATTTGAAAGATTTTCATTGGTTTCATTCGAATCTTTTTCTTTTGAACAGGAAATAAAAAGTATAAGAAAGGCTATACTTAATTTTATAGTAAATCTTCCAAAAAACTTAAGAATATGATTTTTCATTTTTATGTAGTTTAAATACCAGTATAATTATGTGGAGTAATTTTTTTTAATTCTATTTTAACTTCCTCCCTAATCTCTAATTTATTGATGAAATCATGAATTTTATTTTTATCAATTAAATCATTATTTCTAGTCAAGGTTTTGAGCTTTTCATATGGTTCTGAATATTTCTCTCTTCTTAAAATTGTTTGAATTGCTTCAGCAACAACAATCCAGTTTTGATTGAGATCAAACTCTATTTTTTGTTTATTTACAGTTAATTTATTTAATCCATTTATTACAGATTTAAATCCAATTAAAGTATGTCCAAAAGGTATTCCAACGTTTCTTAAAACTGTGCTGTCAGTTAAATCTCTCTGAAGTCTTGATATAGGTAATTTAGAGCCAAAGAAAGAAAACATAGCATTGGCAATACCAAAATTACCTTCAGCATTTTCAAAATCAATTGGATTAATTTTATGTGGCATTGTAGAAGAACCTACCTCTTTTGTATTTACTTTTTGATTAAAATATTCCATTGAGATATATAACCATATATCTTGGGTGAAATCAATTAATATTGTATTTATTCTTTTTAAATTATCAAATAATGATACAATTGAGTCGTAATGTTCGATTTGTGTTGTAGGATATGAATATTTCAGTCCAAGATTATTTTCGACAAAGTCTTTAGCAAAATCCTGCCATTTAACTTTTGGATAAGTTACATGATGTGCATTAAAATTACCATTTGCGCCTCCAAGCTTAGCAGCATGAGGAACCTTTAGAAGACTTTCTTTTTGAATTTTGATTCTTTCAACAAAAACATCTAATTCTTTACCTAATCTGGTTGGTGATGCAGGTTGACCATGCGTTTTGGCAAGCATTGAAATATTCTGATTTTCCTTAGAGATAAGATTAATACAATCAATAACCTTTTCTAGGTAAGGGATATAAACTTTTTTTAATGCATCTTTAATCAATAGAGGTATTGCAGTATTATTAATGTCTTGAGAGGTTAAAGCAAAATGAATAAATTCTTTGTATTCATTTAACTTCATTTGTTGAAATTTTTCTTTTATAAAATATTCTACAGCTTTTACATCATGATTTGTTTTTTTTTCAATTTCTTTAATCTTTTCTGCATCTTTTGTAGAAAAATCAATATAAATAGATCTAAGTTTTGTAAAATCTTTATCACGGATACCTTCTAGCTCTGCTAAGGGGATTTTACATAAAGCAATAAAATACTCTATTTCAATTTTCACGCGGTACCTTATAAGAGATTCTTCAGAAAAAAAAGACTTAAGTTCTTTAGTTTTTGAATTATATCTTCCATCAATAGGGGAGATAGCATTAAGTTTATTTAATGTCATTTGCATCAATGATTAAAATGCAAAGATAAGCTTCTGGCGGCTATTGTTAAAATCAATTTGAAAGACTTTTTTTAATATTTGTTCTTATTTAAAGAACACTAGAGCTTAAGAACCCTATATTCATCATAACATTCACTAATAGCTTCTAAAATCTGAAGATCATTTGAATCTTTAATAAATGTATCAGAAAAGTTGCAACCTCTTAGTATTTCATATATCTCTACCTTACTGATATAAAGAAGTTGAGTTAAAATTTCTCTATTAAATTTAGATGAAAGCAAGTTTTTAATTTCTTCATCTCCTCTCATTTTTTTTAGTTTTCTCAGTTGTTTTTCTTTTTGACTAAAAAGATTATGCAGAAAATCTACAGGGCTTAAAATTGCCTTAAAAGTTTTAGTTATTGAGTTAGGATTTCTATTACCTGCTTCATAACCTATATTTGGAAGCCCTGACACACTATATCTTTTGGCTGTATTGATTGGTATATTTTTTGCGTCAATATCTAAAATACCAGTTAGTTGATATGGTCTTAAAATTATTTCTTCAAGAGCTAGAGCTAATTCAGTCAGTTGAAATTTAGCATTACCAAATTTTATCAAGTCATTTGTAACAGCAATCTTAAGAGGTTTAAAGCCTAAGTAAGAAAAATATAAGGTGTCGTTTGGAAAGACTTTAATTTCAAATCTTCCGTTTCTATCGGTTACTGTTCCGACAACCTGAGATAAATTCAAAACGTGAACACTTTCCATAGGAAACCCAGTAGACTCATTTTCAACAACAGCAGAAAAGACTTGAATTTGATCCTGTCCCTTTAAAGAAATCAATACTAAAAAGGATATTACAGAAAAGATCCATTTCATAAAAATAACACTAGATTTTCCTTACTAAATTAATAAAAAGGAGTATAAAATTGATTTAAAATTTTTGAATCAATTTTTTTAGTTTAATAAATGCAATTGATCTATGGCTGATCATATTTTTATGAATTGCTGAAATCTCTCCAAAACTTTTATCAAATCCTGTAGGGCAAAAAACTGGATCATATCCAAAACCATTTAATCCTCTTTTTTTATTTAGAATAACTCCATTTACTTTACCTTCTACAAAATAAAATTTATTTTCATAAACAAGAGTAACGACAGTTCTAAACCTTGCATTTCTATTTTTTTTATTCTCTAATAATGATAATAACTTTTCAATATTTTCTTCGCTATTTCTGTCATTACCTGCAAATCTAGCCGAAAGGACTCCGGGCTTATTATCAATTGCTTCTACTTCAAGTCCAGTATCTTCAGAAAAACAATCAGTATTAAATTTTTCATGTATAAATTTTGCCTTTAGTAATGAGTTTTCTTTCAAGGTATTTCCAGTTTCATTTATTGACTCAAAATACCCAATTTCTTTTAAGCCACTTATAGAAATTTTCCCCCCAAGTATTGATCTAACTTCATTTAATTTATGATCATTATGTGTAGCAAAGATTAATTTCATAGACTTAAATATTAGAAATTATATTTAGTTTTTTACAATTTACTTATTGATTTTGTTTAACCAATATTTAAAATCCTTTTTGTATTTGATTTATATTTGGTTCTATTATATTTTTTAAATGAAAGAAAAAGTAGAAAAAATACCAATTATAAAGAATCTAATTCTTTTTTTGGATTCTATTAAGCTTCCAAAATATCCTGGTTTTTCTATTTATGATTTAATGGAAATTTACTTTTCTGGAATAATTAAAGGTGTTTTTTCTGCTCGATCTGGGAGCGTTTCATTTAGTTTTTTTATGGCTCTTTTCCCTTTTTTACTTTTCATTTTAAATTTAATACCATTTATACCGATTGAAAATTTTGACGTTGTTGTTTTTTCATTTATTCAAGAGCTTATACCACTTGAAAGTCAGAGATTTTTTATGGAGATTTTTAATGATATTCAACAAAAGCCAAGAGGTGGGTTGTTGTCTTCTGTTTTTGTTCTCTCAATTTTTCTTACTGCAAATGGCGTTTATGCTGTTTTTGAAAGATTTGAAGAATCGTATCATGTAGATATGTTTAGAGGATTTTTCCCTCAGTATCTATTTTCAATTTTTGTTGCAATTTTACTTGGATTTCTTTTCCTTTTTTCGGTAGCAATTTTTGTTTTTTTTGAATTATATTTTATACAAAACTTATCGGAATTATCCTCAAAAGTTGATTGGATAAGATATGGCCAATTAATTCTATATTTTTTGGTGACCTATATTTCAGTAGCTATTTTATATTACTTTGGAACAATTGAAGGAAAAAAAGCTAGATTTTTCTCTCCAGGAGCTTTTATGACAACGATTCTTATTGCAATGACGACTAAATTATTTGGTGTTTATATTACTTATTTTTCAAGTTATAATCAACTTTACGGTTCTATAGGCGCACTTCTTATTTTGATGTTTTATATATGGCTTAATTCCATTATTTTACTTCTTGGTTTTGAGTTGAATGCTACCCTAACTAGATTTAAGAAAAGTGATAAATAGACTTAATCGATGGAATATTTTATTGAAGTTATAATTCCCCTCTCACTTGATAGAACATATACATATTGTGTAAGTTCTAAGCAAAATGAAGATATTTCTATAGGATGCAGAGTCGTTGTTCCATTTGGTAAATCAAAGTCATATACAGCAATAGTTTCTAAAAAAAATTTGGAAGCCCCAATATATTACTCAGCAAAGAGAATAGATTGTATTCTAGACACTTCCCCAGTAGTTAATCATCTACAGTTGAAGTTTTGGCAATGGATATCAGAATATTATCAAGCTGCTATTGGAGATGTTTATAGAACTGCAATACCATCAGCTTTTCTGCTTGAAAGTGAGATGGAAATTTCAAAAAATAGTTTCCCAAAGAATCTTTCATCCTTGTCAGATGATGAATTTTTAATTTATGAAGCATTAAACATATCAAATCTTTCTGTCAAAGAAATTAGTGTAATAATTCAAAAAAAATATGTTTTAAAGGTTTTAAAGGAAATGCTTTCAAAGGGTTATGTTAAGATTGATTATAATATCAAAGAAAAGTACAAACCCAAAAAAAAACGATACATAAGACTAAGTAAATTTTATCAATCAACTGATAAGATTAAGATTTTATTAGATAACCTAAGTAAGGCGCCAAAACAATTGAATTTTCTCAATGTATTTTTAAATAAAAATACAAATGGAAAAAAATGGGAAGATTCAGTTTCTTTAATTAATAGAACAAATTCTGATTCATCTATACTAAGAAGACTATTAGATAAGGATGTTTTAGAGGAAACTTTTAAAGAGGAAAGTAGAAAGTTATATAACTTTAAAGTTTTATCTAAGAAAAAACTGCTTTCAACTTCTCAGAATAAGGCCTTAAAGAAAATAAAAGAAGGGTTTTTGAAAAAAGAGGTAATCCTTTTTCATGGTGTAACTGGTTCTGGTAAAACAGAAATATATATTCAGCTGATTGAATCTGAACTTGAAAAGAATAAGCAAATTCTATATTTATTACCGGAGATATCACTTACTCCTCAAATGGTTAAACGATTGCAAGAAAAATTTGGAAGTAAAGTAGCTGTATATCATTCAAAGTTTTCAATTCATGAAAGAAAAGAAGTTTGGGATCAAGTGTTGAAAAATGGAAGTCTCTCTAAAATAATTATAGGAACTAGATCATCTATTTTTTTGCCCTTCCAAGATTTGGGACTTATAATAATTGATGAGGAGCATGAGTATTCATATAAACAGTTTGATCCATCTCCTAGATATAATGCAAGAGACTCAGCTATAATATTAGCAGGTTTATATTCGTCCAAAGTCCTCTTGGGATCTGCAACACCATCTATTGAATCCTATGCTAATGCTATTAAATCGAAGTACGGACTTGTTAATTTGAATGAAAGATATGGCGGAATAGAACTTCCGGAGATAAAAATTGTAGATCTTAAAGAAGCATACGATAAAAGTTTAATGAAAGGGTTTTTTTCTCACACAATGCTTCACGAAATTTCTAAAACATTAAATGCTGGAAAACAAATTATTTTATTTCAAAATCGCAGAGGATATTCGCCCATACTTGAATGTATGGCATGTGGATCTAGTCCAAGCTGTGAACAATGTGATGTTACTCTAACGTATCATCAGTTTTCAGCTAATTTGAAGTGTCATTATTGTGGTTATGAAAAGAAAATGATAAAAACATGTGATTCTTGTGGGATGGGTCATTTTAAAACAAAAGGAATAGGGACTCAACAAGTTCAAGAGCAGATAGAAGAGTTATTTCCTGGTGTTGGAGTTTCACGAATGGATTGGGATTCTACAAGAGGGAAATGGGACTTTGACAAATTAATAAGTTCTTTTTCAAAACAGGAAACAAAAATTTTAGTTGGAACACAGATGGTAGTTAAGGGCTTGGATTTTAACAATGTTCATTTGGTAGGAGTGTTAAATGCAGACCAACTATTCAATTTTCCTGATTTCAGGTCAAGTGAAAGAGCATTTCAAATGTTATGTCAAGTGTCAGGAAGATCTGGAAGAAAAAACAAAAGAGGTAAGGTTGTAATTCAGACCTACCAGAAAACACATCATGTTATAAAAGCTGTCTCGGAAAATAATTATGAATCAATTTTTAAGACTGAACTAAATGAGAGGAAATTATTCAATTATCCACCTTATTTAAAACTAATTAGAATAATCTTGAAAAATAAAAATATTGAAATTGTTAAGAATGCTTCTGATTGGGTTTATAATATTTTAAAGCATTATTTTCCTGGAGAAATTTTAGGCCCCTCTTATCCGTATGTAATTAGGATAAGAAACTATTATCATATGCAAATATTAATTAAGATTGAGAAAAAGTTTTCAAGAAAAAAAACTCATCAAATTTTAAAGAAATCCATAGAAAGTTTTCATTCTATTGCAAAATACAGAAATACGAGAGTGAATATTGATGTAGATCCCTATTAATTATTTAGAAAATTCTTTAAAATCTTTCTTTTTATATCTACTGATTGGAATTAATTCTCCATTAATTTTTATATGATTGGAGGTGTAATTTTCTACACAATTTAAATTGACAATAAATGATTTATGAACTCTAAAAAATGATTCCTCTGGCAGCTTCTTGTTAAATGATTTCATTGTCGATAAAACAATATAATCTTTTCTTTTTGTGACAACTTTTATATAATCACCCATTGCCTCTATCCAATTTATCTCATTTAACTTAATTTTCTTGTATTTCCGAGCAGTCTTAATAAGGATTTTTTCATCCCTATTTTTATCTGCTAATTTTGATTCTTTTAGTTTTTTTCTGACCCTAAGAATTGTGATTTTAAACCTATCTAACGATATTGGTTTAAGAAGACAATCAATAAAACCATATGTGTATGAGCTTATCGCGTCAAATGATTTATTCGTAATCAAAACAACTTCTGTATTTTCAAAATATTCATTTGAATAGTTTAAAGATTCAATTACATTTGAACCTAAGAATAAGAAATTAATTTTTTGAGATTTGATAATTTCAATAGCATCGTCTAATTTTACAAACTCTCCTTTTAATCTTAGACTTGGGAAATTTTTAATAATTTCTTTTAAAAAAATATTATCAATTGTATTTGTTCCAACAATTATAAAATTCAAGACAATTTCTAGTTTAATTTTTTGACAATAGTAAATATATCTAGTTTTTTCTTACAAAACTCAATAATTTTTTGGTTCAAGATCATCTTTAACTTACTTTTGCATGCCAAAAAGAAATATTAATGAGTAATTATGAGATTGTTTACATTTTGAATCCTGTTTTATCTGAGAAGCAGATCGAAGATGTAATGAAGAAAATAAAGACGTTATTAACTTCTAAAAAAGGAAAGGTAGTTAGTCATGAGAATTGGGGTTTGAAAACCCTATCCTATCCTATAGAAAACAAAAATAGTGGATTTTATAATTTAATTGAGTTTACAGCTGAAGGCGACAAAATTTCAGATTTTGAAGTAGAATTGAGAAGGGATGAAAGTATTATGAGGTATTTGATAGTTAAACTTGATAAAGATGCATTAGATTGGGCTGAAAAAAGAAGGAAGAGAGTAAAAGCAAAAGAAAAAACTAAATAAATATGCCAGCAATAGAAAAAGAATCTGAATCAAAAGGATCAAGTGAGATTAGATATTTGACCCCTCTTAATATTAACACTGCTACTAAAAAAAAGTATTGTAGATTTAAGAGGTCGGGTATAAAATATATTGATTACAAAGACCCTCAGTTTTTATTAAAATTTGTTAATGAGCAAGGAAAAATTCTTCCTAGAAGATTAACAGGAACATCTTTGAAGTATCAAAGAAAAGTTTCTTTAGCTATAAAGCGAGCAAGACATTTAGCTCTAATGCCATATGTTTCTGATTTACTTAAATAATAATTAATGGAATTAATATTAAAAGAAAATATTGAGAACCTTGGATTTAAAGGTGACATTGTAAATGTCAAGAGTGGTTATGGCAGAAATTTTTTAATACCAAAAGGTAAGGCTATTTTAGCAACATCATCATCAAAAAAAATACTTCAAGAAAATATAAAGCAACAAGAATTTAAGGATAAAAAAGTTGTTGATGAATTTAATGAATTTGCTAAAACCCTAAAAAAGTTAAAAATCAAGATATCCTCAAAAGTTTCTGAATCTGATAAGCTTTTTGGATCGATAACATCAAATGATGTTTCAGTTGCTCTGGAAGCAAAAGGGCATAAAGTTGAAAATAGCCTAATTACTGTTCCTGGAAAAAACATCAAACGACTTGGGTCTTATGAGGCTACTATTCGCTTGCATAGAGAAGTTTCTGTTCAAATCCCTTTTGATATAATTTCTGAAAAGAAAGCTGAAGATAAAACTGAAAAGAAAGCTGAAAAGAAAGCTGAAGATAAAACTGAAAAGAAAGCTGAAAAGAAAGCTGAAAAGAAAACTGAAAAGAAATAATTCAGTAAACCTAATTTTTTAATTCAAATTCCCGTCATATTTTTTAAATAGCTAGAATTATACCATATTTGTATACTACAAATATTTATGTCTTTAAAACCATCTATATCTAAAGGAACTAAAGATTATTTACCAGATGATCTAGGTAAAAGAAACTATCTAAAAAAAATTTTAAGAGAAACATTTGAAGTATTTGGATTTCTTCCAATTGAAACCCCTTCTTTTGAAAGAAGTGAAACTCTTGTCGGTAAATATGGTGAAGATGGAGATAGATTGATTTTTAAAATTCTAAATTCTGGAGATAAGTTAAAGAAAGCTGATATTGAATCATTTAATGAAGAAGATATGGGTAGATTTTCAAATTCATTGTCTGAAAAAGCATTGAGGTATGATTTGACCGTTCCACTTGCCCGATTTGTCTCTCAGCACCGCAATGAAATTAGCTTTCCATTCAGACGATATCAAATACAAAATGTTTGGCGTGCCGATCGTCCTCAAAAGGGGAGGTTTCAAGAATTTTTACAATGTGATGTCGATATTTTAGGTAACAGATCTATTATACAGGAGGTTGAGATAATTTTAATGTGTGAACACATATTCAGTAAATTAAACCTTAAAAATATTTCCATTAATTTAAACCATCGTAAAATTTTGGAGGGAATTGCTATTTTAATTGGCGCCAAAGATAAATTTTTAAAGCTGACTTCTTCTTTAGACAAACTAGAAAAAATCGAAAAAGATGGAGTGATTAAAGAGCTTAGAACTTATGGATTTAGTAAAAAGTCAATTGATTTATTAACACCATTTATTGATCTTAAAGGGGACTTTAAATCAAAGATTGATTTTTTATCTAGTAGACTTAAAGAAATTAAAGTTGCAAATGAAGGTTTGAATGAGTTGTCTTCAATACATGATAAAATAACTAAGTATAAACTAAATTCTATATCTGTAAATTTTGATATTACTCTGGCAAGAGGATTAGATTACTATACTGGTTTGATTCTCGAGGTTCTGCCAGCAAAGGATGAATTTGATTTTGGATCTATTGCAGGAGGCGGTCGTTATGATAATTTAACTGATTTTTTTGGCCTAAAAGAAACTAGTGGATTTGGTGTATCTTTTGGTTTTGATCGTATTTGTTTGATACTGGAAAAATTAGAACTTTTCCCAAAAGACTTATTAAAATCATCAAAAATCATGTTTGTAAATTTTGATGATCATATTACAGAGGATTGTCTTCAAAAAATCCTAAGATTAAGAGAAAAAGATATTCCTTGTGAAATTTATCCTACACAATCAAAATTAAAAAAGCAACTTGATTATGCTAATCAAAGAAAAATTCCCTTTGTAGTGATGATTGGTCCAGATGAATTTTCAAAAAAGGAGTTTATAATAAAGAATATGGAAACAGGGGCTCAATCAGTCTTTAAAACAATTAACTTGATTGATGAAATCATGAAATTAATTTAAACTTCTTTTGAAAGAGTAGGTTTTTGATATTTTTGAAATGGTTGCATGAGAAGACTGTTAATCCTGCTGTTTTTTTTCTCATCTGGGAATACATCAACTCCATAGATTAATTTTTCCCTGTCTAAATCTAAATAGGTGCCAAATACCCTATCCCAAATTGAAAAAATATTACCATAATTTGCATCAGTATAGGGAAGTCTATAATGGTGATGAATTTTATGCATATCGGGAGAAACTAAAAAACAGCTTATTACTTTATCAATTTTCCGTGGAAGCTTGATATTTGCGTGAGTAAACTGTGTTGATATTAGAGAAAGTGACTGATACAACATAACAATACCCATAGAAGTTCCAATGATAAAAACTCCAAAAAGGGTAAAGCTAAATCTAATAATACTTTCAAGTGGATGGTGTCTATTTGCAGTTGTTGTATCAACTTTATGATCACTATGATGAACTAAATGAATCATCCAAAGAGGTTTAATTTTATGTTCTGTATAGTGCGCAAGATATGCACCTATAAAATCAAGGAGTAGAACTCCTAAAATAACCTCAATTACCAATGGCAAATCTGGCAACCACTTTAACACACCAAAATTATTTAAAACTGCCCAATCAGATGTTTGAATTAGAAGGAAAGCTAGTAGAAAATTAATTATGATAGTTGTAAGTGTAAAGAAAAAATTAGGTACTGCATGTTTCCATTTTTTGTAATCAAACTTAAATAAGTGAAAAGGTCCTTCAAGAATCCAAAAAAAGGATAACCCACCTACTAATATGATTGTTCTATGAAGAGTTGGGATAGTCTCAAAATAATTAATTATCGTCTCCATTTATTTAAATGTCCGTTAAATATAGAAAATTAAAGCCAACAAGAGATTTTGAGTCAAAGAGATTCGATTATCCTATCTCTCTATTTAGTTTATTGTAAATATCTGTTTTAATATCATCTAAGCCTTGATTATCAAATGGATTTTCAATTAAATTTTGAACATTATACAAAGCAACTAATATGAAACTAATAAGTAAAGAAATAAACATAATGAGTGATGAATTAATAACTTCTGTTTGAGAGATATCGTATTGATAAATTCCAGGGACAAAGATGAAAGGGAAAATATAAATAAAAACGAGACAATAGGCTCTTAATGATCTGGGTGTACCATGTTCAGAAAGTGAATTTAAATTTTCTGAACATTTTGACAGTTCTTTTTTAAGATTTACTAAACTGTCTCTTTCTTTTTCATTTAAAAATTTTGAATAGGTGATTATTTTATCACGTATATCCGCAATTTTATCTCTTACATTATCTATTGTATCGCTATCCTCTGTATTTTTTAATGATTTTATATTTTGATCAGATATTTCCTTTAAAATAGAATTTACTTCAGTGACGGCTTTTTTTGGCATACCGTCAGTCACAGCAACTTTAAAGTAATCACTTATAGCAATAAGATTAGATCTAAAATCAGAAAAGTATTTTATAGCTTCTTGACGTTTTTGAAATGCTCCTGTAATCGTAAAAACAAGAGGGAAAATAATTGCTATACTTATTATAGTAAAATCAGTTTTTAGCTTTATATCATATAAAGAGCAAATGTAAAAAGCAAAAAGAGTTATCACTGATACAACAAGAACTCTGTAATTAAATACTATAGTCAAGTTTTTCATATTCCTTTCTTTATTCTTGTCATTTAACGACAAGTTTTAAAAATTATTGCGACAAAATTAAATAATATTTTTTCTTGAAAGAAATTTAAAAAAGGTAACTTTTGATTTATTCCTACTGAGTTCTAAAGGCGTATACACCAGATGAAGCTGTATTTCCATTGGCATCTATTGCGATAACTTTCCAGTAGTAAGTTTCATTTAA
>Ga0163108_10001052_pt1 | contig 20394 bp, 16 predicted proteins | sample Fk1155metaG_FD_109644 | JGI IMG/M metagenome (GOLD analysis project Ga0163108, IMG submission 109644) | Marine microbial communities from the Central Pacific Ocean - Fk160115 155m metaG | ecosystem: Environmental > Aquatic > Marine > Oceanic > Photic zone | place: The Central Pacific Ocean...
AGGCTGTTTTTGAATAATTGCTATGTCACCATCTAAAATTCCTTCACCAATCATTGAGTCACCTTTCACAATAAGTGCAATTTGTTTTTTATTTTTATGTAAAAAGGATGGAATTTCAATGTGCTTTACATTTTCAATCGCCTCAATAGGCGCTCCAGCAGAGACGTTACCGACAAGTGGAACCTCAAAACTATCATTATTTTTTATGTTGTTAGGCGTGAAAATGCCACGACGCGCATTCCACGTTTTTTTTAAAAACCCCGAGCGTTCTAGTCTTATAATGTAATTTTGCACTGTTCCAAGAGACCTGAAGTTAAAGTGTCTCGCAATCTCTTTTTGTGTAGGGGGAAAGTTATTTCTTTGGGTGTACTTTAAGATAAAGTCTAAAATTTTCTTCTGCTTAGGGGTGATGCCGTAGTGAGTCACACATTCAAATTAATTTTTTATTTTAAATAGGTCAAATGAAAATATAAACATACAAACAAAAAAGCTTTCAATTAGTCAAAATATTGAACACTCTATAATATGAAACAGGTGTTTAGGGATAATCGCATCAACTTGAGTGTTTTTCGTTTTATCTCTATTCTTAATAGACCAACATAATTTATTTATAAAATAAATATTTAAGCCTAACTGGAGGGGAATGGGTTACTTAAAAGTTTATTTTAAATTTCATTTGGCTTTCATGCTAATTTTAAATTGCTTTTTTTATAGCAATAAAAGTTTTAGTGCGGGCCGCATTGAGTTAGATGCCTCAAGTTTTTTTAAAACTTCTGAGGACAGAAGTAACTCGAGTATCTCTTTTATACTCAACCCGAAGTTTGAAGATGAGGGAAGTGTTTTAAAGGGCAAGGTTGACCTTAAGGCAATTACGCTGCTTGGTGATTCAAAGTCACTTACTTTTGAAGCAAAAGACACATATCTTGCAACAAGTAAGAAGTTGCTTTCTAATAATCAAATTTCATTAGGTAGAAAATTTGAGCAATGGAGTGTTACTGATAATGATTGGAAAATGGGTTTATGGTCACCCCGCTTTTTATGGAACCCACTTAATCCTGAGATTGTTGGATTGACGGGATTTTTTTATCAGCTTAAAACAAAAAAAATAAAATTAATGGCTTTTGCTTCACCTATTTCAGTTCCAGAAAGAGGTGTTCCTATAAATGTTGAAAATGATCAACTTACTTCAAATAGCCCATTTTTCAGACCACTTCCAAGTAGCTTGGAGTTAATGGAAAATGAAATTCCTATTAATTACTCAGTAGAGTACCCCTCTGTTACAGAAATGCTGTTTCGACCGGGAGCTTCGCTATTACTTAGATATGGAGAAGAAGAAAAAGGGTTTTGGTTACAGGGGACCATGGGGTTTATGCCGATTCACCAGGCCGATCTTAGTTTAGATACGAAAATGTCTTTAGAAAATGAAGTTACGTTAAATGCAACAGTAAGACCTGGATTTGGATATCATCAGATTGCAACTGTCGAATCAGGATACCAGACGGGCAATTGGTCGGCCTGGGCTTCTGTTTCAGGTGAAAACCCTATGCAAAACAAACCAAGTGAAGGTTGGATGTATGTTCCTATGGGCTCAGCATTAATCACATCTTGGGGCGGTGAATGGAGATTAAATGATGGGTTTAAAATTCGAATTTCATATTTGAACATTAATGAAAAAGAAGTAGAACTCGAAAATGATATGGCAGTTGATATTGCTTTACCGACGAGGTTTCAATACAAAAAAGCATGGAAGATTGCTGGTAAATGGAGAGCCTTTTCCCCATTAACTTATTCATTTAATTGGATATACGATATTGACTACAACAGTAATTTAATTTCTTTAGATTTAACATATCAACCAAGTGTGCTTTCAAGAGCTCGAGGGGGCTCAGGCATGTCATTTTCTATTGGCACAGATATTATCACGAGTGCCAGTCAAGAAGGTGCAATCGGCCAATACTTTGGGGACGACAGAATAAGGGGAAAGGTTTCATATGTTTTCTAAGCGGAAAATTTTAAGTGCCCTTCTGATTAGTTCTGTTTGTATAACCTCGGGTTGTGGTGTTTTTGGCAAAAAAGATGAGATCGAAAAAGTTTTACGAAACGTAGCGGGTGATACCGCTTGTTTAAAGGAGTTTGGCAACCAATTTAAACAGGATATTAATGCAGGGGCAGATGAAGAAAAGTGGACAGAAACATGGGACTGCGTAATTGGCTCGTTAGAATTGTTTAGACATTATGCCCCTGGAAGCGAGGCGAGTGGATATTCACAAGGTGATATGAAAACATTTGCTTCAAGTTTTTTGATTCAACAAAAGAATGTTACTACTAAGCTTATAAGTTCTAGTTTTAAATTAAAAGCATCACTTCTGGGCGGTACAGGCAATGTTATTACTCACAAGGAGTTAGATCAGTTTTCAGCGCTGTTAGAGGTGTTAAAAAACGAAACCACAAGACTTTTGCCGTATGTATATGATTATGTAAATAAACCTACAGCGGAAAGTGTAATTGTATTTGCACAAGAAGTTGAAAAATCAGGAAGTGTTTTAGATAAAGAGCTTAGCATTTCTAATGCACCTGCATTTACTTTAGATGCTGCAAAAGAGTTTTTAGGGGAATTAGAGAGTTTACATGGTTTAAGTGTTCCATGGGAATGGGTTGAAACCATATTTGCGGCAAAACGCCTACTCATTGGTGGCAGCAATGAAGAGATAAAATCAAATGAGTGGGGAAGGATTTTTAAGACAGGGTTTACAGTTGGTGGAACTGTAATGGCTGTTGTAAAGCTTAACCCAGAAAAGCTTTACGCCCCTAACCAGTACATGGAAACCATTTTAACTCTTTCTGAAAAGATCCACAATCAAATTGACACCATCATTGATTATCACGGAGGACGTTTAGACCTAAGTGTAATTGATGAAGTGATAGATGCAGTTCCAGAGAATCAGTTGCCTATTTCGAAGTCAGTGATTAAACAAGTTCTAAGACCATTGGTAAATAAAATGATGTGGTCTCCTTCTGAAGAGTATCTAACATATGCGGCGATAGATTTAGTTTTTTATAAAATAAAAGAGTGGGTAAGGGGCGTCACTCATATACGCAGTATTTATCAAAACTATGAGTTAAGTGAGAGTGGGGTTGCAGCAGAAAAACTTGTAGAATCTGCAGAAGACTATTTAGTCTTATTAGACGATGAAGACCGAACAAGGGTTAACCGTATTATACGATTAGTGAGACATTACAAACCATTTTTCTCAGGAGTGGACAACCAAGTAACCTATGCATATTTGTTAAGACATTCTTTACATAATGTTGAAATGTTGCATTGGGTTGAAATGGCCGCTGAACATTTACTTGCATCATATTCTTCAGTTTCAACTAGAGACAAAGGAACTCTTGATGATTTATATAATTTAATCCATGACTATATTGTTATTGCTGAAGATTTAAATCTTGTTCACGATGTTGCTAATATTCATGAAAAAAGATTTGGTGAGGCTGATCTTTTTACCTATGCAAGCAATGGAAATAACTTTTTAGAATTAGAAGAAGCTGTGTATACAATTCCTATTTTAATTTCAACATTAGTGCTTTCAAGTAGAATACAAAACACAATCGAACTTGATTGTAGTACAGATGGTTTAGACGATGTTGGAAGAAAATGGATGGATATCACTTGCTTTAGAGAAAGATTTAAAGGTGAACACAGAAGTTTTTGGGATCACCTCCCTCTGCTTGTCGACTATTATGGAAGATTAGATGCTACAGGAAAAAGTTCATTGCATAAGTCTATCGAAGAGGGCGCAAGAAGGTATGGATATAGCGATTTACCAATTGGATCATATGATGTTGAATCAATGGCTGGAGTGCTTCATTATGTAGAATCAATATTTAATCGCTATGATGTTGATTCAAACACCTTTTTAGACCTTGATGAGGTCATGGGGGCGTATCCTACCTTTAAACGAATTATTACTGATGTAGGCGGATTAGACCCTGATGATGACTTAATGATAGAAGCAGTTTTTACATATTTAGTGAGATTTGGACAGGTACCATCAGAAGACTTCTTAGGTATGGCTCATTTTATTGCTTGGTTTTTATGGCGCCCATTTTGGACGATAAAAGCAGATAGAAGTGCAATATATAAAATTATTTCTATTGTTGTTGCACAGGCCGACCCTCCAGACTTTTTAATAAACAATATGAGCTGGAGAAACAGTCTTACTAACGAAGATATTGAAAATTATCTTGATATGGCAGAGTACTGGTTTAAGCAATAATCACACTGATTACATCCGTAATGATTTTTAGACGGTTCATTTTCTATGAACTCATGGGTAATATTTTTAATTCGACACTGGGATTTACTAAAAAATATATGCACACGTTTTAATGAGTCCAGTGCATTTTTATTTTGATTAAAATATGATTTAAGAGAAAAAAAATCACTATTTTCCCATAGTAAATATGCAGATGCAGGCAACCCAGACCGACCAACACGACCAATAGCTTGCGTTAAGGAGAGCAATGTGGGCGAGGGTTGAAATAAAACAACCCACCGCAACTGAGGGAAGTTCATCCCCATACCAAATGCCGAAGTCGAGACAATGACCTCAACTTGATTGGTTTTTAATTTTGATTCTATGTTTTTTTTTTCTTCGTGACTTAACCCTGAGTGATAATACATTGATTTTATGTTTTGTGAAACAAGGACCCGAGATAATCTAACCGCAAGAGCCTTGGAAAAAGTAAAAATGATACCAGGGTCTTTGTTGGTTTGTGTAAGTTCTATTAAAAAAGAAATTCTATCTGGGATGGGTAAATTTAAAACTCTAATAAAGATGTTTTTTGGCAAACCAAAAGATCCCATAATTTTATTTGGTGAAGGCAAGGATGAGATTAATTTTTTTTGCATTTCTACGGGTAGGGTTGCTGTTAACCAAAGACTTTTTTTTATATTTAATAACTTTAATAGAGGTAGAATTAAATTAAAGCTTGGCCTAAAACATTCTCCCCACTCATAAAGACAATGACACTCATCAACTACTAAAAAAGTCGGATTAAATTTTTTTAACTCTAAAAGGTCATTTTTTTGTTTTAAAAAAAGGATGAGTTCTGGACACATAACCCAAAAATTAGACTTTGTGTCTGGATAAGAAATAAGTCCAGTTGAAATAAGCGACGTTCTTTGTTGTCTGGCTAATGCAGTAAGAGGTGAAATAATTAAAGTTTTAGTGTTGCTGAATTGTGCAACTTTTTCATAAATTAAGCTTTTTCCAGAACCTGTTGGAGAAATACAAATTAAGTTTTGATTCGAGTTTAGGTAAGAAATAGCTTTTTTTTGAAATGGTCGCAGCTTCATGTAATCAAATGCTGCAAAATGAGAGCCTAAATTATATTGCTGTAACGGTATCTTTTGGAAGAGTAATGTGAGCCTTAAACTGTAGATAGACAATGGCGCCAACAAAACCTTCGAAGAGTTTAAATATAAAAAATAGGGTAAAAACGTCAGCTCCTCTATCAAACCCGATAAGGTGAAAAACCCCCAAAAACGCGGCATGACCAGTTCCGACACCACCAGGTGAGATAGGGACAGCAATTAACAAAAGCCCAACAGGAACTACAATCATTACCTCAATAAAAGGTAAATCCATTTTTCCAAAGGAGAATAAAAAAAGCATAACAGTAGATATAACCAAAAAATGAATTATAAATGAAATCATTAATGTAATAGCAAAGCATTTCTTATCAACTGAATATATTTTAATTCCGTCAATAACTCTTAATAAGGAATTAATGATATTATGTTTGTTTTTAAATTTTGAAAGAAGTTTATATATAGGGTCACGGTTATTTGGGATAAGAAATAAATAAATAAAAAACAAAAAAATTAAAGATCCTAATCCAGCCACAAAAAGGACGAAAGGAGCGGGCAGGGTTTTGGACGAAGCACTAAAAAAAGAAAATAATACAGAAAAAAAAGAGATTAATATAAGAGCACTTACCCCGATAAATCGATCAAATAAGATGCTGCTAAGAGCATAAGCTCTTTTGTCCGGAGCCTCCTTGGAGGTGTAAACAGCCTTAATAATGTCTCCTGTAACAGCGCCGGGAAGAGCCACGTTGAAGAAGTTACCTATTAATCCCAATTTAAAAATACGTGAAGTTGGCAAGATGATTTGCTGTGTTTGCAATAAATACTTCCATCGAAAAATTCCTAAAACTGTACAAATCATTAAAAAAGCAAACGCTGGAATTATATAGTTAAACTGAAAAAGTGCTGTTTTAGTGTCACTTAGCGACACGTAACCTTTTTTGAACAAGTAAAAACAAAGAGTTATAACAAAGGAGAGTTTTAAAATAAATGCGATTATTTTTTTTAGGTTTGATTTTTTCATAATAAGATAAAGTTCCTAAAAATAGTTTTTCCAACTGCAGCGTTATAGAGTTGGTCAGCTTTATTCGCGTGTAAAAAAGTAGACCCCCTCCCCTCTTTTTTCTCATCCAAGTAGGTTTTTTTTGCGTCATCAAGAGGTTTCTCAGGATGAAACTGTACTCCAAATATATTTTTGTTATTAACTTTAAACGCTTGAACCGCGCAAAGATTTGAACTTGCGAACAGCTCAAAACGCGCTGGTAGTTTACATGTTTCATCAAAGTGTGATGAAAAACTATAAAAGCTTTTATTTAGCCCGTTAAAAAGTGGAAATGATTTGATAGTTTCTATCTTTGTCCACCCAAACTCTGCTTGCTTTGCTTTTCTTACACAAGCTTCTCCGCCAAGTGCTCTAGCAATCATTTGATGTCCGAAACAAATACCAAATACAGGAATATTTAATTTATAAGCAGACTTGATGAGCGCTATGAGATTTTTTACCCAGGAAGCTTGTTCTGTGGCAGAAGCAAGCGAGCCTGATATTATAATTTTATCAAAGTTATTAATACTGGCAGGAAGATCGTTATGAGGCCCTCTTCGTACTGTTATCGAAGCATTTTTGATTGTGTCAAAGTATCTAACAATGTCTTTTGCTCCCCAGCATTTTTTATTAATATTGTTATCAACAATAAGGATATTCATTTTCTTTTAGTTTCTTCGTAATAATATGAGTACTTTAAAAACATACTGTAGGAAGCATTTACTGAAATAATAAACCCAGGAATACCATCAAGAAAACCTCGTTTCAAAAAATATGTTTCAAAAAATTTTCCTATTGGCTTCAAGATAAGGTTTACCAAAGAAGGCTTAACTTTTTTAGAAAGAAGTGTTTTATATCCAAACTGTGAATATTTTAAGTTTGTTAGAACTTGGTCATTAATATCTGTAAAAGTATAATGATATAATGAAGCAGATAGCTTCTTAGTGATACCGTTAACAGTTAGAGTTTCATGTATATGTGGCTCTGTCCAACTTGAGCACGATCGCTTTGAAAGTCTGAGTGTATAATTGGGAAACCACCCTCCAAATTTAATCCACTTACCTAAAAAAAATGTTTTTCGAGAGATATAGTAGCCATCTACAGAGGTGGGGTTTTGCATAATCTCTTTAATTTCAGTTGCCAATATTTGCGTGACTCTTTCATCTGCATCAATATTTAGCACCCAAGGGTGTGTTGCTTTTGAATGTGCGAAGTTCTTTTGCTGACCATAACCCGACCACGAGTTAGTATAAACTTTAGCGCCTAGTTTTTTTGCAATTTCAACTGTATTATCACTACTAAAAGCGTCAACAACTATAATCTCATCTACCCAATGAAGACTTTTAATGGCAGCAGCAATATTTTTCTCTTCATTTAATGTGATTAGTGTTGCAGAAATTTTTTTACCCATAAAGTAAATAGATATCACAAATGTTAAATTTTTCGAAGAAAGAACCATTAGTTTTTGTGTTTAAAAATTAAAAGATAGTTTCCAATGGATATAAATAACCTTTTATTTCAGATATTTAGATTGGGTTAGAATTTTGAATTCATTTGATAAATATGAGTAATGTCTATGTGCTGAAACCTGAGGTGTTTTAACTTCATCCCAGAGAGTTGTAAAATTAGCTTTAATTGCTTTTTCTTGTCTTGGTTTCGCACTTTTTTTATCTCGTCTAAAATAAAAGGACTAACGTCTGTCGGGTGAAAACAAAACCCCTTTGAAAAGCAATAGCTATCAAGATATTTGATCACTCTAGCTTCAAAGATATCGCCACGATAAAAACCTCGGTTTATATCTGGAATCATCACAGTAAGAGTTAAACCAGAAAACAGGTCTTGGATTACTACACCGTTTTTGTTCCAAGTTTTTCTTTTCAATCTAAAAATAGAGTGTTGTGTTTGACAGAGGTCATTATAGATTAACCTTGTTTTTTCAGAAAAGTCGTTTTTGTTTATCTTAAAAAAATGCTTAATTGGTGGAAGGTCAAACTCTGGTAAGTCTCTATCAAAAAGGTACCAGTCCATAAAAATAGACATTCTTTGGTCAAACTCGATGTCATCTTCATACACTGGGCCGGTTTTATCAAAGTATTCTTTTTTTGCCTGGTAAATTTCTTTATAGTATTTACCGGTAGTAAAAGAATCAATAATAGGCTCAAGTAATTTTTCAATCATAAAGAGCCATGAACCTGTTTAATGTTATTTATGAATTGATCAAAAAGTTTCAATGAATCATGAGGGCCAGGGCTGGCTTCTGGGTGATACTGCACAGAAAATGCATTCCATTTTTCAGATTCAATTCCTTCAATAGTTTGGTCGTTTAAGTTTCTATGTGTAACAACAACATCTATTGGAAGTGATTGTTCAGTAATGGCATATCCATGATTTTGAGAACTAATTTCAACCTTTCCTGTAAACTCATTTTTTACAGGTTGATTCCCACCTCTATGTCCAAACTTAAGTTTGTAAGTTTTTGCACCAAGAGCAATTGATAAGATTTGATGTCCCATACAAATTCCAAAAATAGGTTTTTTCCCTAACAACTCTTTAATTGTTTGAATCGCATAGGGCGCAGCCGAAGGATCTCCGGGCCCATTTGATAAGAATATCCCATCGGGATTAAGCGCCAAAACTTTTTCTGACGAAGTGTTAGCCGGAACAATGGTGACGTAACAACCCTTTTGATCAAAAGTTCGCAATAGATTTTTTTTCATTCCATAATCAATAGCTACAATATTATATTTATGGCGGTTACTTTTTTTCTCTGGCCAAGCATAGTTGTGTTTAGTTGTTACAGAACCAATTAAATCTCTCCCTTCAAAACTTGGAAGTGATTGAAAGATTTCTTCAGCTTGATCAACTTGGTTAAGTGGCATAATTAAGCCGCGCGTTGCCCCTATTGATCGGATTGTTTTTGTGAGAGCCCTGGTGTCTATGTCATATAATGCAGGAACTTTATGAAGTTTTAAGTAGTCTAAAAGTGTAGCTTTTGAACGCCAATTAGAAGGCGTTTCTTGTAATTCATGAATTAAAAACCCAGCACATCGCGGAGAAGTAGCTTCAATGTCTTCATCGTTTACACCTGTGTTTCCGATATGAGGGGTGGTCATGCAGATGATTTGTCCAAAGTAAGAAGGGTCAGTTAGAATTTCTTGGTAACCTGTCATCGACGTGTTGAAAACGACTTCTCCATAACCCAAGTCATTTTTATAACTATTGGAACAGATGTTGCCACCAAAGAGCGTTCCTGGAAAAATAGTTTTTTTTATCCCATTTTTATGCTCCAGTACAAGAGCACCTTGAGTTTTATGATTCATAAACAACCTCACCGCTAAGCAAAGTATAAATTACTTTTCCTTTAAGTTCATAGTTAATAAAAGGCGAGTTAGCATTTTTTGAAACATTTGATTTCAAGTCAAATTTCCAAGTTTGATTTGGGTCAATAATTGAAATATCGGCCAAAGATCCTTTTTTAAGAGTTCCGTGTGGTAGATTTAATATTTTCGCGGGGAGTAAAGTTAAAGACTCTGTCCATCGATTGAGCGATACTTTCTCTGATAGAACAAGTTGCATGGTTAAGGCCATTGCTGTTTGCAAGCCGGTGACTCCAAAGGAAGCTTCATTTAGACTTGTTTGTTTATCTGTTTTTGTGTGGGGGGCATGGTCAGTCGCTAAAATATCAATAGTGCCATCAGCAAGTGCTTTTTGAAGAGCTAGGGTATCCTCTCTGGTTCTAAGTGGAGGGGCCATCTTGCAGTGCGTGTCATAGTTCATTAATTTTTTATCAGTTAAAAAAAGATGATGTGGTGTTACTTCTGCAGTAATAGGTAGTCCTTCGTCTTTTGCACGTCTAATATGATCAATAGCAAGTTTTGTTGAGACATGTGCAATATGTACATGGCACCCAGTGAGTCTACAAAGTGCAATTTCTCTTGCAACCATAATTTCTTCAGCAGCAGCGGGGTTACCCTTTACTCCTAAGGAGTAAGAGGCTTCTCCTTCGTTCATAATACCGCCGGCAACTAAATGTTTATCTTCAGCGTGACTAATTACGGGAATATTAAACTCTTTTGCATATTCCATTGCCTGGCGCATTAATAGCGAGTTCATGACGGGCATGCCATCATCACTAATTGCCACAGCTCCGGCTTTTACCATGCTACCAATTTCTGCCAGTTCTTTTCCCTTAAGTCCTTTTGAAACAGCCCCTATTGGGTAGACACGGCAGTGTGCGGTATCCTTGGCTCGCTGTTGGATATAATTAGTAATATTAGCATTATCATTTACAGGAGTTGTATTGGCCATACAGGCTACAGTGGTAAAACCACCATGTATAGCAGCCTGGGAACCCGCCTTTATGGTTTCTTTTGACTCCTGTCCCGGTTCTCTTAGATGGACATGAGCATCAATAAACCCTGGAAGAGTCCAGCACCCAGGTGCTCGAATAATTTGGTTGAATTTTTTATCAGCAAAAGAACCAGGTTTATCAATGGCCTTGATGGTGCCATTTTCAATCCAAATATCAGCAATTTGGTTAAGGTTTTGAGAAGGGTCTACTACAAGGCTATCTTGAATTAAAAGGGAGTTTTGGTGATTCATCGAGATAGCTCCTTTAATGAAAAAGACTTAGGAGCTAAAAGAGCGGTCAAAACGGCAGAGCGAATAAATAATCCATTTTGAACTTGTTTTAAGATCATAGAGTTTTTTGACTCAGCAACTGCTTGATCAATTTCTACACCAGGGTTTGTTGGCCCAGGATGAAGGATGATCGAGTGACTGGGAAGAAGGGCGGCACGTTTTTCAGTGAGTCCCCAATGTTTATGATAGTCAGAGTGAGATGGGATCAAGCTTTGTTTATGGCGTTCTTTTTGAACTCTAAGGGTCATTACAGCATCGACTTGTGGGAGGATGTCTTCAGGAAAAGAGATGTGTTCTATGTTTGATGAATTAAAGTGTTTTGGAATTGATGGAGGAGGACCACTGATAAACACTTTTGCACCCAGCATAGTTAAAAGTGTGATATTTGATTTAGCAACTCTGCTGTGTAAAATATCACCTAAAATCAAAACTTTTTTATCTTTAACTGTTCCAAGTTCACTTTCAATTGTAAAAGCATCAATAAGAGCTTGTGTTGGATGTTCATTAATACCATCACCTGCATTAATAATAGGTGTTTGAAGTTTTTTTGATAAGAAAAAAGGCATTCCAGATTGATGATGACGAAGTACAAAGAGGTCAATATTAAGTGCCTCTAGAGTTTTAAGGGTGTCTAAGAGACTTTCCCCTTTTTGAACACTAGAGTGGTTTCCAGATAAAACAATAGTGTCTGCTCCTTGTCTTTTGGCAGATAATTCAAATGAAGCTTGGGTTCTTGTAGAAGGCTCAAAAAAAAGAAGTGCTATAGAATAAGAATTTAATAAATTTTTTAAATTTGTTTTATTGTTAAGTTTAAAATTTTGAGCCAATAAAAAAAGATTTTTTACATCTTCAGGGGCAAGATCACTGGCCGAGATTAAACTTTTTTGATTTAAAATCATACCTATTTACTCTTGCTTTCATTATCTACAACACTTCTTTTGGAAAAGCTAATACAAAAGCTAAACTAGAGTTACTTTATAAAGGAAAAAACTCTATCAAAACGAATAATCGAGGTCCAAGATTGTTTTGAGTTATTATTTGTGTGTGGATCAATAGATAGCCAGATAAATGAAGCTTTTGCTCGAATAACTGAAATAGGAATAATATCCCAATCTTTGATACTGACTTTTTTTGATCTAAAGTCACCTATAACAAAGACGCTATTTTGAGGCACGTTATAGGCTTTGTTTGTTTCTATAAGTTCGGGATTTAAACAGACTTGATAGTCATAATCATTAATGGTTTCTATTCCGCAGTTTTTAATAGACGAAGACTTAAAAGGAAGGGGCTTTTTATTTAAAATTACCCTCCCCTTTTTGATTTGTATATGATCTCCAGGAAGGCCAATAACGCGTTTAAGATAATTTATACCGGGTTGATTTTTGGGAGAATAAAGCACAACCTCACCATAACTTGGTAACCGGCCAGGAAATACAACCGAATAATCTAAAGGGGTATGTATTCCAAAGGGCCACTTTTGAACAAGAATTAAATCACCAGACATTAATGTGGGGCTCATTGTATTTGTGGGTATTTTATATGGTTCAAAAACAAAAAACCTAATAGTCAACGCAACTATTATAGTAACTATCATAATAGAAAGCATTTTTTTAAATGAGGTGTTTTTTTGTGGTTTCACCATTAATCAACCTTTAATACAGCCAAAAAAGCTTCTTGGGGTATTTCTACCGAGCCAATTTGCTTCATTCTTTTTTTGCCTTCTTTTTGCTTTTCTAATAACTTTCTTTTTCGACTGATGTCACCGCCATAACATTTTGCGGTTACATTTTTTCTTAATGCGGAGATAGATTCTCTTGCAATAATTTTTGTTCCAATAGCAGCTTGCAAAATAATTTCAAACATTTGCCGATCAATAAGAGATTTCATTTTTTTTATTATTTCTCTACCTCGTGTAGCAGCTTTATCTTTATGAGTAATTAAAGAGAGGGCGTCAACAGGATCTCCATTAATCAGGACATCTACTTTTACTAAATCAGATTCTTTATATGTGCTTAGTTCGTAGTCCATTGAGGCATACCCACGAGTCATGCTTTTAAGTTTGTCATAAAAATCAAAAACCATTTCACTAAGTGGCAATTGGTAACAAAGATGTACGCGATCTTTAGAGAGGTAATCCATTTTTTCTTGTATTCCTCTTTTATTATTTAACAGGGTCATAATTGTACCGACATACTCTGAAGGCAGATGAATAGAGAGTTTAATATAAGGCTCTTCTATGTGGTCAATTAGGGTCCTATCAGGAAGTTTTGAGGGGTTATCGATAGAGAGAGTATCACCACTGTTTGTAATTACCTTAAAGTCAACCGAAGGTGCGGTGGTTATTAGCGCAATATCATACTCTCGTTCAAGCCGTTCTTTTACCACTTCCATATGTAAAAGTCCTAAAAACCCACAACGATAACCAAACCCAAGGGCACTAGAAGTTTCTGGTTCATAAGTAATAGAAGAATCGTTTAGGATGAGTTTATCAAGGGCGTCGTTAAGATCGTTATATTGATCCGAATCGATAGGATAAATTCCACAAAAAACCATTGGTTTTACTTCTTTAAATCCACCTAAAGAGGGTGTGTCGATGTGGTTAGATGAAATAATTGTGTCACCAACTTTTACACTTTGAACATCTTTTATGCTGCAAATAATGGCGCCCACCTCACCGCTACTAAGAGCGTTGGTTTCGGTAAATTTTGGTGTGTAAACCCCTAGCTTAACTACTTCATAGTCTGTTTTTGCATGTACAAAGTGTATTTTTTCTCCAGGCTTTACGTGCCCTTGAAAGATTCGACATAAGGCAACCACCCCTTGATAAGGGTCAAACCAACTATCAAATATTAAAGCCTGTAGGGGAAGGTCGTCAGAGCTTTTTGGGGCAGGGATATGCTCGACAATACTTTCAAGAATGTCTTCAATTCCCTCACCTGTTTTAGCACTACATTTTATAGCGAGGTCGGTATCGACAAGACCGATTACCTCATCGATTTCCTCTAAGACCCTATCGGGGTCGGCAGCAGGTAAATCAATTTTATTTAGAACTGGAAAAATTTCTAAGTTATTTTCTAAGGCTAAATATACATTTGCGAGTGTTTGAGCTTCTACACCTTGAGCGGCATCAACAATTAAAATAGCACCTTCACATGCAGCAAGTGATCGAGATACTTCATATGTAAAATCAACATGTCCTGGGGTGTCAATGAGGTTTAGAGTGTATTCGTTTCCATCTTTAGCTTGATATTGTAATCGAACGGACTGCGCCTTAATTGTAATTCCACGTTCTCTTTCGATATCCATATTGTCTAAAAACTGAGCTTCCATTTCACGTTTTTCAACGGTAGCTGTTTTTTCTAAGATGCGATCAGCAATAGTCGACTTTCCGTGGTCGATATGAGCGATGATGCAAAAATTTCTAATTTTTTTGGACATAGTTTAGATTCTTTATAAATTCTCTATTTTTATGTTATTTGCCATATTTTTTCGGACAGTGAAAGATAAGAATAATGATTTACTGTAGACTTGATTTTCGTCAATATATTGTGGAAGACTAAAGAGTAACGAATATATGTTTCTTGACGCGTTTGGTCAACAGTTTTGATTGTTTAAGGTGGGAAATACACATGTTATTAAAGCATTTTTTTAGTTTTGTTTTAGCGGTTTCAGTTTTTGTAAGTGTACTTGGTTGTGCCAGTTTAACGGGAAAAAAGAAAATGAGCCAAAAAGAGCGCGCAGAGATCTTAATGAGGATTGGAAATGGCGCCTTAGTAGAGGGTGACCCAACAACGGCTCTTCAAAACTTGTTACAAGCTGAAAAGGTGCTCACTGAGTCGTCTGTTTTACAGCATTCTATTGCGGTTGCATTTTATCGTAAAAACGATATTAATCGGGCGTTGGAATATGCGGAAAGGTCTGTGGAGTTAGATTCAAATAGTGCATTGGCTCAAAATACATTAGGAGCTCTTTATATGAAAAAAGAGCGTTTTAGAGAAGCAAAAGATCCGCTAATGTTTGCAGCAAAAGATCCTTTAAATCGTGAAGCTTACAAAGCTAGAACAAACTTAGGTATCTTACACTACAAGTTAGGTGATTATAAAAAAGCTAAAAACAACTTGGATGTTGCAGTTAGAAGCGAACCCATTAGAGCTTGCAAGGCCTATTATTATAAAGGTCATATATTATTAAGGTCAGCTAATTTTGACAGAGCAATTTCTAATTACAAAAAAGCTTCTGAAAAACTTTGTGGAGGTTTTTCGAATGCGCATTTTGCATTGGGTGTTGCGTATTCAAGAAATAAAAACTATGAATTAGCGCGTAAAAAGTTTGTCGAAGTTCATCAGCTTTTTCCTGAGTCCGAAGCTGCCAGGCAAGCATTAGACAGATTAAAGTTTTTACCGTGATTCAGTGAAGCTTGTGAGGGATCGTGCAAGTATTGGGTGATTTATTACGACAAGAGCGTGAAAAAAAAGGACTGTCGATTGAGCAGGTTGCTTTTGCAACGAAGATTTCAGTTTCTTATTTAAGGGCATTAGAAAATAATGATTATGTGGATCTCCCAAGTGCACCTTTTGTACGTGGGTTTTTAGTTTCTTATGCAAAGCACTTAAATCTAAATTCTGAAGAGATTTTGCAACAATTTAAGACCAATTTAAATTCAATAAATAATGAATCAGAGAAAAAAAGTAAGAATCTAAGGGGATATGCTTTTGAGGTGACGGAAAGTGAAAAAAGTCGCGCCACTCTTTGGCGTTGGATGCTGGCTTTAGGTTGTATCAGTGCGATGCTTTTTTTCGCGATTCAATTAAGCAAAAATGAAACTAATGTTCAAGAATCTGCATCATTAAAAAAGTTAAAAAATGTAAAAAAAGAGCCACAAAAAATGAATGCGGTAGGAAGTGTTGATGTTGAGTTGGCAAAAAAACAAGAAGGTTTTGTGTTAGGTGTTAACGGTGTGATTTCAAAAAAGAAAGAACTGGACTTAGATCCCGATATAAAACCACAAGATATAAATAATAACTCGATGGATATTCTAGAGGGTTTGCCGGATGATGACCCGGTTTTAGATCCTCTTTACAAGGGAGATGGCCTTTTACCTCAAGAAATTAAATACAAGCTTATCTTTAAGGCTCTTGAGGATGTTTGGGTTCGTTACAAGGTGGACCGTAGGCCAGTAATGAAGTTTGTTTTAAGAAAAGAGCGGTTGTTAGTGTTAAGAGCAGCGAGTCAAATTAGAGCACAATTCTCAAATTCCAATGCTGTGAGTGTCAAACAAGTAGATGGAGTTTATTTGCCTTTAAGCAGCGAACAGAGCAATTTTAAATTAGAGTTATTCAATGAAAACGATACAATTTTATATCCGCAGATCGACCCTGAAAATCGCTCTCAACCCTTTCCTGGAGCGGGTCCGCTGCCCCTTACGCAGAATCCTTAAGATATAGTTAGAGTTATCCACACGAAAACACGAGTTATCCACACACAGTAAGTGCATGAAATAATTACTTATTTAATCTTATATCAACCCTTTTAAGAGCTAATAACAAAAGTTATCCACAAAAGATGACACGTAAAGGCGTTTTTTGGAAAATGTCAATTATGTGTCGAGCAAAACCTTATAAAAAAGGTTACCATGCCGAGGCTTTTTTGAAACTTATGTACCCAATAATTAATATCAAGAAATTGGGCAATTGTAGCGCCAGCCAAGCAGGAAGTTGACCAGAAATGGCAATAGAGATGAGATATGTTTGAAAAAACCAATAAGTTAAAATAACTCCAAAAGTGATTAAAGCTGCTCCAGACCTGACTGACCTTGTTTTTACTGTTCCTAAACCTACACCCAGGAATACAAAAAATATTGGGCTTAAGGCTAATGACAAGCGTCGCCATAGTTCACTTAGAAACTTATTTTGCTTTTTTGATTTAGGTTTAGAGTTGTTTATTTTTTTTGTAAGCTGATCTAACGTGAGTCTAGTAGGATTGTTTTTAAACGAATCCCCCCCCTCCTTAATGTTCAGATACAGCTGATAAGTCTTAAAGTTGATTTTGTCATAAGATTCAGAGGATTGATTGTTTTTGTGGATGTTTCCATCGGAGAGCTGTAGAGCGCCTTCAAAACCAAGAAGCGAATCTTTCTGAGAACTAAAAAGTTTTCCCGACCGGGAGATAATAGTTAACGGATTTTTTTGATCTCTTTCGTCATAAAGGAATAATCGAGTCATTGTATTAGTGGTGTGATCTACTTTATCTGCAAAAATTAATAAATTAAAAAAATCCGTTGTAAAAGCACCCTCTTGTATCGAGTTAGAAATTTTTGTGTTCATGATTTTTGTAACTATTTTTTTATAACTTACTTTACTTTGTGGAACCCACTCAAAATTAATCAGAAAAGATAACACCGCTGTAATTATCGCAAGAACAAAAATTGGCCGAGTAGAACGTAATAGACTGATCCCCGCCCCCTTGAGAGCAGTCAGCTCGCTATCAGCAGAGAGCCGCCCAAAGGAAATGAGAGTTGCAATCAGAAAGGCTACAGGCAATGCAACTGGGACAAATGAAATAGAAAGTAAAAAGATAATCTTTAGGCCCATAAAAGGAGATACGCTGTGTGAAACAAAAAACTCTAAAAGTCTCAGAATTTGAAAAAGCAAAAAAATAAAAGTGAAGAAAAGCAGTCCACCCAAAAAAGGCGGGATAACCTCAAGCAATATATAGCGGTCAACCCGCTTGATGAGACGCATTTTAGTAAGCATTCTTATTTATAAAGCCTTTAATAAGAGTTAAAAAAAGAATTTTAATATCTAAAATGTATGACCAGTTTTTAATATAATAGATGTCGTGTTCAATGCGTTTTTGCAAAGAAGTGTTTCCTCGCCATCCGTTTATTTGAGCCCAACCGGTAATTCCTGCTTTAACCTTATGTCTAAGCATATAATGTGGGATCTCTTTTTTAAATTGTTCAACAAAGTGAGGTCGCTCTGGTCTAGGTCCAACAAGTGACATATCTCCTCGAAAAGTATTCCAAAACTGAGGAAGCTCATCAAGACTGGTTGAACGCAAAAATGATCCCAATTTTGTTTTGCGATTATCACTTGCGTTAGCCCAAACAGCGCCAGTTTTTACTTCTGCATTTGTAACCATTGACCTAAATTTAAACATTTCAAATGTTTTTCCATCCAACCCCATTCTTTTTTGTTGATAAAAAACAGGACCCTTAGAGGTAAGTTTAATTGAAATGCTAATTAAAATGAAAATAGGCGATAATAAAATCAACGCGATAAGAGATAAAATAAAATCTGTTGCTCTTTTTATTAAGGCAGCCCAATCGCCCATTGGAGAATCATTAATGTTAACAATAGGGGAGCCATCAAAATCTTCAACTTCACACCCAAGAGTAATGTAATCATGAATATCTGGTATTAACTTTATATCTACAGCCTCATCTTTTAGAAGATCTAAAAGAGGGTCAAGGTTTTCAAACTCTGTTCTTGGTAATGCTATAATGACAAAATCGATATTATGTTTATGAATAATTTTCTTAATTTCTTGGTAGTTACCGAGAACGGGCTTTTGACAAGATTCTGTTTGGGTTGATGTTGGGTTTAATAAGCACCCTACTACTCTAATTCCCATTTCAGGAAAGCGTTCCAGCTTTTTGATAAGTCCAGCGCCTCCGTGCGAGTTTCCAACGACAACGGCATGTCTGAGGTTGTACCCCTTTTTCCTGAACGAGCGCAGGATATTTCTTAGTAAAAGTCGAACAAAAATAAGACTAAAAGCTCCAAAAAAACCAAAATAGATGACTACTAATCTCGAGTATTTATATTCACTAAAGAGATATGTAATGGCAATAAATGCTAAAAGAGCAATAGCGTGAGCCCTGAAAATAAGTTGTGCTTCATGTGTTCTTCTGAGCATTCTTCGTGAGCGATAAAGTTTCATAGTTGAAAATGTCAAAGCCCATAAGACCATCACCAATGGGGCTAGCGATGCGTATTGCTCAAAAGGAGGCAAACCCTTTGTGACTTCAATGATTGGTAGGTGGAAGCGTAAAAAATAACAGCAGATCCAAACTAGTCCAATGACTAGCATATCTACAATTCTAAATGTTCCGCCAACAATGTGGTGATATCTCTTCAACATCTTATATCTCTATGGTAATGAATAATCGTTCAAAAGCAAAATAACATACAAAAAGGGTTTACTATTATGCCACAACCAATTACTTTTAATGCACGACCAACTATTACCACAGTTGATACAGAAATTGTTTTTGTTTTCCAAAAAAAAGGTGTTCTGCAATCAGCTAAGGGAAAATATGACAAATTACTCACACAACTTAAGAAATCCAAAACATTTGATGGTTCATTTAAGTCTTTACGATTTGTACGTTTTGGTGGCAATGGCAATGTGAGTAACGTTTTATTTGTTGGGCTGGGAGATTTAAAATCCTTAAATTATGAAAAAGTTAGAATTGCTGGTGCACTAGTTCAAAGTAAACTGTCACAAGAACACTGTGCTGAAGCTGCAATGTCGGCAGATTTTTTAAGTTTATCTAATGGTTTTTCAAAAGCAGATGAGCTTACAGAATTTTGCCAATCTTTCTCTGAAGGAATGATGCTTGGAGCATATAAATATAAAAAGCACAGAACAACTTTGAAAAAAGAAACCAATAATTTCAAAAAGTTTATCGTTACATCTAAAAAGAAAGCATTAAAAGATAAATTACAAGGAGCTTTAAGGGACGTTCATTCAACAGGAGAAGCTGTTTATTTAACAAGAGATTGGTCTAATGAGCCATCAAATTTTGGTACTCCAACTTACTATGCAAATGAAGCTAGAAAGCTCGCAAAGTCCCACGGATTGAAATGCAAAATTTTGTCAGAGAAAGATGCAAAAAGAGAAAAGATGGGATTATTTCTTGGAGTGAGTCAGGGCTCAGATCAAGAAGGAAAAATAGTTGTTTTAGAATATAACCCTAAGAAAGTAAAAAACCCTAAAACAGTTGCATTGGTGGGCAAGGGAGTAACTTTTGATAGTGGTGGAATTTCACTGAAACCTTCTAGGTCAATGGAAGAAATGAAGCATGACATGACAGGAGCAGCAACTGTGATGGGGGCTGTTTTATTGGCTGCAAAAATGAAGGTTAAAAATAAAGTTGTTGCGATAATGGCGTTTACAGAAAACATGCCGAATGGAAAAGCAACGCAACCAGGAAGTGTTCATGTTTCTAGATCTGGAAAAACAGTTGAGGTTGTAAATACAGATGCCGAGGGCAGGTTAGTGCTAGCTGATGTATTAGATTATGCTCAAGATTACAAGCCAGATGCTATTATTG
>Ga0163108_10001053_pt1 | contig 20372 bp, 16 predicted proteins | sample Fk1155metaG_FD_109644 | JGI IMG/M metagenome (GOLD analysis project Ga0163108, IMG submission 109644) | Marine microbial communities from the Central Pacific Ocean - Fk160115 155m metaG | ecosystem: Environmental > Aquatic > Marine > Oceanic > Photic zone | place: The Central Pacific Ocean...
CAAAATATTATAGCCACAGCAGAAAACATTACGGCTCAAGGATTGGGAACAAGAGTACATGGAGTCAGTTCAAAAGATGAACTGGGTAGATTGGCTGCTGTTCTTAATCAAATGATGGATCGACTCGAGTCCTCTTTCAGTCAGATGAAGAGATTCAGTGCGGATGCTTCGCATGAGTTAAAAACCCCGCTAGCTGTTATGCAGGGCAAGATTGAGGCGGCGTTGCAGGATCATGGAGAGGGCAGTGGGCATGATACGGTACTAGTTGATGTCCTTGAGAGGGCAGGGCAATTGCGATCAATAATTGACAGCCTATTGATGCTTTCAAGATCAGATGCAGGTAGTTTGATTATTGAAAAGCAAAAGTTAGATCTGTCGCATCTAATGTCTGAAATTGTTGAAGATGCTGAAGTGATAGCCGATGAAGAGGGGATATCATTTCAATCTGAAAATGGTAGCTCTGGTTTTATAGTGAATGGAGATGAACGTCTTTTGAGGTTGGCAATATCAAACCTTTTGACCAATGCGACTAAGTATAATATTGCCGAAGGGGGTAAAATAATAAGTGAGTTGAGGAAAAGTGGTGATAGTTACGAAATATCAATTAGTAACACTGGTCCTGCGATTCAAGATGAAATAAAGGAGAAGATATTTGAGCGGTTTTATAGAGTAGACACGGCAAGGGGGCCAAGTAAATCGGGATTTGGTCTGGGCTTGAGTCTTGCGCGGGTCATCGCTTTGGCTCATGGAGGAGAGCTAGATTTATCCAGCTCAGAGGGAGGAACTAATTGCTTTGTGATGACATTGCCTCAATGAGTGAAGTATGGGGATCCTGTTAAAGAGAAGTATATAATTGATGCCTTCAGAAGTTGATTGCCCCATAGAGAAAATGCGCTTGGCTGATCTTAATCAAGCTTCCATCTCTGCATTTCAGCGAGCGTATGAACAGCTTTGTAATGGTGAAGATTTAAAGATATACGAGGAGTCTATAGAGCCAGTCGATGATTTAAATCATTATGATGATTTGCCGGACTGTGAAACTGAGGAGGTTATCAATTTATTACGGGAAACTGTCATTATTAAGCTTAATGGAGGCATGGGGACTGGGATGGGGCTTGAGAAGGTAAAGTCACTCCTTCCGGTTAGGGGGGAGACTAATTTTCTGGATATTATTGTTAAGCAACTCCTTCACTTACGTTCATCCTATAGTGAAGATTTACGATTCTTATTAATGAATAGTTTTTCTACGAGTGATGATACAAAGTCTTATCTGTCGAAATATCCTGACCTTGGTAATATAGAAAGCATTGAACTTTTGCAGAACAGGGTTCCGAAGATTAGTATTGATAGCCTTGCTCCAGTCAATTTTCCAGATTCACCCAAACTTGAGTGGTGTCCTCCTGGGCATGGGGACATATATTCATCATTACTGGGGACTGGCCTCCTAGATGAGTTGCTTAATGAAGGAGTGAGGTTCGCTTTTATATCTAATTCTGACAATCTTGGGGCAACGCTTGATTTTAATATTCTAAATAGTTTTAAGGAGGGTGGGGCTTCGTTTTTAATGGAAGTGACACAAAGAACTGAAGCCGATAAGAAGGGCGGTCATTTGGCTAAAGGGAAAGGCACGGGTTCATTGCTTTTAAGAGAAATAGCGCAATGTGAGGAAAAAGATGCGTCGTCTTTCCAAGACATTTGCAAGCATCGCTATTTTAATACTAACAATATTTGGATTCGGTTAGATGCATTGAAAGAGCACATGATGAATTCGGGAGGAATTCTTGAGCTTCCCATAATAAGGAATCGTAAAACAGTTGATCCAACGGACCCCAACTCTTCACCAGTCTATCAGCTTGAAGTGGCTATGGGCGCAGCCATTCAATGCTTTAAGGACTCTGTCGCATTGAATGTTCCGCGCTCGAGGTTCGCTCCGGTTAAGACGTCGGAGGACCTATTTGCATTGCAATCTGATGCCTACTCAATGACAGAGGACTTCCAGATTCAGCTCATGCCGGAAAGACACGGAACACCTCCGATCATCAGTTTGGATGATGGTTTTTATGCGAGAGCTGACCAATTGAATTTGGCTACTCAGTTAGGTGTTCCCTCTTTGCTGAATTGTATAAAGCTCCAAGTCGAAGGGCCAGTGGCTTTTAATAAGGGTACGATATTCCAAGGTTCGGTGGTTGTGCGCAACAGATCAAAACAGATAAAGGATCTTCCTGCGGGAAAATATCATGATGAAATTATCGAATTGAATTAATTGTTGCCTCCTGCTTATATGTTCCCCCTTCCAGCTCATAACTTTTCAGAAACCACGAGGACATGATTTAATAAGAGTAAGGTCACATAAAGATGAAATATATTAAGCTAGTTTTTTTGGGTGGTTGTGTCGGAGGATTTACCTTCCTTCTTTTGGAGATTATTATCCGCATTTTTTTCCCTGTCCCCATGGAGCCGGGAGTGTCATTGACTCTCAATAACGAGATTCCAGGCATTCAAAGTAATGTTCGGTATAGCTTTGATGGGTACCGATTAAGGAAGGCGGATTGGGACGATGATCAAGAAGCTGATTCGATTCGAATTCTTTGCTTCGGAGGAAATGCAACGACTACAATATTCCAAAAAACTGAGGATACCTGGTGGGGTAAGTTAGCCGATAGAATATCTAAAGAAACGGGCAAGAACATAGAAGTAGGAGCAATGGCTAAGACCTCAAATGGTCAGTTCATACTACCATCAGTTGTTAACGCTGAGAAGATTGTTAAAAAGTATAAGCCCGATTTAATTGTCTGTTGCTATGGGTTCGGAGACACTTTGCACTATGAGGATTATGTTTATACTCCTGATAAGATTAATGCTTTAAGAAAGGGAGTGCCTAGAGGGTTAAAGTATTCTCTTGCGAAAATTTCACACGTGATGCGGCTCATGCGCAATAAAAAGACGCGAAGACATTTGAAGGAGGTATGGAAACCATTGAATGCTCCTAATTATCATCGAGATCTTCTTTTCCGTGACAGGCTATATTACCGATCCTGTCCCGAATTGGATCAAATGAAGCGAGATGAAAATGATCCGTTAAATGAGTTTATTGATGGGATCAAAGCTTTCTCGGAACTGGCAATTAAGAGTGAGTGTAGATTATTAGTCGTTGGTGAACCGTCCATTCACAATCAAAGCCTTGCAAAGGATGAGCTTTCTTTGATGACTTCTGTCCATTATCCAACAAAGCCTGTGCTGGGCAAGGGCTCAGGTCATCGCGTCAAAGCGGAAACGATTGCTCTTGAGTTGCAGCGATTTTATGCCGCAGCCTCTGATTACTGTAAACAAAATGAAATCGAATGGGTTAATCTTCACGGAATGATCCCACAAACTATTGAGTATTTCCTTGGGGAAACTGACGTGACGGATTTAGGAGCCAGTGAGATAGCTGATAAAATAATGCCAGCTGTAACTAATATCGTAAATGACCTATAATATACTATTTTTTTGCTTCACTTAAGCTCTCAAAATAGTTGTTTTTTGATTAAAACAGTGCAAATTTGTATTTTGAGCAATTGTATTATTAGTAAATATTGAATTGATTCTCAAAGGATATTGATAAGATTTTTTAAGCAAAATAAACCCATGATTAAATCTCCGTTAAATCACAAGCAGCCATTTCAAGGTAGACAATTCTATATTTTTGCAGCCTTCCTTGCTGTCCTAACCTTTCTCTTCTATTCCGCGCCTGAGCTTTTAGCGCAAGATGCTGATGCTGATGCTGATGATGTTGTCGCAAAGAAAACCATGCTAGATAATGTTACGGATGCAGGGATCTGGATGCTTCCGTTGCTCCTAGCTTCTATCGCGATGGTAGCGCTTATCGTATATAATTTCATGCAATTAACAGAGAATAAATTTAATCCACCTGATTTAAAGGTAAGCCTTCATGATCATATGGCAAATTGCCGTGTCCGCAGTGCCATTGAAGTCGCATCAACGAGCCCCACCTATTTAGGAATGATGGTGGCAGCGGCATTACCAAATGTTGACGCGACAGATACTGATAGCCTAGGAAGAGAAGATGTTGAAGATGCTATTGCTGAATTTACAGTGAAGCAGAATCGCGGACACTTAACTTGGATTGGTTATCTTGGAGTCATTGGTCAGATAGCTCCTATGTTGGGTCTTTTGGGAACGGTCGTTGGTATGATGGGTGCATTTAATACACTTGCCTCTCAAGGTCAGGCTGACCCGTCTGTTTTGGCTGGTGACATCGGACTTGCGATGGTGACGACAGCTTCAGGGCTGATAATAGCGATTCCTTCGATTTTCTTCTTTTTCCTATTAAGGAATAAGTTAAATGGGTTGGTTGCTAGTTGTCATAATGACTTGTCTGAGATGCTAGATGCTAGTCATCAAGCTGTTAATTCAGATCAAGCTATGGCTAAAGTGCCAGAAGGATTTCAAGCTTAATAGGCAAAAGGCAAATTTCTTTTAAGTGAAAAGAAAGAACTAGAACCGGGATAAGAATAGAATGGCCTCATCCAAACTTCAGTCCGTTTTGGAGAATCAGGAAGATGATGCAAAGATGGACATGTCACCTATGATTGACATGGTCTTTCTTTTGTTGATCTTTTTTATGGTGGCTTCAAGAATGGTGACTGTTAAAGTGGATGATCAGATCAAACCTCCAGTTGCTGATGAATCTATCCGGCCAGAAAATGCAAAAGGCCGTATCATTTTTAATATCCGATCGGATGGAACCTTCACAGCTGGTGATGGGAAGGTTACTGTAACAGAAGATGAAATAACGGAGAGGGTGACCGCCTGGAATGACAGGTACAAGAACACAGGCACTGAACCTTCTCTTTTGCTCAGATCGCACCGTGATGCGTCGGTCAGAGATGTTAAAAAAGTAACGAAAGCGGCGGCTCTGGGGGGAATTAATAAGGTAGTCTTTGGATCTTTAAAAACTGGAAAGTTTGATTGATTGGTATGGCAAGAAAAAGGAAATACAGGCAAGAGGCTGATAAGGATCCAGAATTGGACATTTCGTCTTTGGTTGACGTTGCATTTCTCCTACTCATTTACTTTCTTGTTACAGCTACTCTGAGGCCAGATGAGACTGACCTTTCAATTGTTTTACCAACTCAAATTCCTACAGAGAATCCTGATAAAGTTGACCCTGTCGCTATAGTCATTGGGCCGAGTGGCAATATTACTTATGATGGGGATAACATTCAAACTAGTGGGACTAAGGGTGCTGATCGTTTGCCTGAATTAAGAAGTCGATTAAAAGAATATAAGCAATTATGTGATAATGGAGGCAGTAAACCAATGGTTACTGTGGCAGCAGATGATGACGGTAAAACTCAACGTTTTATAGACGTTGTTAATGCTTTGGCGTCAGTAGAGATAAAAAATATCACAATGACTGGTTTCCGGGACGAGGAAGAATAACCTTTCCCTCACCTAATCTTTTTAGTGTTTCTCCGTTTAATAGAGGGAGTGGATGAAATTAAACTGGAAATGAACTGGTTAGCTAAAAGATAGATAAAAACTACTTTTAACAGAATATTCATCTGCGGTATACTTTTTATGCTTATATTGTAAACTGTTAAGCCCCAACAAAGCCCAAAACCACTACATGGAAAAACAAGTAATGCGTTATTTTAGAATTATTACTTTTCACACACTCTTTTGCCTGAGCTTTTTTGTATTAAATATAGAAAGATCAGATGCTCAAAATCCAGTCGATGATAATTACCGTAAGGCTGTTACTCTCATGGAGGAAGCAAAGTGGTCAGAAGCATCAAGTGTATTGATGTCTGTCATAAGTGACCATAGCCAAGACGCTATGAAGTATTATGGCCCGGCATTTGGATTGCTTCATTATCATCTTGGACTTTGTCAGATGTCACAAAAAAAATACCAAGAGGCGGCTCGACAATTTGAGATTACATATAAAAATTTCCCAAACAAGGTAGCTGATGGTATTCCAAATACTCGTAACCACTATCACAAAGTTGCTCTGTACCGGTGGGGCACGGCTGAGCAGGGCGCTGAAGAGTACAAAGGGGCATTAAAAATATACGACAAGTTTATCAGCGAGAAGCCTGAGAAGGGAACATACAACGGCGCTGAGCTTTATATTAATATGGGTGTTTGCCATGCGAGGTTAGGTAATGTGGCTGAAGCGACTGAAAAAATTCAAAAAGTATATGACAATCATGACAAGTTAAGGGACCGAGAGAAAGGAATGCTACATCTTGCTTTCTTTGATCTTGCCAATCAGTGGATAGAAAAAGCGCTACCAGCCGATGGTATTGCTTTCATGGATAAAAATGATGCGCCACTACGTTTCTCACCTTTTGATAGCTATCAGTATAAACTCAATGAAAGGACTCTTAAGCTTGCCCAAGACGCTTCGAGTGGTGAGAAGAATCTTGATGCTTTAGCACTTAGATTTTTCACGCTCGTCCCTCGGACTGAAGATGTAATTTCCGAACTTCAGGACAGAATGTCTTTTGAAAAGGGTGATGCGACTAGAGCGAAGATTCAAAAAGAGATTGATAAATATGAAGCTCAGATTTCTGGAGGTACCACAGTAGATATCGCTGCTCTAAGGCTCTTGGCTTACATTTATGAAAAGAATGGTAGTTTCCGTGCCGCTTACGCTACTTACGATTACATGACAAGGAACTATCCAATCGCTAGATCATTGGATGGGAAAAAAGATCTTCATCCTGATCTTGTATACAATGCTACTAGATGTGCGTTTTCTATCGGAGATTTGCTTTCAGCGCAACACCATGGGATGAATTTCTTAAAGAAGTATCCGGGTCACGAATTAGAACCAGATGTTCAGAGCATGCTTATGGAACAATTGTTTCGAAGAGGTGATTACGCACGATGCATCGAAATTGCTGTCAGTATTTTACCCAAGTTACCAGATGATAGTCCACAACAAGATCTTTGTCTTTTTTGCTTGGGTGGATCCTATTACTATGATGGACAATATGAAGAAGCAGATGAGATACTTGAGCAGCACGTAAAAAAATACCCTAAGAGCGGGTACCTTGAAGAATCTAGTTACTATCGTGGAGCCAATAAAGTGAAGCTGCTTAATTGGGCTGTAGCATCACCGCTTCTTGAAAAATGGCTAAAGGATTATCCTGAATCATCGTTAAGGCCATTTGCTATTTTAGATAGGGCCACGTGTCACTTTGCTACTGATGAAATGGTACAGTGTTTGGAAAAGCTTGATGAGATTGAGCAGCGCCATCCTGGGAGTGACATTTATGACCGCAGTTTGAATCTAAGAGGTGATGTTCTGCAGGCACAGAAAGAGTGGCCTGCTGCTCAAGAATCTTATGTCAAAGGAAAGTCCATAGCTGAAAAAACTGGGCATTATCAGGTAGCTGCTGAATCATTAAGTCAGCTTGTAGTTGTAGCCAATTCTCAGGAAAAATATAAGGAAGCGGCTGATTGTTATGATGAATTCGTTACTAGCTACCCAGGTAATTTTCTTGAGCCGCAAGTAGTTGCTAATGCATTAGAGGCACTCATCCATGAATCGGTTAACAGGGGCCAGGAAGGTCTGGATAAAATGGAGAGTATCATCGATCAGCTAGGTCGCCAGGAAAATGCTGATCTTGAAAAGGCAGTTGCAAAGTATGGAAATGTTTCAATTAAATTATTCGGCGAAGATAAGACAATTCAAAAGTTAAAAGAAATGGCTACTAAGCCCGGACAACCTCAGGCTGTTTTGGCATGGCTTTTAGTTTCTAGAGTTGATATTCTAGAAAAAATTAAAAAGGATGATCCAGCTACAGCTAATGCGGAAATAAACACTGCATTTACAGAGCTTAGAAGTTTTGATAAAAAGGTGTTGGCTCCTTATGTTCTTGCAAGGATAGGAGGTTTTTTGAGGGCAACTAATCCGACGGAGTCAGTTCCCTGGTTCAATGAAATAGTTGAAAGACCAGGAGTGGAAGCTAAGGACTTTGCATATAACGCATTATCAAAAATTTATTTAAAGGGGACCGATACAAATAAGCACGCACTAGCATTAAAGAATATTGACTGGGTCATTCAAAACACAGGAGATAACAATATCGCGGGCGAATCAGCTTATGAGAGGGCCTCTTATTACTCCAAGAGAAAAGATTGGCCTGAGGCCGAAAAGAGGTGGACCGAATTTACTGCTAATAAAAAATGGGCAGGGAGCAGGAGTCCTGAGGCATGGTATGAATTAGGTAAGGCTCGGGATCAGCAGAACAAATTCCCCGAAGCCCTTAGTGCGTATGTTAATGTGTATGGAAGATACGGATCCAGAATTGAGTATGCATTGCCTGCCGTTGCTCGGTCCGCAGAAATCCAAAACGATCTTGGAGAAAAAGAAAAAGCTTACCGACTAGCTTATGTGAGCGGATTTAAGTGGGCTAAGTATTTCGATCAATATCAGACTGAATATCAGATATTGAGGTCCATCTATGTTTCATTGGAAGGGGAGTATCGCAAAGAGAACGATAAGGATCCTTTTACCAATTAATAAGCTGAGTACTCGCATTGCTGCCAAATATTTTATTCTTCCAACCCATTTGAATGAAAAACTACATTAAACCATTTTTAATTATAATTTCCCTTTCCATAGGAATCTCGGCGAAATCATTAGCCAAACCCATTGCGGCTACTCTCACAATGGGTAAGAACAAACAGGACTTTCCTGGTTACGTAACAAAGGCTGACGATAATAATTTATACGTTAGCCAATTTGAGGATGGGTCAGCAGCAGCAGGTTACTCCTTGGCTAGTATCCATGAAATTTCATGGCGAGAGCCCGATGATTGGAAGGATGCTATGGAATTATGGAATCGTAATGATTATGCTGCTGGCATAACTGCCTTTGCTGAAGCAATGGAGAGTTATAAAGGATTAGCTGAGTCAAAGCATCCTATGATGCAAGATTCTATTGGTGCTCAGGCCGTATTCTATTACATGGAGTGTTTGCGGAGGACAGGTAAATTTAGTTCGATGATGGAGCCTTATCTTAAGGTCCAAAGAGTAAACTTAGGGGCCAAATGGCAAGATCAAATTAGGCTCTTTCAAGGATGGTCTCATTTAGCTGAAGGGAAGTGGAAGCCCTTAAGTTTAATGATGGAGGTGTATGAGGTTAAGGAATCTGAGATTCCTGGCATTGGAGACTTTACTGTTGCTCCAAATGAGCTCCCCATTAAGGCCGAGATTAACGTTCACCATATGGCACAGATTGCTTTTTTGCGGGCAAGATCAACTGACGAGCTGTCTAATTTAGTTAATGCGGAACTGAGTGAGCTAGATCCTGATTCTGATGAAACTCTTGAGCAGCGTCAAAAGCTTGCTAGTCAGATAGGAGTGATGCGATCAAAGGCTCTCACTGACTATTCTCGTGCTTTTACTATAAATTACGGACAAGAAAGAGGCCTTGCTTTGAGGGCGATGATTGGATCAATGAAGTTGATTAAAAGAATGCCTAACTTTTCCACGAACTTTGTCATGCAGAAGGAAGCGCATGGTATAGCAAAACTCTTCAATGGTATCAGTCCAAGCAATATGCCTGCTGAATTGTCAGATCTTTTGCAGGCTCCTGTGGACCCCGACGCTGGCAAATAATATCCTTAATATTTTCTGATATTCTTAATTAGATTCGATAAAGAAATTAATTAAGAATAAGCTTAACAAAATTACCCTTTTATCTTTGCTGGGTATTTGAGCATTGTAAGAACATCCCTGGGGCTCATTTTCACAACTTCCTCTTCACTGACACCAAGAGCAATTAATCGTTTTTTTTGATCGTTTTGGCGGCGACGCTTTGCAGCTCCTCCCTTGCGGGGACGAGTGAGGTGCGTTTTCATGTATTTTCTTCTTACGCGCATTTTATCGAGAGGTTAGCTTTAGTCGTTAGTGTTATACTATAATTGTATTTGGGCGCTTAATTTGCATCAAAAATCAGAATCTTAAAGTGAATTTTATGAATTAATGATTAGCTTTAATTTCATCAAATACTGCAGGAGGTACCATTTTAGCAACATGCTCTTCCCACCCTTCAGGACCAATTAGACCTTTTACCATGCTGCTGCTTACTTCTGCTAAATTTCTGGGAGGCATTAAGAATACAGTCGTAATGTCTTTTTTGAGCTGAGAATTTGTGTGTCTCATGCCCCTCTCAAATTCGTAGTCATGAGCAGATCTTATGCCCCTGAGTATGTAACTTGCTCCTATTTCGGTCGCGTAGTCAACGAGGTACAAATTTTCAAAGCATGCGATATCTAAATTTTCACTGAGAGGGAGGGTCTTGTTTAATATCTTCAATCTTTTATCTACCCCGTAAGTGTAATTCTTTTCGGGGTTTATTCCTATTGCAACGGTCAAGTGATCGAAGAGAGAAAGTCCCTGTTCAATCATCCATAAGTGCCCATTAGTGAGCGGATCAAAGCTGCCAGCATAAACTGCTTTTCTTTGTGGTGAGGACATTTTACGAAGATTTAAGATATTGTTGAATGAATTGAGCTCGCTTTAATTCGAGGTTGCCAATGACATTAATTGGTTGTCCGCATTTAATTTCTAGTGATTGCCCAATGCATAATGGTAAAGAGTAGTGCTCTCCATCAATGAATAGTTTTCCTTTTCTTGTAAGAGAATCAATTTTCAGAGAAGAAGTTATTCCTGAAGCAGACTCTCGTGTGCCTCGATGTATGAATTGAAATTTATCACTTGTCAATGGAAAGGGGTCAAGGCCTTCTTGGAAGGACCATGCAGTTGATCCTGCAGCAGTTGATAGAAGAATCCCACTGTTACGATATACTTTACCGCTAACTTCGTACCGGGTAGTAGCGGCGGGATTTGGATTGGCAAACAACAGATCATTAAGGACAGGAGGCCCGACCATTTCCCCATCTATTTTCATTGAGATGCGTGACAATTTTGTACTTGGTGCATTGTTCAAGTCATTAAACAATTCCTCAAAATTATTTCGATTGGTGGAACAGAAGAACCCAACGCTCCTGACGGGATCTGAATTCACACCGATTATCGGAGTGCTGTCCGTAATATAGTGGGAAGTTTCTAAAAATGTACCGTCACCACCAACGCTTATGACAATGTCCGCAGATTTTATAGCCAATTCAGTAATTTCTGATCTGTAGACCATATTGATTTCTGCACCAGATGCATTCAGTGCATTTTGGACAGTTTGAATTGTGCTTTGCTGAATCTGGTGGCTTTCTTGAAATGCCTGCTTTGCCTCAGCTTTTCCAGAAATATAAGAACTGACATTACTATCCTTGGAATTGCTAAACAGCTCCCAGACGCTTTTCTTATAGATGAGCGCAACTTTCATTGTTCCGTTGCTTTTACTTTCTTTGTATTTTGTCTAAATCGCAACTGTAAGAACTTACGGCAGTTTTGACCAAGAGTTCAATTACTAATAAATTCGGCTTTAGTTATTAGATGATCTTTAATTTTAATAAGAAAATAGACACTTATATAGATTATTAGACTAGAGAGAAACTTTTACTGTTTAAGCTCCAATTATTATTTATAAGAGCTAGCTATTTCGATATTTTCATCTGCCCAATATTGAGCCTTTTCTATTGTGCTGATATCTTTTGATATTTGTAATTAGGCATCTTCAGTGAGGCCTTCCCAAGGTTTATGAATTTTCATTTTTAACATGCTGAAAACTTCCTTTACTCTGCTATATATTCTATACCATTAGAGTGAAGATCTCGTAATAAGGTCAAAAAAAGCAATCATAACTAATGGAGAAAAACACGAAGCGCTTCAAACTAAGAACTAAAAAATAACAGCTTTAAACTCAAGTTTGAGCAGCTCTATAAGAAACTCTTTGCAATTAATTTATTATGAACACCATTAAAGTTTTTATTCTTTTTCACATACTTCTCATTGCTCAGATTTCTATAGCTAAAGAGCAAGCTAATTGGGCTCATGACACTAGTGACATTGCTCCTGATCCTGCAGTGACATTCGGTGTCCTTGAGAATGGGCTTCGATATGCCGTGATGCCTCATTCTGAACCTCCAGAGAGAATAAGTATGAGGCTTTATGTGGATGCTGGTTCCTTAATGGAAACTGAAGAGCAGCAGGGCCTTGCCCATTTCATTGAACATATGGCCTTCAATGGAACTAAGAATTTTCCGGCTGGGGAAATGGTAGAGTATTTTCAACGATTGGGGATGTCTTTTGGAGGCGATACTAATGCACATACCTCATTTAAAGAAACGGTATACAAACTTGAGTTGCCTAAACCAGAAGAAAATTTGATTAAGAGAGCAATGTTATTGTTTCGTGATTATGCGGATGGAATGCTTATGAGTGGAGCAGAAATAGAGAAGGAACGGGGTGTAATTTTAAGTGAATTAATTACTCGAGATTCTGCTGAATGGAGAACGCAAAAAGAAGCATATAAGTTTGCTCTTCCGGATTCATTAATTAGTAAACGATTTCCGATAGGCACCAAAAACGTAATAAAGGGGGCAGGTAGAAAGACTTTCATGGACTTTTATAGAACTTGGTACACGCCTGAACGCATGTCTATCGTGGTCGTTGGAGCGGTCAAAAAGGATAGCATTATTGCAATGATTAAGAAAAATTTCTCATCAATGCCATCACAAAAATCTCCTTTGAAAGATCCTGACCTTGGGAAAATTACGGTTGGAAGAGGTGTAATTACTAAGACGCACTATGAAAAAGAAGCGACTGAAACTAATGTTAGCATTGAGGTCGTAAAACCCTACTCGTGGGAACCAGATGACACTAAAAAGAATCTCAGAAACTTAAAACTTTTCATTGCTAACCATATTATTGCTAACCGTATTTCAGAGCTCGCTAAAAAGAAGGATGCGGTAATAACTAGCGGTGGTTCCTATGCACAGGATTTTCTGGATTTCGCACAGTTCGCAAGTGTTTATGTGACCAGTGAACCTGAAAATTGGGAGGGAGCGTTGCATGTAGCTGAACAGGAAATCAGAAGAGCTCTGACTTATGGTTTTAATCAGAGCGAATTTGAAGAGGTTTCTGCTACTCTCCGTAACGCATATGAGCAAGCTTTACGGAGTTCCGTTTCTCGTAAGTCAAGGGGGCTCGCTGATGCGCTGGCTCGATCGATTTCAGGAAAAAAAGTTTTTACTAGCCCTAAACAAGACATGGATTGGTTGAATAAGAATCTTTCTTTAATTACTGCAGAAGCGTGTCATGGAGAATTGAAGAAGGCTTGGGAATCCAATGATCGGCAGATTTTCATAGGCGGTAATATTGAACTTAAAAAAGCGGACAGCCGAATTCAGAAAGCATATTTGAGTTCGAAATCAAAAGGGGTCAACCCGCTCAAGAAGGAGGGTAAGGCAGAATTTGCATATAAAAACTTCGGAAAACCGGGGCAGATAGTTGAAAGGAAAGAGGATGAGGAGCTCGGAGTCGTGCAGTTGCGCTTCTCAAATAATGTGAGGCTAAATCTTAAAAGAACAGACTACGAGAAAGATTCGATATCGATAGGTGCAAGGATCGGTTCCGGGATGTTATCTATGCCCAAAGATAAGCCGGGTCTAGCAACAGTTGCATCAGCGATTTTTACTGCAGGAGGTTTAAAGCAACACAGTACGGATGAGCTTCGACGCATTTTTGCAGGTAAAACAGTTAGCGGATCTTTTGCGGTAGATGAAGATGCTTTTATATATAGTGGATCAACTAACCGTAAAGACCTTGTCAACGCGTTGCAATTAATGACAGCTTATATAGTAGAACCTGGTTATAGGGAAGAGGCTTTGAGACAGTTTCAAAATCAACTCGACCCTCTTTACACGCAACTTGCGCATACCCCAATGGGAGTGCTCCAGAACAGGGTAGACAGATTTCTAAAGTCAGATGATTATCGTGCTGGATTTCCTTCACGGCCCGAAATCACAAAAAGGACAATAGGAGAGGTCAAGGATTGGCTTTCGGATACTTTGGAAAGTGCTTATATGGAAATAGGCATAGTTGGAGATTTTGAGGAACAACTAGTGATTGATGCCGTTTCGAAAACTCTTGGAGCCCTTCCAGCAAGGAGAATTAACAAAATGGAATTTACTGGTGAGAGAAGGATAAGTTTTCCGGTAAAAGGTCAATCTAAGGCGTTTGTTTTTGAGTCCGAGATTCCTAAGGGAATGGTAGGGGTATATTGGCCGACTCAAGATATATGGGACATTAGCAGGACAAGGCGCTTGAGTGTTTTGGGTGCGATTTTTGCAGATCGGCTCCGCAGTAAAGTAAGAGAAGAATTAGGAGAGGCATATAGCCCATATGCGCGGCACATTCCTAGCGATACATATAAGGGGTACGGATATTTAATGTCAGTAATTACTGTTGATCCACCTCAGGCTGAGAAAATTGTAAATGTGGTCGAGGGAATCGGAACAGCATTAGCATCTAAAGGAATCACTGAAGATGAACTTGAGAGGGCCATTAAACCTTTATTGAACAGTATTGAGCAGCAACTTCGGCAGAATGCATATTGGTTGAGGACAGTTTCTTTGAGCTCGCAGGAATTCCCTCAAAAGCTCGATTGGGCTAAAACAATGCTGAAGGATTATCAGTCAATTAAAGTCAGTGATATAAATTCTTTGGCTGAAAAATATCTGAGTGAAGGCAGTTCAGTCAGTGCTAAAATCGTTCCGAAGGAGTCTTCTTTGGATAAGGTCCCTTAAATCCGTTTAATATCTTTTTATACTGTAAATATAACTTGTTGATTATTATTTATTTACAAGTTTATTCGTTCTGCTCAGGTAAGTCTGTTGACGTTAGCGAGACACCTTGCTTTAGTATCCCGCCTTATAGTAAGTAACAAAACTGAAAACCAACAAAAAATATGCCCACTTTTGGAATTAATGGATTTGGCCGAATTGGCCGGAATGTCTTTAGAGCTATGACCCCTGAGCAGAGGAAGAGCGTTGTAGCAGTGAATGATTTGACTGATAACAAGACGCTAGCTCACCTGCTCAAATGGGATTCTACATGTGGCAAGCTTGATGCTGAAATTAGTTTTGATGAAGAAAGTATAACTATTGATGGTCACTCCATTAGAGTCTATGAAGAGCGCGATCCAGCTAAGCTTCCGTGGGGCGATCATGGAGTCGATGTTGTGCTTGAATCTACTGGATTTTTCACAGCCAGAGAAAAAGCAGAACTCCACATTACTAATGGTGGAGCTAAGAAAGTTTTAATTTCCGCGCCTGGCAAAGATGTGGATCTAACAATGTGTATGGGAATTAACTCTGATCAGTATAATCCTGATGAGCATAATGTTGTGTCAAATGCTAGCTGCACAACGAACTGCTTGGCTCCTATGGTTAAAGTTCTTAATGATGCTTTTGGTGTTGAGCGTGGTGTCATGAGTACGATTCACAGCTACACAGGTGATCAGAGGTTATTAGATTCTCCTCATAGTGATTTCCGTCGCGCGAGGTCAGCTGCCGTAAATATTATTCCATCTAGTACTGGTGCTGCTAGGGCTATTGGAGAAGTGATCCCTGAAATGAAAGGCAAACTTAATGGTGGTGCATTTAGGGTGCCAACTCCAACAGGTTCGGTCACCGACTTCACTGCTCAGTTGACTAATAAAACAACAGTTGAAGAGATAAATGCTAAGTTTAAGGAAGCTGCTGAGGGTGAGCTCAAAGGAATCTTGGAGTATACTGAGGAAGAGCCAGTGTTGATGGATATAGTAGGCAATCCGCATTCCTGTATCCTCGATGCTGATGTGACACTCGAAATGGGAGGCGATCTTGTTAAGATCGTTGGATGGTATGACAATGAGTGGGGATATAGTAACCGAGCAATAGAGGCAATGAACCTTTTGATTGGTGCATAGCTTTTATATTAATTAGAATTTTTTCCACTAAAGGCACCCCTACCGGGGTGCCTTTAGTCTCTAGTGAATCTTTATAGATAATGCCCAAGAAGACGATCCGTGATATTTCATTAAGTGGACGTAAGGTTCTTGTAAGGTGCGACTTTAATGTCCCGCTAGATGGTGATGGTAACATAACTGATGATACTCGTATTGATGGGGCAGTTCCCACCATCAAATATTTGCTCGATAATGGGGCTAAGGTGATTCTTTGTTCGCATTTAGGCAGGCCAGGGGGTGAAAGAAATCCTGATTTTTCCTTAAAAATTGTTGCCACAAGACTCGGTGAATTGATAGGAAAGAATGTCTCGTTCGTAGAGGATTGTGTAGGCGAGAAGGTCAACGAAGTGATCGATGATTTAAGTGAAGGTGAAGTATTGCTTTTGGAGAATGTACGCTTTTACAAGGAGGAGACTGAAAATGATGAGGCCTTTTCGAGACAATTATCGGAACTAACGGACGTCTATGTTAACGATGCATTTGGGACAGCTCACCGAGCACATGCTTCAACTGCCGGGGTTGCGAGCCACGTTGGCGAATGTGCTATGGGTTTTCTGTTAGAAAGGGAACTTAAATATCTTCAAGAAGAGCTAAAAGATCCTGCGCGTCCTTTCGTTGTTATTTTAGGCGGGAAGAAAGTTTCTGATAAGATAGGAGTTATCAGAGCATTGCTTGATAAGGCAGACACAATATTGATAGGAGGAGCGATGCAATATGCTTTTAGAAAAGCCCAGGGCCATCCAATAGGTGAGAGTTATGTCGTGGATGAAGATATTCCGATTGCTGAAGGTCTTTTGGAAGAGGCTCAAAAAAGGGGCGTTAATTTGATGCTTCCTGCTGATAGTCTTGAGGCTGATGATTTTTCTAATGAGGCGAATGTTAGGAACATAGAACCTTACGATGATGGAGGATCGATTCGCGATGGTTGGGAGGGTTTGGACATAGGGAATCAAGCGATTCAAGAGTTTTGTGAAATTATAAAAGGTGCAGGGACAATCGTATGGAATGGTCCAATGGGGGTATTTGAGATAGATGCTTTTTCTAAAGGTACCCAATTAGTCGCAGAAGCAGTGGCTGCTAGTGGAGCAGTTAGCATCATCGGTGGAGGTGATTCAGTGACTGCGGTTAAGCAGTTTGGATTTGCTGATCAGGTCACATTTATATCAACTGGAGGAGGAGCCTCTCTTGAATTATTGGAAGGAAAAGTGTTGCCTGGAGTCGCTGCTCTTGATGATGCGTGAAATTTTTGATGATATTAAATTAGATTAACCCAATTATAACTATGAACCGTAAACCAATCATTGCAGCTAACTGGAAGATGAATAAGACAGCGACGGAGGCTGTGCAATTCATTGAAGAATTTGAAAATTTAGTTGGGGGATCTAGCCTTGTTGATATTGCAATTGCCCCAGCATTCATTGCTCTGCCCGCATCTAAGGGATCCTTAATTAATAGTGCAACGACTGCACTCGCAGCACAAAATTGCCATTTTGAAGACAGTGGTGCTTTTACAGGAGAAATTAGTATAGGTATGCTAAAAGATATAGGAGTTGATTACGTCATCATTGGCCATAGTGAGCGACGTGCCATTTTCGGAGAGGATGATGCGTTAATTAATGCGAAGGCTAAGTCTTTGCATGCCGCTGGTGTTAAGCCGATTTTTTGTATAGGTGAAACACTAGAAGAGCGCGATGGTGGTGAAATAGAAACAGTCTTAAGGAGGCAGCTCGAAGAAGGGTTAAAGGATTTAGATTCTGAGAATATGACCGAAACCGTCATAGCTTATGAACCGGTTTGGGCTATAGGAACAGGCCGCACGGCAACTCCCGAGCAGGCCCAAGAGGCTCATGCATTTACGCGGTCTGTGATTAGAGAGATTTTTGGTGATAGCGTAGCAGACCAGATCCGAATCCAGTACGGAGGTAGCGTGAAGCCTGATAACACGAAAGAGCTTATGGGACAGGAGGATGTTGACGGAGCGTTAGTTGGTGGAGCGAGTCTTGATCCGCAAAGTTTTGCAGATATTTGTAAGAATGCAGCCGTATCGGATTAAAGATATATAGGGATTGGCTGTTACGAGGTGAAGGAGTTAATTTAATCTGGCAATAGTCATTCCTAGCCATACAAGAAATATGCCTAGGAAGCTACTGAGGCTGACATAAAGGGCAGCCATACCTAAAGATCCTGCGCGGATTAAAGTTATTAATTCTAACCCGAACGTTGAAAACGTGGTGAAGCCTCCAAGGAAGCCAATAATGATAAATAATTTTGCTGTATTATTATTTTCCCATATAGAATAGGCTATACCAATTGCGAAGCATCCCATGAGGTTAATGAGCAATGTTGGATAAGGAAAAGAGGGGTCGCCTAAAGATTTTTTGAGCATCGAACCCAAACTCCAGCGGCAAATTGCCCCAAAGAATCCGCCGATTCCTACATAAATTAAAGCGATCAGTGATTGCATGGATTGACAAGAGTAACCTCTGACCTAGTGTCTCGTCCAGTATGAGCAAAAAGATTGTTGTCGCATATTCAGGGGGGTTGGACACCTCTGTTTTATTAATATGGTTAAAAAAGCGTTTTGAGGCAGAGGTCATAGCCTATTGCGCCGATGTGGGTCAGGGAGAAGAGTTGGATGGGCTTGAGGAAAAGGCACTGAATACCGGAGCATCAAAATGTTATATAGGAGATTTGAAGGAGGAATTTGCTGAAGATTTTATCTTTCCAATGTTTCAAGCGGGAGCCATTTATGAAGGTAAGTATTGGCTAGGAACGAGTATAGCAAGGCCTGTCATAGCTAAAGGGATGATAGATGTGGCTAGGGAAGAGGGGGCTCAAGCGTTAGCTCATGGGGCGACAGGTAAAGGTAACGATCAAGTTAGATTCGAGCTGTCCACGGATTCTTTGGCGCCTGAACTTGAAATGATTGCCCCTTGGAGAATGGCTGACTTCCGTGCTGAATTCCCTGGCCGAGCTGAAATGATTGAATATGCAGAGAAGGAAGGAATTCCAGTTCAGGCCAGTGCGGCAAAACCTTACTCGATGGATAGGAACCTTCTGCATATCAGTTTTGAAAGTGGAATATTAGAGGACCCATGGTATGACGCGAGTGGAGAGGATTGCCGTGACATGTATGTGTTGTCAGCGTCACCACAAGATGCACCTGATGATCCAGAGTACCTGCAGATTCTTTTCGAGAATGGAAATCCAATCGGTTTAAAATTTGACGGTTTGCTGGAGTTGTCAGAGCAGATCGGTCTTAATTCATCAGGGGAGAATGGTGATTATACGCTTTTTTCACCTTACGGAGTCATGATGGTATTAAATTCTCTAGGAGGTAAGCATGGAATTGGTCGAGTAGATATGGTGGAAAATAGATTCGTAGGAATGAAGAGTAGGGGAGTTTATGAAACTCCTGGCGGGGCTATTCTATTTGAAGCTCACCGGATAATTGAGAGTCTTACAATGGACAGGGAGGTGATGCATCTTCGCGATAGTCTTATTCCTAAGTATTCGGAGCTAGTTTATAATGGATTTTGGTTTGCTCCTGAGCGTGAAGCTATCCAAGCTCTTATTTCTGAGAGTCAGAAAAATGTGAGTGGAGAGGTTCGGTTGAAGTTATATAAAGGGAATGTGATTGCTGCAGGAGTGAGGAGCGATAAGAGCCTCTATAATGAGGACGTTGCTACTATGGAAGGAGGTGCTGAAGAAGCTTACGATCAAGATGATGCGACAGGTTTCATAAGGCTCAATGGGCTTAGGCTTCGTACATTTTCCAGAAATAGGAATCCTCAGGCAGAGGACAATTAGTATCTTGCGATTGTAGGATCAATATCATTAGACCATCTCTCTATTCCTCCCGCTAGGCTATAGGAGTTTTGAAATCCTTTTGATCTCATCTGATGAGTCGCATGCAAAGAACGGATTCCATGGTGACAATATATAACGAATGTCATTGATTCAGAACCTTTGAATTTAATAACTGATTCTTCAAAGACTGACAGGGGCATGAGTCTTGCTCCTTTGATGTGGCAGATGTCCCATTCTTCTTGTTCTCTGCAATCAATGAGGTGAAATGAAGAAGGGGCTATTCCATTCAACCAATCATTGAGTTTGGATGGGCTTATTTCCATTGAATCAAGTTATCTGATTCAATGGAGTTCATGGCTCAACAATGACTTTAGTCCCCACTGAAACGTTATGGAAAAATGCTTGCGACATTCTTTCAGGCATTCGGATGCATCCGTGAGAAGCGGGGTATCCTGGTATATAGCCTGCATGCATCCCAACCCCTCCAGGAGTGATGCGCATAAAATTTGGCATTGGCGCGCCTTCATAAATAAGACCTGGAGGAGGGACGGGCTGCTTACGGAGATCAACGTCATCGTTGACGATCATGCCGTCGGGCGATTTCCATATTCCATATATGTTTGATACATGG
>Ga0163108_10001054_pt1 | contig 20354 bp, 11 predicted proteins | sample Fk1155metaG_FD_109644 | JGI IMG/M metagenome (GOLD analysis project Ga0163108, IMG submission 109644) | Marine microbial communities from the Central Pacific Ocean - Fk160115 155m metaG | ecosystem: Environmental > Aquatic > Marine > Oceanic > Photic zone | place: The Central Pacific Ocean...
GATCGTGGGCCTGGCCATTGCCGGCGTGCTGATCCTGGTCCTGCGTTCGCGGATGCGCGAACAGAGCTACCGCGTGGTCTTTGCGAGGTGGCGGAGTTGGTGCTGGTTGGTCGGCGTGATCATCGTACCGGTGCTGGCCGGCGCCGCCTGGACCATGCTGGCGGTGATGTTGCTGAGCCTGTTGTGCTTCCGTGAATACTCGCGGGCCACGGGGCTGTTCCGGGAAAAGACGATCTGCGCGGTGATCGTGCTGGGCATCCTGATGGTGACCTTTGCCGCGCTGGATCACTGGCAGGACGATCGGCTGTTCTTTGCCCTGGGGCCATTGACGGCGGCACTGATCGTGATCGTGAGCATTCCACAGGATCGCCCGCGAGGATTCATCCAGCGAGTCGCCCTGGGTGTCCTGGGATTCGCCCTGTTCGGTTTCTCGCTGGGCTACATCTCCAACTTCGCCAACATCGGCCGACTGGCCGGCAGCGGACCCGACTACCGGCCGATCGTGCTGCTGCTGATCGTCGGCGTCGGACTCAATGACCTGTTCGCCGAGCTTGTCGGCAAGCTGGTTGGCCGGAGGCCGCTGTTGCCTTCGACGAGTCCCCGCAAGACCTGGGCGGGTGCAATCGGAGCCCTGCTGTTGACCACGCTGCTGGTCACCCTGGTCGGTCACCGCCTGTTTGCCGGCACCCCGATCGACCATCCCGGCTGGCTGATCGGGCTGGGCATGCTGATCAGCCTGCTCGGACAACTCGGCAGCCTGACACTTTCATCGATCAAGCGAGATGTCGGTGTCAAGGACATCGGGGCCACGCTGCCCGGCCACGGGGGTTTACTCGATCGCTTCGACAGCCTCGTACTGGTCCCCCCGGCCGTCTACCACTACCTCTCGCTGGCCCTCGGGGAAAACGGCCCCCTGGGCGCCGATCAACCGTACCGAATCCTGACCGGTTCGGGAGGATAGATCCGTGGAAGACTGGCGACTGGAACCGGCCCGTGATCTCGAGCTTGTCGGAGCCGATCGTCACCGCAGCTACTACCGCGAGAGCGGCCTGGTGGCCAACATCGCCCGTTTCGGGTGGTGGACGATGATGCGAGCCTCGCTGAAGGTGCTCCACCGGCTGAAAGTTCATGGCCGGGAGCACCTGCCACAATACCCGTCGTTTGTCCTGGTCGCCAACCACGCCAGCCATCTCGATGCCATGGTGCTCGGTTCCACGCTCCCCCTGCGACTCCGCGACCAGCTCTTTCCGCTCGCTGCCGGTGACGTTTTCTTCCACACGCCGGCCCTGGCCGCATTTTCTGCCACCGTGCTCAACGCGTTGCCCGTCTGGCGAAAGAAAGTCGGAGCCCACGCGATCCGAAAACTCCGCGAACGACTCATCGACGAACCCAGCATCTATATTCTCTTCCCCGAGGGCGGCCGGACACGCGACGGCTCGATGAAACCGTTCAAGTCGGGCATCGGCATGATGACGGCCGGCACCAGTATCCCGGTTGTCCCCTGCCATCTCTCGGGGACCTTCGAGGCCTTCCCACCCGAATCGTTCATCCCGCGGCTGCACCGGGTCTCGATCCGAATCGGCAAGCCAAGGACCTTCGAACACCTGGAGAACCGTCGACCGGGCTGGGACGAGGTGTCCCGCACCCTGGAAACCGATGTGCGGGCACTGGCTGCAACCACCGCCGGTCGCAACACAAACACCACCAACAAACCACCCACCACGGACCCTGCCCCATGACTCATCGTGTTCTACTGGCCGGACTCTTCCACGAAACCCACACCTTCGTCGACAGGCCCACACCGCTGGCCGACTGGACCGTCCGACGGGGCGAACAGATGTTAGAGGCCCGTGACGACGGGTCTCCGCTGGCCGGCGTGCTGTCGGTGGCCGACAAGTGCGGCTGGGACGTCACGACGACGATCGACATGCGGGCGACTCCCAGCGGGATCGTCGTCGACGAGGTCCTGGAAGTCTTCTGGGAGGGGCTGCGATCGGGCCTGGAGGCCGGGCCGTTCGACGGAATCTACCTGGTGCTCCACGGCGCGATGGCCTGCCAGTCCTGCCCGGACGTCGAGGGTGAGATCATCCGCCGCATCCGCGCCGAACCTGACCTGGCCCCCCTGCCGCTCTGTGGTGTCCTGGACCTGCACGGCAACATTTCCCGCTCGACGATCGAAGACACCCAGGGACTGATCTCCTACCGCTGCAACCCGCACACCGACGGCCTGCAGGCGGCCGTCGACGCGGCACGGTTGCTCGAGGAGATCATGCACAGCGGCCGACGTCCCGGCTGCGTCTGGGCCCGGCCACCGCTGATGTGGCCACCAACCGGCACCGGCACCGACGACGAACCGATGAAAACACTCGAGGCGATGGCTCGCAGGATCGAGCAGGAGATTGCCGACATCGTGGCGATCAACGTCATGGGCGGTTTCAGCTTTGCCGACACGCCCGAGACCGGTGTCAGTTTTGCCGCCGTCAGCCACGGCGACCTCGACGAGGCCCGGGACCACCTGGCCACGCTGGTCGACTTTGCCGTCGCGCACCGCGAGCAAGGCAACGTGGTCGATCCGCCCCTGGCCGACTGTATCGAAGCCGTCACCGATCATGTCGCCGCCGGCGAAACCCCGGTGCTGCTGGTCGAACCGTCGGACAACATCGGCGGCGGTGCACCCGGAGACGCCACGACGATCCTCCGCGAGTTGATCAACCGGGACTGGCCCGGCTCGGTCTCAATCATCAACGATCCCGACTCGGTCGCCGCCGTATCGGGGCTGGCTGTCGGCGACACGATCACGCTGGCCATCGGTGGCAAGAGCAGTCGGCTGACCGAGGGCCCGGTCGAATTGACCGTCGAACTCGTCTCGACAAGCAACGGTGAGTTCACGCTCGAAGATCGTCACAGCCACATGGCCAGCGGCGGCGGCATCCACGCCTCGATGGGTCCCTCGGCCGTCGTGCGGCACGGTGGGGTGCAGATCCTGTTGACCACGCTCAAGACTCCACCGTTTGACCTCGCCCAGCTCCGCAGCCAGGGAATCACACCCGAGGAGTGTTCGGTCGTCAATATCAAGGCGGCCGTCGCTCACCGCCAGACCTGGAACCCGATCACCGCCCACAGCTACACCGTCGACACCCCCGGCCCCTGCTCAAGCGACGTCACCCGACTGCCGTTTCAGCATGTCGTCCGGCCGGTGTTTCCACTGGACCGCTGACCGGCCCCGCGGTGGCCAATGTCGTGAACACCCCGGGGACTCTACGGAGCGGCCTTCTGCTTCGGCCCGGGCAGGAAGAACAGGCCGGCCACTTTTTTTTCCTTGCTGTAGCTCAGTCGCACGATCAACACCGCTTTCTCGAAGGTGCACAGCAGATCGACGATCTTGTTTTCCTCGGCGTCAAGCAGCCTGGCCTTCTTCGCAACGCTCTTGAACTTGCCGGCCTGGCCTTGCACCTGCTGCCAGGTCGCCTTGAGCTTGTCGGCGGGCAGGGCGGCCTTGACCTTGGCATCGAAGGTGTCTGCGGCCGCCTCGAACTCGCCCTTGACCAGCATGGCCAGCAACGCCCGCGCAGCCGACTCGGGTGCCCACTTGCTGGTCGTGGCCGGTTTTTCTTCGGTGGTCCCGGTCTTGACCTTCTTCAGCACGTAAAGCGTGTGGAGAAGTCCCTTGCCGGAAAATTCCTCCGGTGGCTTCGCCTTGCCCCGGCCGAAACAAAGGTACAACCGTCCCCCCTCCTGCTTGTAGACCCCCCGCAGCATGGCCCGTTCCCCGTTGTACACGGCAAACGTCCGGGGCTTCGTCGAGCTCTCGATCTCGTAGTTGAAACGGTAGTCGATCATCTGTATTGACTCCGCTCTCAGGCAGGCCTTGCCCTCGTCGAAGGCGAGAATCCGTCCCTTGATCGTCGGCGAGAGCTTGCCGGCCGTGGTGGCTGACTCCACCTGCCAGATTCCATCGATCCCCTGGTCGCCCGGCCCGGACTGGTGCAGCAGGTCCATGGCCGTCAGGGTCCAGTTCAACTTGTTGTCCTTCTCGGTCCGGGAGGCAACGACCCGCACGCCATCGATCTTCACGTCCATCTGCCCGGCCTTTGCCAGCGCTTCGATGAATTTCTTGTTGAGCCAGGGAACAAACGGTTTCATCACCGTCGGCATCGCCTCGAGGGCCTTGTTGGCCTCGTACTTCGACCCGGCCGCAGAAATCGTTATCTCCACCAACTTGTCCTGCGCCCCCACCAGTTCGAAACTGGCACTGCTCTTGCCGACACCAGTCACGATCAAACTGGGCACCCCCCGCTTGGCAGCTCCCTTGCGGAACGCCAGGTTCAACTTCTTCAGTCCCAGGGTGTCCTCGAGTATCGTTTGCGCCTGGCCCCGCGACATCCCGCCAAAACCCGACCCTGCTTGCGGGGCTGGGGATTTCTCCGGAACGTTCTTTCTTGAGTTTGCAACAGCGTTTCCCGGTGACGGGGCCGGACCGTCTCGTCTCAGCGTCAACTGCAGCGACTCACCGCCCTTGGATGTCAGCGAGGCCGGCCGTGGTTTGCCCGGCAGGGCGACGGTCAGCCTCAACGTCGGACCCCGTAACTGGTACACGCCGAGAAAAAGACTGCCCGCATTCCAGTCGAATGTTCGTGGCGAGGCCGTGGGAACAATCTTGAAGCTCGACTGCGACGCCGGCTGGCCCGGCTTCGTCTGGGCGATCCGGTTCCCCTGGAAGTCAAACGTCTGGCCCACGAAAGTGGCCAGCGGCTTCCCCTTGTGCACTGCCGAAACAACTTTCCATTTTCCCTGCAGCTTGGCCTGGTCCTGAGAACCGTCGTCGTCGGGGTCTTCACCACCGGCAACCACATCACCGGACTGGTTGCTGAACCGGACACTTCCGTCGGCAAACAGGATGTTGGTCCCACCCTGGTGGTGGCCCTGGGTACCGATGAATCCGTCAAACGCCACGGGATTGGTCCAGGCCACCGCCTGGTCGCTCCCGACCTCGATGACCAGGGGAATCTCGCCTAAACCACCGGCATCACCACCGGAACGCTTGGACCGGGCGATTGCCTTGCCCTTGACGTAAATCGACTTGCCCGTGGTGACCAGGCGGTAGGCTGTCATGCCCGGCTTCAACTCGCCACCGGCACAGGCGAATATCGGCGGCATCTTCCCGATCAATGCCTTGTTGGTCGGGCTGTCCCAGGGTTCGTCGAGCTTGAACTGCTTGTAGAGAGGCTCCTGGTCAAGATACGGCAGGATGGCCACCCGCCAACTCAGCAGCGGGGTCTTGCCATCAGCGGCCAGGATCGCCGGAGCGGGAAAGTTCTTGTGGGCAACCTCATAGAGGAACATCGCGATGCCGAATTGCCTGAGGTTGTTAATACACTGGGCTCGCCGGGCGGTATCGCGGGAGGCCTGCATTGCCGGCAGTAACATCGCGATCAGACTGGAGGCATCGGCCTGGCTTCCTGCCCCGGCGATCGTCGCCGAGAGTCCGAACTCGGGTCCGTTTTGCACGACTTTGGCTGCATTGATGCCGCTTTCGACCGGAGCCAGCATCTCTGCCAGGAACTCGTTTTGTTTCAGCACGGCCAACTGCTGCTTACCCAGGTTGACGACCTCATCAAGCACCGTCTTGGCTGCCGCCGCCCCGGGTCCATCAGCAGCCACGCCCTGGAACTTCAGCGTGCTGTCCTTCCCGGAGCCGCTTGCTCCGAAGGAAAGTCCCTGGAGCTTGCCGTTGAGTTTCACCAGCGCCGAGAGGATCGGATCCCCTGCCGACGCGCTGGCCAACTCGGGGGGCAGCGGAACCGTCAACGGCTCGGGCAACGCCACGGCCACGACGAAGTCCTGGCCTCCATCGGCAAATGCCAGGTCCGGTCGCGGGGTGTAGGGATCGCCGGTGGCAATCAACTGCTTGACGAACCGCTCGACGGTAAACACCAGCGTCTTTTCATTGGCCTGGTAGACCATGAAGCGTGGCGTGTCCTTTTCCACCGGGAACGCGTGCACGGTCTTGCCATCGATGGTGATCTGTTCGAGCTTCTGGTTCACGGCAGCCAGGTGCGCCGATGTCAGTGGCTGGCGAACGTGAACGACCATCGTCGGGATCAACTTCTCCTTGGCCGTTTGTTCGAATTCCCGTTCTGAGATTCTCCCGCTCTCGGAAAACTCTGACGAGGCCATCTTGATCAGGTCCGACACGCCACCAATACCCACGACGATCTTGGAGATCTCGTCAATACCCAGGATCGTCTCCTTCTTCATTTCCACCAGCGCCTGCTTCAGTTGCGGACCCAACTCCGGGTTCTTGATGAGCGTCTGCACCGCCGGGGCATCCCAGAGCCGGGCCAACTGCAGCGACGCCACCACCTGGGCATCCGGCGGCAGCCAGTGCGTGTCGAGCTCATCGGAGGCTGCCGGAACCTCGGCAGCTTTCGCCACCGGTTCGGCGGGCTTGTTCTCGACAGGCTTGTTCTCGACAGGCGAGGGCGGCGCGACGGCAACCTTGGTTGCTCCGCCGAACAATCCCAGCGCCTGGGCACCGAAGAAGCCGCCGACACCCAGGGCGACGACGAGAATGCTGCCGATGACCCACCAGCGAGCGGCCGAGGACTTCTTGGTCACCGGAGCCGTCGGCCTGGTTTCGGGTTCCTCGTCGAGATCCCCGAAGTCATCCATGTCGTCGAAGTCGTCGATTATCTCGTCGTCCTCGATAATCTCGATGACGAACGGCTGCCCGCACTTCGGACACGGCACCTTGCGGCCCTCGGCTGCACGGCTTTTCAGCTTCAACGTGGCCTGGCACTCGGGGCAGTGGACTTCGATCGGAGCCATCGGTCATCTCCTGCTGGGGCGAGTGCTCTCGATCCCGGAATCACGACGCGTGGGACCTCCACGCCCGGGCGTGCACTCAGAAAGCGATCGTACCCGCCTGCCCCAAGCCGGCACAAGCAGTGAATCATTGCATCGATCAACGTGCGACAGGGACCGATGATTCTCCGCCAAAGCGGCTGGCGACCTCGGCCAACCACGACTCAGGTGGCGGCGCAAACGGACGGAATTTCTCGAGCGATCCCTGTTCGGCCAGGTACAGCAGCGCCCGGTGGTTGCCCAATCGTGAGGCCGCGGCCGAATCGACCAGGTTGCTCGAATCCGACGCGTTCATCTGGAAGGCCGCCCGGATCTCAAAATCGCGCAGCGTCTGGGTATTGAGCCAGCGCGAGACGTTGTTGTAAGTGTCGCACCAGCAGAGGACGTGGACGCCCAGCCCGGGACCATCGCGCAGGATTGTTGCGAGTCGCACGCTGGAACTGACGGGTTTCTCGTCGTCGCCGCCTCCGAAACTCGAGCCGAAACCGAAGTCGTCTTCGCCCGGACGCAAGTCGCGGAAGCGGCCGAGATGGAACAGCACGAGGTAGATCGGGGGTGCGGTTTCATCATCTTCGCGGTCCCGCCGCGCGACTTCGGCCGCCAGTTCCTCGAGTGCTTCACTCACCTTGCGTGGCCGCACGAGCTGGAACACGTGAGGAAGTGTCTCGGCCACTTTCCGCCACGTCTCGCCGGAACTTTCGTCGGCGGCACTTCCGTCGCAGACGACGAATCGGCCCCCGTCGCCGGGCGCGTGCTGGGCGGCCAGGGCCAAGGTCGCGGCGGCCAGGACACCAAGAGCCTCTTCGGGTTGTTGCCCGACAACCAGCAGGTTGGTCCCGCTCTGTCGTCGGAATCGCAGCAGTGGCGGCTCCTTGATCTGGACGGCCTCGCCCAGCCACGCCAGCGGTGACACGACCGACGTCTCGCGGGGCAACTCCGCCAGGCAGCCGTCCAGCACCCGGCTGGTCGTGACATCGGCCGGCACGTTGCCTTCGAACACGACCATGTCGCCGGCTGGTCCGGCAAGCAGGTCGGCCCGATCCCTGAGCTCTCCCAGCCGTGCATCACGGGCCGCTTCGTCGAGCCAGGCAATCTGGAACGGATGATTCCCCTCCAGCAGCCCGTTGGCATCGTTGTAGATCGCCTCGCCGGGCCTTGTCAGCAACCGGGCCGCGGTATTGTCTTCACTGAGGATCAGGTGCGCGTCGGACTCGCTGCACTGCAGCGCCACGCGGACGGCGACCTGGCCCAGCGTGCTGCGAGCCAGCGAGTAGGCGCCACCGAGTGTCTGCGAACCCAGCAGCACGTGGATGCCGAAGGCTCGGCCCTGGCGGACCAGTCGATCAAGCAGCAATGCCGCCTGCTGGTGCACCCGGTCGTCCTCGATGAAGAACTCCTGGAACTCGTCGATGATCAACAGCACCCGCGGCAACGGGTCGTCGGGGCAGGCGTCACGGTAGCCGGCAACATCCTGCACGCGGTGGTTGCGAAACAGATCGCCTCGTTCCGAGAGCATCGCGTCGAGCCGTTCCAGGACACTGACACCGAATTCGCGGTCACTCTCGATCGCCACAACGCGGGCGTGGGGCAAGCGGTTGGTGACGTAGGTCTTGAACTCGACACCCTTCTTGAAATCGATCAGGAAAAACTCCACCTGGTCAGGCCCGTAGTGCAGCGCGACATTCGTGATCAGGGTGTGCAGGAAACTCGACTTTCCCGATCCGGTCTTTCCGGCAATCAAGACGTGCTGCGAGGTCCCGGTTCCCAGGTGCAGGTCCTGCAGCTTCGTCGCCCCGGCACGGCCCAGGGGAACGTCGAGTCCCCGCCGGCTGTCGCGGCTCCAGTAGTCCTGCTGGCGGGGCGCGATCCGATCGAAAGGCACCTCGACCCGTCGCATGTCCTTGGCCTGCTCACCGACGGCGCGAACGATGTCGACGAACGTGCCCGGTTCGGGAGGGGCTTCCAGTGCCAGGGGCAGCCAGGCCAGGTCGCGATCCTGCCATACGAACCGCTCGCCATTCCAGACCAGGCAACTGGCATGCTGCCGGAGATCATCAAGAGCGAAGTTGTGCGGGAGTTGCTGGCGGCTGTCGACGCTGACGAGCGTGGAGACACCGCAGCGGGCGCCGCTGGAGGCAATGCTGACGAGTCGGCGAACGGCATTGTCACTGAAATTGGTCGGGAAATTGGCCACGACCAGCACGTGGTAGGGTTCGGCCACCTCGCCGGCGTATTCGTTGTATTGTTCGATCGTCGTGAACTGGTTTCTCAGGTATGTCTGGAACACGTTCTCCATGTGTTCGGTCAGGTTCGCCAGTTGCCGGTCGATGTGTGCCGACTCGGTCCAGATCCGCCCTGAAACCAGCAACTCGTCGAAGTCGGCCAGGTGCATGAAGGCAGAGAAATTGTCGCCCAGGCCGACCGGGTCGATGATCGTGAATCTCAGTTTCCCCGGCGGCAGGCTCGTCAACAGCCGCAGCATCGCCGTCTGCAGCGTCTCAACCGCGGCATTGCGTCCCGTTCCGTCGGCCTCCAGCAACAGGCTGGACTTCTCGGGAAATGGCAGAATCGCCGGCATCGGCATCTCGGTCGCGGCGGGTTTCAACCGTTCGTCGCTGGGAATTCCCCCGGGAACCTGCGAGAGATCGACGCGAAACTCGCCCAACCGAATCGCCGAAGGCACCGTGTCCGGTCGCTGGTAGCCATCGTCGCCCAGTTGCGGCCAGGGCACGAAAATCTCCTCGCAGCGGCTGACCATCGAGCGGGTGCCCGAATGAAACTCGTCACAGGCCTTTCGCCAGTTCTCCGAAAGATCCTGGAAGGCCCGTTGGAACCCCTCGCGGTCGATCGCCGTTCTCTGGGCGTGCTCACGATCCAGCTCGCCACGGTCGTTGGCATAACTCCGCTGAATTTCCTCGAACCGGCCGGCCTTTTCGGCTTCGCAGGCGGCGGCCTGGCGATCACGTTCCTCGGCCAACGCCTTCAATTTCTGGGGAAAGGACCGATGAACCTCGGACAACTCCGTCGCGTGTCCCTGCTCGAATTCCTTGACCCGTTCCGCGTGGATCTCTTCGATCCGTTCGATCGCGTTGTCTCGCTCTTCGACGATCACGTGGTACCAGTCGGAGAACTCGCCCTGGCGGCGACCGAATTCCCGCTTTGACGTCTTCAGCCACTGCTGGCGTGCCCGTCTGGCATCCGCAACGTGCTGCTGGAGGCGGTTCCAGAGACCGTGGCAGCGGGCACCTGCCGCCAGGTAGAGGACACCGAGCACGGCGATGACAAACACCATCGAAGTGCCCAGAGAAAACACGATCGAAAGTGAGAGCAGCCCCTGTTGCTTCAACAGACCCAGCCGCCAGGGCAACTCGCCCAGGATCAGCCCCGCGGCCAGGGCCACGACGGCCCCCAGCCACAACAGCAGCGGCCTGTGACCGGAAAACATCCGGACCAGCCACAGGCGGTTCAACGCGTCGATCGCCTTGTTGGCTCCCTCCACGCACTCGACAAAGTGCTCGAGACAGTCGTCGGCCTCGGTCGGGGGCCGGTTTCCCTGCCAGACCTCGGCCCGCGGTGACTGTCTCCACTCGGCCAGCCGCAGGGCGATTTGCTCGACGCGGTCTGCCAGGTCCTCCCAGTCGGCCATCCGCCGGACCCGGCTGGCCTGCAACCGTGTCCGGTACGTCTCGAACTTGTGTTTGGGACTGTGATCGGCTGTGTCGTCGAGAACCGCCTGCACCATCCAGCGGGCCTCGCCAAGTTCCTGCTCGTCGCGTTCCTGCCCCTGCTCAAACGCGGTCTGCAGTTCGTCGACCCGATCGTCGTATTCGATCTGCGTCGCTGCGATCTCGGCATCGAACTCCGAGAGGCTCTCGTCACGGACGAGATCGTACTGCCGTACAACGGTGGCCTGTTCGTCGTCGCGTTCTTGTTCGAGCGCCCGGCAGGCGGCCTGGTACCCCTGATCCTCGCCACTGGTCCGACCGGCCTGGTCACCGGCAAGCTGTTCCTCGGCCTGGATGCGATTTGCAACCGCCTGCAACAACGCCTGCAACAACTCGCGTTGCCGATCGTGATCGAGCCACTCGCGATTTCCGTCGGAATCGTGTCTTGCGGTTTCAGTGGTCATGTTCGGTCAATCAGCTAGCGATCCTCGCCGCAGTCCCGTTCGGCGCGGGCCAGCACATCCCCCAACCGGTTCACCGCGTCGAGTGTCTGACGGATGGCCGGCGCGATCGGCTCCAGGTGCTCCTCCTCGAAGTGATGCCGGGCCTCGTCGTTCCATGATTGCGTGGTCTGCTCCCAACAGACCTGGAGTTGTTCCAGGGCATCGATCAGGCAGGCGGAACCGGTGTGGACATCGGTAAGACTCACTCGGACACCCCCTCGCCAGCCGCCGCCGACCCGGACGGCTCGTCGGCTGCCCGGGCATCAGGGGTTTCCGGCGACCGGATCGTGACATAAGACGCCAGGGAGGCCAGGATCCGGTCCAGCAGGCCACGCATCCGGGGCAGATCCCGTTGCAGCAGTCCATCGAGTTGGCTGCATCGTCCACGAAACTCGCTGGCCTCCTCTTCAACCAGCCTTTGCCAGTGGCGGACGATCTTGAGTTTCTCCTGGGCCTGTTCGAGCCTGGCCTTGGCACGGACAACGGCCTGCTTCTCCTCGATACACGCCGGCCGATGCCCCCCAACGGTCCGCATCCGGCATTGTTCCAGGCTCGTACGCGCCTCGGCCAACTGGTCGTATCCCCGCCGGATCTGCTGCTGCCAGTAGGCGGGACGCTCGTGCTGCAGCCAGTCGTTGATGCGATGGATCTGGGCGTGGATCGAATCGAGGCCATCGGTCGCCTGCTCACCAAATCGCTGCAGCGCACCGCGGAATTCCCGGATCGCCTCCAGCGATTGAACATTGGCTGCCGCACTCATCCGGGACCGTCTCCTCGCCGCTGGAACATCTCGTCAACTCTCCACTCGGCCGATTTCGCCGCGGCCGCGGTTTCGGCTGTCACCGCTGTTGCAGGTACTCTTCGATCCGGGCCGCCTTGCGCATCAAGAACGGGATGTACTCGTTGTTGACTTCCACCAACCGGGTAACCCCCTTGAGCTGCTGGGAAAACTGCTCGGCGAATTTCTTGTTCTCCTGGTCGCGCCACGTCGTGCTCAACGACTCCAACTGACCCGCCAACGCGTTCGACCGATCGACCAGTTCGGTGTTGAATTTCTTCAACAGGTTGGCGAACCGTTTCAGTTCTTCGGGATCAGCAATCGCCTGCGGCATCTCGAGACTCCGGCAACGGGAACTGCCTTCATTCTTCCACCACCGCGACCAACGGGCAATACCGACGTTGGCCGACCTACCGCCGCAACGTGCGAAGATAGGCATAGAGGTCTGCGAAATCGCGATTGGCGAGTCCCTTGAGCAGGCCGGCCGGCATCAGCGATTCCGGGCGTCGTGCCCGGAACTCGATCTCCCTGGCTTCGACGCGGATCGTCTGGTTGGTCCCGGTTCGCAGGGTCAGTCCATCAACGGAGTCGTAGACGACCAGCCCGGTGAACACCTGGCCGCCGACAGTCTGGATCAGTGTGGTCTGGTAGCGGGGCGAGACATCGCGGTTGGGGAGCAGGATCGAGGTGAACAGATCGGCTCGGGAAAACCGGCCGGCCGAGCCGGCCAGGTCCGGGCCCAGGGCACGCCGTCCCTGGTGACACTGGACACAGCCGCGGCGGGCAAACACCTCTCGTCCACGGACCGCGTCCCCGCTCTTCCAGTCGACCACGGCCAGTCGTTTCCGCAAGGATGGCAGGTCGACGGCGGCGGCCCCCAGACGACGCCGGGCCTCCTCGGGATAGGTCGTCTCCAGCAAACCGGTCCATCGATCGATCGCTTCGCGTTGGGCCTTCCGCCCGTCGGCGCCGGTCTCGAAACCAAGTCGCCGCCCCGTGTTTTTTCGCAGCAGCACAACCGCCCGCGACCGCAGGGCGTGTTCCCTCGAATCGAAACCCAGCCGGCGAACCGTCTGCAACAGCGCCAACTGTTCGGCCGCATCGCGGCCCGGCGGCAGGCCGGCCAATGCATCCAGGCAGGCCGACAGCACCTCCAGCGACGACGACTCGAGCCCGTCCACGAAACGAACGCGGTCGCTCGGTTCCGGACGACGTGCCAGTTCCAGCAACACCGACGATCGCACATCAAACCGTTGGTAGGCACCTCTCACGATCTCGCGAACCTCCGGTTCGCTCGACTTGCCCAGGAATCGCACGACCGCTCCTGTCCATTCATAATCCGGCCCGGCCCGTCGGATCGCCCGGACAAATGCCGCCCGGGCCCTGGGCCTGGCCGCCGCGGGAAGCCCGGCCAGGAACACCGCGTGGTCGGCCGTCCCGAATCCCGGGGCCGCGAGCAATGCCAACGGCAGGCCAGGATCCAGTCGCGACAGTGTCGCGTACAATTCACCGACACGGTCACCCCAGTTCCGGTCCTGGTTGAGACCAAGACGATCGATCTTTCCCTGGATCGCGATCAACGTCCCTGCAATCCGGCGACGCTGGGCTACCGTTCTCTGCAGGGGCAATCGGGCCGTGGCGATCAGGAAATGCAGGTCATCGACCGGATGCGAATCGTTGTCCAAACGGGCGAGGAACCGTTCCAGCAGGGCGGGTTCGGCCGCCGACACCATCGCTGCCAGGCGGGCGAGTTCATGGTCGAGTTCCCGGTGGCCGCTGGGGAAGGCCGCCAGCACGTGTCGGGCCACCTCGCCGGCGACGGGACTGATCACCTCGGCCGGCAACCGCGCCCCGTAACCGTCAAACACCGCCGGTCGTCCCTGCACCGGGCCGACATCACCCAGGGCCAACTGGGCCAACCGCACGGCCTCAAGTTTCAGGGAATCCGCGACGTCCTCGGACGACTTCCCGGCAAGAACGTCCAGGGCCACGGCCAGCCCCCGGCGGTCAAGGTCTTTCACGTGAACACCTCCACCCAGCCAAGCCGCGACCCGGGCCCGCGGTCCCAGGTCGGGAATCAACCGCTGGAAGGTCTTCCAGGTTCCCGCCGGCATCCGTCCCACCGCCGCGGCTGCCGCCCGTCGGCACCAGCGATCACGACTATCCAACTGCTGCAACAGCCCCGGGAAAGCCAGTCGCCACTGCAGTCCCTTCTCGGCTCCCAGTAGTGCCTCGCAGGCCGCCCGCCCCACCTGTGGATCGCGATCGGCCAGGAACGGCGCCAGGTCAGCCAGGTCCGGGCGCAATGGATTCGCTCGCCCGATCGCCCAGGCAATCCGGGCCCGCACCGCCGCGGGCGCCTTTGCCGCCGACTTCGACAGAAGATCCAGGCCTGCGGCTTCGAACAACTCGACCAGGATCTCGACGGCCCGCACGCGCTGGCTGGACGGCCGGTCATCATCGAGAATGGCCGCCCGCATTCCAGCGGCACCGACCTTGCGAGCCAGCCGGCTCCAGCGTTGGCGAGACCAGCTGGCCAGTGGCTGGGGCATCCCCAGGCAATCGCCGAGAGTCGAACCGGCGCTGGTCGGGGCAGCCGACGCGGTGGCAGGATGGGTCACGCGGTAGACGCTGCCCCGTGTCCCGCGGCCCCCGACACTGACGTACATCGCACCGTCGGGGCCGACGGCGATGTCGGTCGGGGCAAACCCGAAGTGTCCCCTGCCGGTCATGAACTCCAGGGGGGTCCCCGAATAACTGCCGCCGTCGGCGGTCAACTTCACCACGACCACGCGGCCAAACGTCCAGTCCAGCGCGAACACCGCTCCCTGGTATTCGCCGGGAAATGCCCGGTGGCGATAACAGACAACACCCGTCGGTGAACCGCGACCAAACGCTCCCACAACTGGCGGCATGTCGAGAAAGTAATCCGGTTTCTTCCAACTGCGGCTGATCCAGCCCGTACCCGAGGCCGGCAACGCGTGAAACACCCGGGTGGGACGGTACCAGGGCAACGAAACGTCGCGTTCCCCGTCGCTGTCGTACACGAAAACGTCACCGGCGGCATTGAAGGCGAAGTCGTAGGCGTTGCGGAAACCATCGACGAGAATTTCGCTCCCCTTCAACGAGGGAGCCAGCCTCAGCAACGTACCGGAAACAGGCACACGGATCGGTGAGGATTTCAGCGTGGCGTAGCGGGAGGTCACTCCGGCGTTGTTGCCGGCGAGCAGGTAGAACCAGCCGTCGGGGCCGCGGCGGATGGCGTGGGCGTCATGTTCCCCCCCGGCACGAATCTCCAGGAGCCTCTCGGGAGAGCCATCAGCTCGATCGTCCCCGTCACGATCACGGAACCTCCACAATGCCCCGTCACCACTGGCCAGCAGATCACGGCCGTCAAAGAACAACCCCTGGGCCCCGCTGGCCGGACGGTTCGAGAACGTCTTGAACGACTCGGCCCGACCGTCCCCGTCGCGATCGACCAGGATACGAACATACCCGGGTCCGGCCACAACAACCCGCCCCAGGGAATCGACCGTCAACGAGTAGATGTTGCCGGCCAGGTCGTCATCGGCAAAGACGCTGACCTGGAACCCGGCGGGTACCCGAACCCGTTTTGCGTCCGCCGCGGCCGACGGGACCGGCTCCCCGGAAAATGCCGGCACCGCTGCCAGGATCCCGGTCACGAGACCAACAGGAATTTTCCACAGCCAACAAGACCTCACCGACTCGCCCTCCCCTGCCATCCCGGTGGCAAATGGTCACGTGTGGCCTCGAGAATCTCGCGCACGGCCAACCGTTCGCTTCGGGTCAACAGCTTCTCCAGCCCGCCGGCCGACTCGCCGCTCAACACCGCCCACAGCCGGCGACCCAACCGCCGACGCGGTTCCTCGGGCAGTGCCGCCAGCGATCGCGAATAGACCAGGTAACTGAGCCGATGGCGAAAGAGCCGGCCATCAAGGTCGAGTGCCCTCAGCGAGCGTCCCTTCGACGTCCGTGGCCCCTGCCGCAGAAACCACCTGGTGAATCCGTCGGTGCCACGCAGCGTCCCGGTCCACCTGGCAGACTCTGCCAGCAGCAGGTATCTCAGCAGCCGATCCTCGGCATCCGACCGTCGTCCCAGTTGATGTTCGTAGGCGACACGGGTGATCAGGTTCTGTCCGTGCAACTGGTGGTCGAGGACCAGATGAGCGATCACGTCACTGTGACCGGACAGGTAGCCGGAGAGATCGACCAGGCCGTCGAGCCGGGCCAGGCTGGCCCGAAAGTGCGGCTCGCGTCGATGGCGGCGATTGTCGTCGGGCCCCAGCAGATTCCCCATGTGCGTCGCCTGGCCCAACCGCCCCGTGACGTACCAGCCTCCCCAGCGTTTCTCCAGTGGGGTCGCGGCGGTCACCCGCGAGTATCCCTCGATCGGCTTCCCGGTCCGGTCCACCAGGAACGAACGCGACATGCCGCCGGGGACCGACAGGGTGGTCCGACCGATGTGACACGCCAGGCAACTTTGCTTGCGTTGAAACCTCGGCGTCTCACCTGGCCTGGGCTGTTTGAGGATGTAGAACAGCGACCCCTTGTCGGGATCAATCGCCGCAAGTTCCAGTTCGACAGCCCCCGGCACCCAGGCGACATAGATGTCGTCGCTGAAGTAAATCGCGCGGGGAGTCTTCGGCTTGATCAATCGGTGACTCACGGCCGTCTTGGAATAGACCAGTAACTGCGAGGTGACCGAAACACCGAGATGCGCCAGGACCGAATCGAGATAACCGCGGCCGGGAACCGCCGACAGCGTGACCTTCCCTTCGGCCAGCTGTCGATCCAGTTTGGCGATCGCATCGGTCGTGGCCGAGCCGAGATAATCGACCGGAGATTGTCCAAAGGGCAGAGCCGAATCGATCGAAACCGACCGTGGCTCGGCGCCGCCCAGGGACGCGGGAAGGCAAAAGAGAAAAATCGCGAGTTGTCTCAGCATCATCAATCCCCCGACGTCACGTACCATCCTATAATGGGGGCCCTTGTCCGGAACAGGCGCCGGGCGATACGGGGTACCGAAACCGGGCGAGGGTTCCTGTTGGGTAACCACCAGAAGGCGAATTGGCACCGCAGATTCCGATCAACTATGATGCGGGCGAAGGGATCCCAAGCCCGTTGCGTGTTCCTTGACGGGTTGAATTGCCACGACTGGCCAAAGAGAGCCTGAGACGATGAGACGCCAGCTGACACTGTGGTGCCTGCTGGTCCTGGCTGTTCCCGCAACAGCCCAGGACCTGGTCAATCCGTTCGGTGATCTCGGTGGAGATTTCCAGGAGCCGCAGAAACCCGAGGTCACCAGTTCGCTGCATCCGGCCGGGGCCAGACCCGGTGACCCGGTGACGCTGGCCATCGAGGTGGTCATCCCCGAGGAGTACTACACCTATTCGCTGGGCAAGACACCCAATTCCACAAGGATCCAGATCACCGGCACGACCGGACTCGAACCGCTCGACAAGGCCCCCACGCCCGATCACCCACCCAAAGTGGTCATCGACAAGCTGGTGGGCAAGTACAAGAAATTCGTGGGGCGGGTCGTCTGGCGCCAGAAGTTCCGGATGGCGGCCGCGACCGGACCGGTGACCGTCACTGGCGGGATCACGCTCAACATCTGCAACCAGAACGGTTGCCTGCCTCCGGAACTGTTTCCGATCAAGCTCGCCCTGGGCGACGGCCCGGAATTGCCCGCGCCGGCCACCGACCAGCACCCCTTCACCAGCCAGGTCACACCGACATCCAGGGCCTCGGGACGAGAGACCGCGACTCCGGTCTCGTGGCATTTCGAACTGGCCCCGGCAGATGCCGCAGTTGGCGACACAGTCACGCTGACACTGAAGGCCACGCTGGAGAAGGAATTCCACATCTTTGCTCTCAGCCAGGACCGGAAGAACTCCGGCCGGCCCATCCGAATCAAGGTCGAGGGCCTGCGCGGACTCGAGCCTCTCGGCGACGGCTTCAAGGAAGACCGACCGTTCGAGACGAAGGTGACCACGATCGGTACCAGGAAGATCGAACAACGATTCTTCCACGGCACGGTGGCATGGAGCCGGTCGTATCGGGTTACCGATTCCGTCACGAAAAATGGTTTCGGCGCACGGGGAAACTTGCTCTACCAGTACTGCAATGCCAGCGGTTGCCTGATGGGGAAGGTCTCGTTTGCGCTGGGCCGGGTGGCCGCAAGCGACACGGTTTCCGGGAAATCGATCGCCCAGCAAGTGGCCCCGGTCGAGACTCTCGACCTGGACAGCCTCCAGGTGCAGGGGCGGAACCAGGACCAGTCGCTGGGGTTGGTTCTGGTCATCGCGTTCGCGGCCGGCCTGATCCTGAACTTCATGCCCTGTGTCCTGCCGGTGATCGGTCTGAAGATCATGTCGTTCGTCGAGCAGTCCGGAGAGAGCCGCCGGCAGACTTTCCTGCTGAACGTCTGGTTCTCGCTGGGCCTGATTTCGGTCTACCTGGTGCTGGCCACACTGGCCACGACGATTGGCCTGGGCTGGGGTGCCCAGTTCGGTAGCCTGGCCTTCAACATCGTGCTGGTGGCGGTGGTCTTCGCCTTCGCATTGAGTTTCCTGGATGTCTGGGAAATCCCGATCCCGGGCTTCAGCACGACCCCCGGTCCAGACGGAACTCAACAGGAAGGAGCCGTCGGCGCCTTCTCCAAGGGCGTGCTCACGACCGTACTGGCGACGCCCTGCAGCGGTCCGATGCTGGTTCCCGCCCTGACCTATGCCGCCTCCCAGCCGCCGTTGATCACCTACCTGGGCTTCTTCATGGTCGGACTGGGAATGGCCTTTCCGTACCTGATGATCGGGGCCTTTCCCCGGCTGATCGGTTTCCTGCCGAAACCGGGCATGTGGATGCAGACCTTCAAGCACGTGATGGGATTCGTGCTGCTGGGCACCGTTGTCTGGTTGCTGACGATCGTGGCCACCGTGTCCCTGCCGGCAATCGTGCCGCTGGTCGGATTCCTGTTCGCACTGTGGGCAGCCTGCTGGTGGTACGGCCGGATCCCGCTGACCCAGGGCCGCCGCGCCCGGCTGCGGGCACTGGTCGAGGGCAGCGTGTTTGTGACCGCCATCGGCTGGTTGATGTTCAGTGAATCGGCACTGGGCGGCGTGATGAATGCCCGCTTCGAACAACTGCTGGATCGGCAGGTGTCGATCCGCAACGAGGAACTGGCAAGCCAGGCCACGCAAGCGACCGGGACCGGGACCGAATTGTCATGGCAACGCTTCACGCCCGAACGGCTCGCCGAGTTGACCGCTCAGCAAAAGACCGTGTTCATCGACTTCACGGCTGACTGGTGACTGACCTGCAAGGCCAACGAGGCGGTCGCCTTGAACGTTGAGAAGATGAAGCGGTTTGTCGAGGCCAACGACATCGTGATGCTCAAGGCCGACAAGACGAAGAACCCGCCGGAGATCGACGAACTGCTGTTGAAACTCGGCAATCCCACTCGCCAGATCCCCTTCTACGCGATCTTTCCGGCCGGACGAGCGAACCGGCCCATCGTGATGGACGGACTCTACGCCTCGCCGGACGCGTTCATCAAGAAACTCGAAGAAGCCGCCGCCAGCGAAGCGGTGGTCGATCGTTAGCCAGCGTGGCCAATCCGGCGACGCTGCCGGGCAAACACGGCCCGGTTGTGGGCAAGCAGCCGTCGCTGTTGGGCGGGCGTGTCGGTTGTCACATCCAGCAACAGCAGCCCCATCTCGTCATGAGTCCCCTCGCCCCAGCGGACCAACCGTGCAGGGACATGGGGGTTGAACGGGTTCGACTCGCTGTTGTCGTACCAGACCTCGTGCACGAGCCGTGTCCCGGCCACCAGGCGAATTGCTCGACGCGGATGGAACTGCGCCTGCCAGTTGAAATCCCATTCATCGATCGCCACCAGCGGAATCACCTTTCCTCCGGGCGTGTGGGCCTGAGACAGGCAGCGTCGACCGAGCAGGTGCATGTGAGGCATCACCATGTGAACGGTCACATCGACAGGCAAGGTGTACTCGGCCCGGTGATACCATTGGGCCTCGCCGGCGGGAATCTCCAGGTCCAGCTCCCCGACAAACAACTCGACCACCTCCGAGACCCGGCGGGTGCCGTCGTCTACCTCGGGCAGGAAGTAGACGCCAAGTTGCGACTGGTCCTGTTCCCGGCGGCCCACGGGCTGGTAGTGCACCTGCAACACCAGGTCGGAACCGGCCCGGATCGGACGTCCCAGCCCCGGGTCCAGGCGACGTGGCTGAACACCAACCGCCCAGCCGCCCAGCGTACCACCACTCGAAAAACCCCACCCTCCGAAACGACGATAGCCCGGCAGCGGATCGGCTGCGTCAAGACGACGGGCGGCCCCGGTATCATCGAAGCGAAAACTGGCGTGGTGGACCAGTTGTGGATTGCCGGCACGGAAGTCGATCGCCGCGATCATCCGGTCACGCGTCAGGCCGGTCGGAATCACGAAGTACCAGTACACCGCGGGCCCCTCGGCGGGAACCTGGACCGGTTCTTGCATCTGCAGGACCA
>Ga0163108_10001055_pt1 | contig 20339 bp, 17 predicted proteins | sample Fk1155metaG_FD_109644 | JGI IMG/M metagenome (GOLD analysis project Ga0163108, IMG submission 109644) | Marine microbial communities from the Central Pacific Ocean - Fk160115 155m metaG | ecosystem: Environmental > Aquatic > Marine > Oceanic > Photic zone | place: The Central Pacific Ocean...
CTCTTCGGTGCCGCTGATGAAGTCGTTATGACACGAATTCAAGGCAGTCTTTCGGACTTGATTGGCGCCAAAGACAAACCCGAAGTTGAAAGCGTCACAGCCCCAACAGGTTCTCCTGAAGAAATCGCCCTCAAGCGTGCGCGGGCCGCACTCATTGACGGCAATTTTGATCTGGCCAAAACGCAAGCAAGTGGCGCCATCGAAACATGGCCGGCATCTGCGAACTTGAAAGAATTCAACTACATCATCCGCCGTGCCGAAACCAGCAATCCAACATTCGCCGGCCGCGTTGGCGTACTTCTCCCTCTGAGTGGCGATTACGCACCCGCAGCTCTCCAACTCAAACAGGTGATCGAGAAGGCCAATGCAGATGCAGGAAGCCCCATCAATTTCGTCTTCGGAGATACGCTTGGCACCGCCGAAGGCTCTGTGGCCGAAGTGGAACGCTTGGTCATTGAGGAAGGATGCGTCGCACTCATCGGACCTCTACTGAAAGCAAACGGAACGGAAGCGGCAGTCCACGCACAAGCACTGCGCACGCCGATGGTCACGCTCACACAAGGGGGTGACCCCACCGCTGCTGGCGACTTTGTCTTTCGCGGCTTCATGACACTGAAGCATCAAGTGGATGCCCTTTTGGAACATTCTTTTCAACGAGAAGAACACCAACGTTTCGCCGTCCTCTACCCATTGAATGGCTACGGAGAAAGTGCGCGGGACCTGTTCACTCAATCGGTGACCGAGCGTGGTGGTACCGTCACAAAGCTCCTGGGCTATGACACCGAGACCACCGACTTCCGGAAATACGCGCAAGAATTTGGAGACAAGCTCTTGGAGTCTCGGAAGAGCGAACTGTGGGAGATGAAACGCGAAGCAAAACGAAACGACGAAGATGAAGACAAGGTCATGCTCCCGCCCATCGTCGAATTTGATGCGATTTTCATTCCCGACAATCACCGGCGCTTGGTGCTGATCACCAGCGCTCTCGCCTATGAAGAGTTTCCCGTGGGCAGTTTCCGCAAGCACGTGGATGAAGAACCCGTACAATTGCTCGGCCTGAACAGTTGGAACAATGACCAATTGCATTCGAACGGCGGGCGCTATGTCGAAGACAGTGCCTTTGTCGACGCTTTCTGGGTTCGGGACGAAAACCCAAACGTCCAAAAGTTCGTCGAAGGGTTCCAAACAGAACTGGAGCGATCACCCAGAATTATTGAGGCCCTGGCTTGGGATGCGACCCGTCTTCTCACCGCAGCCGTGCTGGAGGGTGGGGACAGTCGTGCGGCGATCCAAGAAGCCATGGTCAAGGTCGAAATCGATGACCCCGTAGCAGGTGGACGGCGATTCAATGAAGAACGAGAGGTGGATCGCAGGTTCCATATCCTCACCATCAAGAGAGATGGGATTGAACAATGGACCCCGCCACCGCCACCATTGGAAGAGGAATCCACATCCTCCGACTAGCACCGTGCTAAGCTGAAAGTTGGAGGACAAAAGACAATCGATGCCTGACGACCCGGATGAATCTTTCGTCATTCACACCGTGCTTAACAGTCGGCCCCGCGGCGCTGCGCCTTCGGTCGCAGAAGGGGCGGAAACATTGATCCCGCTCGCACCAGGTGACGATGCGGCCTGTGTCCCCGGCAACTCGGTGGTCACAGTGGATGCGATGGTCGAGGGTGTTCACTGGGACGACAAACTCTCCCCTGCCGATGTCGGCTGGAAGCTCATCGCTGCAAACGCCTCCGACATCAATGCGATGGCAGCCATCCCACAATGGGCGGTGCTCACCATGTGCCTTCCTCGGCCACTCGATCGGGATTGGGTCCAACAATTTGCATCCGGGCTAGGCGAAGCACTCGAACAATGGTCGATACAGTTGGTCGGTGGGGACACAACCCGAAGTACCTCCGGTCGAATGCTTTCGCTCACAATGAGTGGCACCACATCCACACCGGTTGGGCGATGCGGCGCCAAGCACGACGACGACATTTGGGTCAGCGGACCCTTGGGTGGTGCTGCAGCAGCCTTCTGCATCGAAGATATGGATACGCACGCATTGAGACGCCCACACCCTCCGGTGGGGCTGGGCCATGCGCTTGGACAAGCCCACTTGGCCACATCCATGATGGATCTGTCGGATGGACTCAGCCGAGACCTCCCACGCCTTTGCAAAGCCAGTGGTGTGGGTGCGGTCATTGAACACGCTTCTTTACCAGCACACGCGTCCCTGCAGTCCGTCGCCGATCCATTGCCGTTGATGGTGGGATTCGGTGAAGAATACGAACTGCTGTTCACTGCATCCCCCCACCATCGGAACGAAGTAGAAACAACAGGTGTTGCTTTTGGGAAAGAAATGACCCGAATCGGCACAATCAACACGGATACGCAAGCCGGTCCACAGCTGGATCTAGGGCATTGGCCGGCCCCACTCTTCTCTCACTTTGAGGAGAGAGCCTAATGGTGCGTTCATGGCTTCTGTTTGGGGCGGTGGGTTCGGCAATGGCTGCGGCTGGGCCGGGCGTCCTCACCAATGACATACCCATCATCCCCACCGCACTGCTGTCGCTGGTTCTATTGGTCCTATCCGCATTCTTCTCCAGTTCTGAAACCGCCCTATTTGGCCTGCAACCCGTGGACCTCGAGTCGATGGGCGGACGCGGGGAACGACACGTTCGTAAACTTCTCGACGAACCACGCCAAACCTTGGCCTCCATTCTGATTGGGAACGAAACGGTCAACATCGCACTCTCCACAGTGACGGCAGGATTGCTTCTCCAACTGTTCCCCCAACGCCCGTGGCTCAATGTGGTGGTGGTCACCCCTCTGCTCCTGGTGTTTGGCGAAGTGGTACCCAAAACCATCGCCTTTCGTTTTGGAAAACACCTTGCCCCACGAACCGCACCCATTCTGGTGGCCTTCGCTCGAGTCGTCACACCCATCCGTTTTGTGCTGAGCCGCATTGCAGATGCCGCACTGGTTCTCACCGGCGGAAGTCGAGCACCCAGACAAGCCGAACTACGGGAAGCCCATTTGCGGGTCATGATCGAAATGGGGAGAAAAGCCGGAAACATTGGGGCGGTCGAACAAGAAATTCTCCATCGGGTCTTCGAGTTCGGTGACCTCACCGTTCGCGATCTGATGACCGCACGCAATGAGGTGTTCAGCGTAAACCTTCTGACACCCTGGCCAAAGCTCTTGGATTCGCTTCGGGAAACAGGACACAGCCGTGTTCCAGTCTGGCAGGGAAGCCCCAACAATATTGTTGGAATCCTCTTGGTGAAACGCTTGTTGAGCTTGGTGGCTGCGCAACATCAAAGCGGCCGCAATCGCTCACCAAGCCCACGCCAAATTCACAAGCTTCTCCACCCCCCTCGTTTTGTGCCCCAAACCAAAGCAGCCGATGATTTGCTGGCTGAGTTTCAGGCCCGGCGCTCCCACATGGCCATCGTGGTTGACGAACACGGTGCGGCGACCGGTGTGGTCACCTTGGATGACCTGCTCGAAGAACTCGTCGGTGCGATGCACGATGAAACCGACAAAGAAGACCCCGCGGTCACCCCGCTGGAGCACCAAACATGGTCCGTTCTCGGCGACATGGACATCCATGACTTCGCAGAGCGATTCCACATTTCCATTCCAGATGGTGACTACCAGACCCTTAGCGGACTGATCGAGTCCGTGGCCATGGCCCCCCTCACACAAGGTGATGAAGTCACATGGAACGGTGTCATCTTCCACATCGACGAGATGGAAAAGGGCTCACCGACCAACATCACCCTTGAACTCAGTCAAGCCTATGAAGAGGATGACCCCACCCAGGAGTTTGATCTTGAAACCGATGAGGTGCCACTGTGACCATCACACTGACACTGCTGTTCATCGCTCTGCTCCTGCTGGGGCTGGGCTTCTTCTCCGGCTCTGAGATCGCCATGGTGAGTGCCGATCGAATCCGCCTACAAGAAGCGGCGGACCGGGGTCGCCGCGGTTCCATGATGGCACTGGCCATGCTCAGCCGGCCGACCCGGATGCTGAGCACATGCCTTGTCGGGACAAACCTCTGTGCCATCTCCATCGCCACACTCGGCACCCAGCTGGTTCTCGCAAACACAGATGTGCACCCATCCCTGGCCTTCTTGCTGGTTGTTCCTTTCACCCTGACCCTGGGCGAGATGGTGCCCAAAGCCGTCTATCAACACCACGCGGACACACTGGTTCCATACGTCGTGTACCCACTTCAGGGCTTCGCACTCCTTCTGACACCCATTGTTTGGGTCTTTGAGACCATGGCCAACTTGATTGGGGGTGGTGACGAACGCCCACACCCCATCAGCCGCGCAGACATTCGAATGCTGGTGGAAGCATCGAATGATGCGAAATTGTCCGACCAAGACAAGGCGATGATCCGACGGGTCTTCGCGTTCACAGAAGCGGTGGTTGAAGAAGCCATGGTGCCACTGATTCACGTCGTGGGTGTGCCCGAGCAATACACTGTGGCGGAAGCCGCGGAACAGATGATCCAGAGTGGTCACTCCCGCTTGCCGCTGTACAAAGAGCGCGTCGATGACATCACAGGCGTTGTGCTGCACCAAGACCTGATGAGCGAGACCAATTGGTCACGCCCGGTATCCGAGATTGCGCGGACCCCGCTGTTCATCCCGGAAACAAAACGCGTAGACCACCTGCTCTTGGACCTGCGCCGCGCCCGTTTGCGCATGGCTGTTGTGGTCGATGAATACGGTGGTTCGGTCGGTATCATTACAGTCGAAGACCTCCTTGAAGAGATCGTTGGAGACATCGAAGATGAATCGGACCGGGAGAAGGCGCGTGTTCGGCGGGTCGGTGAGCGGGAATGGATCGCAGTCGGCCACGCAGAACGAGAACACGTCGAAGCGGCCATCGGCCTCATCCTTCCAGACGGTGATTTCGAAACGGTCGCTGGCTACATTCTGACCATCACAGGCCGAATTCCGAAAATCGGTGAACAAGTCGAAACGGACGGGTACCTGCTCACGGTCAACAAGGCCAATGAGCGTGCCATCCAAGAAGTACACATTCGACAAATCAAGCGATAAGCTTTGGTGACTTGGAGAAGGGCAGCATGAACGCACTGACACTGGAAGCTGACTGGGTGCCACGGGATGCTTCACTCGCATTGGATGGGCCACGGTTTGCACCCATGGCCTGCAATGCTTGGAGAAACCCGCGTCTGGTCATGGCGACACGCCCGGATCCAGAACCCAGTGAACATCAGGTCGTCATCGACGTACAGGTCTGTGGCATTTGCGGCTCAGACACCCACTGCATTGAGACAGATGTAGACGGCTATGTCATCTTCTCCGGACCCGCATCCTTCCCTTGCGCCTTGGGCCACGAGTTCGCGGGCACCGTTATCGAGACGGGAAAACAAGTGACACGGGTACAAAAGGGAGATTTGGTCACCGCGGAAGGAATGCTCTACTGCGGCTCATGTCCTCCCTGCTTGCATGGCCATGTCAACCAATGTGCAAATCTCCGAATGATGGGGTTCTCCCATGCTGGAGCTTTTTCAGAAGCGGTGGTGCTCCATGAAAAGCATTGCTGGCCCATCAATCGCTTGGCCGACAAGCTGGGGAGCGCACAGGAAGCATGCGAACTCGCGAGCTTGGTTGAGCCTGTCGGCTGTTCACAGAATGGCATGTTCGTGGTCGGCCCCGGTGTGACATCCAAAAGCCATGTGGCCGTGTTTGGATGCGGCCCCATCGGGTTGGGCGCAATCGCACTGGCACGGGCCGCGGGTGCCGCATCCATTACTGCATTCGACCGGACCCATGGGCGTCTGACTCTGGCAAAAACCATGGGGGCCGACCACGTTCACCACATTGACGGCCTCAGCACAGAAGATGCAGCCGCGGCCATCCGCCAGGCTTCCGGGGGCTGGGGTGCAGACATGGTGGTGGAAGCGGCAGGTGCGGCACACCACACCATCCCCATCGCTGAATCGGCCATCGCTCCCGGTGCCACCATTGTGTACCTCGGGCGAACGGGAGAGAAAGCACCCGTGATGTTGGATGTGTTGGTGTCCAATGCCGCACGGATCGTCGGGGCCCGCGGGCATGCCGGATACGGAATCTTCCCACACATCATCGCGATGCTGGAGGACGGCAGGTTAGACCTAAGACCCATGATCACGCACAAAACCCAGCTGTCCGATTACGCCGCGGCCTTCGCCCGCAGTCAAACAAGAGAAGACGGCAAAATTCTTCTGGTGCAACCGTGAAACAAAAGCACTTTATTGATTCCCATAAGGGTGCCACCGCCTTCGCTTGCTTGGGCTTGATGCAGCACTTTGACCAGTGGGACAACCCCACCGCGTGGGTGTATTTGGCATTGCACGGAACGTATGGCGCACTCTGGGTCGCAAAGAGCAACATCTATCCCGACCGAAACTGGGAAAAGGAAACCCCTTTCTGGTACGGGCTTGTGATCTGGGGGGCGCTCACCTTGTATTGGACGGCACCTTTCTTGATCTGCAGTGAAGGCCTGCAAATGCCCTATTGGTGGTTGGCCATCTGCATCAGTTCATACATCGTCGGCGTGTTCCTCCACTTTGCCTCCGACATGCAAAAACACATTTCCCTGCAACTGAAGCCTGGATTGATCACCACAGGTCTTTGGTCACGAATTCGAAACCCCAATTATTTTGGTGAGCTGCTGATTTATTTGGGCTTTGTGGCCATTCCCATGCATTGGTTCCCGCTCAGCGCACTGGGTGTCATGATCGCGTTCTACTGGCTGCCCAATATGATTCGCAAGGACAAGTCCCTCTCTCGCTACCCCGAATGGGATGCCTACAAGAAGCGGAGTTGGTGCTTCATTCCATTTGTTTGGTAAGCGCTGAGCTACTCAATCCCCAAGGCGAGCGCCATGATGCGCGCCAGCCCCTTGTCAAAGAGTAGGTCCTGCTCCATCCGGTTCAAACCAACCGGACTTTTGACGACCCAAAGGTTCAATTCTTCTTGCATGACAATTTCAGTGTGATCGGGCACATCGCTGCCCACGACCCGGATTCGGTCCGCATCCCCCACCGCTTCAAGGCGCAACTTCTTGCCTTCGTAACGAAACACCAGCAGGTCATCTGCGGCTTTCACTTTCAGATGGCCCACAGCCTCACCAAACGAAAACAGATCCTTAAATAGGCGTTCGCGCTCCGCACAGAGGTGTTTTGTTCGCGCCAGATCTTCTGCTTCTGCTTGGGCACGGTCCTCCCGTTCAGAATCGATTCCAGCGCGCAGTCGTTCAGCCAGTGATTTGCCGCGGTCCTTGGCCATGAAGTTTGCTCCCATGGGATTGTAAACCAAAGGTCATCAAACCCTTCGACGCCCCACGCGTTACAATCCCCTATCACCCTCTCGGAGACAACCCGAATGGCCATCGCGATCGGTATTGATCTCGGAACAACCAACAGTTGTGCTGCCATCATGGAAGCCAGCGGGCCCCGGGTGATCACCACCGCTACGGGAGCGACACAAGTTCCGTCCATCTTCGCCGTCGACGAAGAGGGGAATCAACTGGTCGGAGAAGTGGCGCGCGCGCAAGCACCGTCCAATCCAGATGGCACCGTCATCGCGGCCAAACGACTGATCGGGCGAAACTTCCACAGCAAGTCCATCAACGAAACCAGACAGGTCTTCACCTATGAAATGGTCGAAGGTGCCAACGACGAAGTCCTTCTCAATGTCGCGCAGGAACTGTACACGCTGGAGGAAATCTCTGCGGCCATCCTTTCGCGCATCAAAGAAGTCGCAGAAGCCAACTTGAATGCGGTGGTGTCCCAGGCCGTGATCACAGTTCCCGCCTACTTCAATGAAAAGCAGCGTGCGAGTGTTCGTGAAGCGGGAAGAATGGCTGGATTTGAAGTCCTTCGAATCCTGAATGAACCCACGGCTGCTGCACTGGCATACGGACTCGGGAAACGCCTCAACGAACGCATCGCGGTCTACGATCTCGGTGGTGGTACCTTCGACATTTCGATTATCGACATCCAAGGTCGGGTCTTTGAAGTGGTGGCCACCGGAGGGGATACCTTCCTCGGGGGTGTCGACTTTGATGACCGCCTGATGAGCCACATCTTGGAGGAGTTTCACGAAACCAAGGGCATCGATCTCAGCTTCGATCGCGGCGCAATTCAACGCATCCGCGATGCAGCGGAAGCCGCAAAAATTGCACTATCGACCCACGATCAAGCCCACATTCAACTGGCGGGAATCCATGTTTCAGACCGGGGCCGAGTGGACCTCGATATGGTCATCACACGTGCAACCCTCGAAGGGTTGACCAAGGACCTTGTTCAGCGCACCATCCAGACCTGCCAACGAATCTTCAAGGAAGCGGGTTGCGAACCGGGTGACATCCAAGAATTCCTGATGGTCGGTGGGCAATCCCGCATGCCGCTCGTCCATCGAGCCGTGACCCAGCTGATGGGGCAAGCACCCAATCAAGCCCTCGATCCTGAGCAAGCGGTTGGCCTCGGTGCGGCGATCATGGCACAGGCCGTGCGCCGGCCTTCATCCACCCCCGTGACCTTGCGCGATGTCCTGTCGATTCCGATCGGTATTCGGGGTGCGGGCGAAGACATGCATGTCCTCTTCGACAAGCAATGTCGTGTCCCAGCCCGACAAGTACGCGCCCTCACGACACACCAGGATGGGCAACGGTCCATCATGCTGCGGATTTACCAAGGTGAAAATCAAAAGGTCGATGACAATGAACTCATCGGCACCTTTGTGTTTTCGGGTATTCAGATCGCAGCAGCGGGCAGTGTTGGCCTCAATGTGACCTTTGACCTCACCGCAGAGGGTGAACTCAAGGTGTCCGCGCATGACCCCAACACCAATGATCATGTGGAAGCACGGATTCGCTTTGACCCAGCCGGTAAACAACGCCGGCCAAAAAGCCGGCCGCGCCGCCCCATGCAGCCAAACACACCCGCCTCCGACGCACCCCTTGAAGATGAACTTCTTCCTCCAGCACCTTTTGCGCCCATGTTTGACATGCCGTCGTCCACATTGGTGGAAAGAATCGAGGGACAGAGGCAAGCACCAGACTTTTTGGATGATTGGGAATCGACCAAAGAAGGTTGGCTGAGCCGTTTGGGGCGCCGCCTTTTTGGTGGCTAAATGGCTGATCTGGAACACATCACCATCGTGCTGGTCCGGCCGCAACAACCCGGAAATATCGGTGTTGCAGCACGGGCCATTGCCAATCATGGCATCGGTCGTTTGGCGATGGTCTGCCCGGATGGATTCGACCCCGAACGGGCACGATGGATGGCACCGAAAGCCCATCACATCATCGACAATGCGCACTATTGCCGTTCGGTTTCAGAAGCCGTGGCCAACAGTGAGCAAGTCATTGCCACAACCGCAAGGCCCAGAACCCAGGAGTGGATTGTCCGCTCACCCGAGGAGCTCTCGCAGTTCATCGCTTCCGACCCCGTCCCAACCGCCATCCTGTTTGGACCGGAAGACAATGGCTTGAGCAACGAGGATCTTGCACTCGCGGAATCCATCCTCACATTCCCTACGACACACATCAGCTCTCTCAACCTGGGCCAAGCCGTCACAGCCACCTGTGCTGCATTGCGCATGGCACAAACAGAGGAGGCTGACACCCATCAACAGTCGCGGCAAGTCTCCGTGGAGAAGCGAGAGGAATTGGTAGACCGTACCCTCGAAGCACTGTCCGAGTCTGGCTACTTGGACGGGCGAAGCAAGCGCATCGTTACCAATACTTTGGTTCGGCTGGCGGCGAGAGCCGAGATGACCGATGAGGAAGCGAACAATCTTATGGGAATGGTGAAGCAGGTGAACTGGTGGTTCAAGGAGCAATCGTCGTAAGTGCGGTTCCAGACCAGTCCGACCCGTGAATGACAACAGGCCAAAGCGCCTCCCCTTCGCTGTTGATGCGGATTTCAGTCGCATCCTCCGACACCAATGAGCGGCGTTGCTTATCAATGCGCGCTTCCCAACTGATGGTACCGGAAACAGGTAGCCAGGGCACATCACCCGCAAACACAAGATTCGAGCCCAACTCTTGGTCGGCCGGTAGGCTTACCTCGTGCCGCCGATTGTCCTCGTCAATCCACAGCGCATTGCCACTCACCACGCTGTGTTCTTCTGTACATTCCGGGGCAACCAAAACATTGATTTGGCCAAAGCCCGCCATCCGCGCAGGTTCCCCATTGGAGTTGGCATCGTCGATCAATGGAGCAAAGTCCAGCGACAACTGTTCGTCCTGCTCACTGAGCGCAATCCGAAGCCATTGCCCGGTTCGTTCACCCAGCCGAACATTGGAGAGGACCACTTGAGACCACATGGGTTCCCCACTTTCGACGCTGTGCACAGCGGGCATTCCCAAGATGGCACCCAGCTCATCCGACATCGGAAACGGATGACCAACCACAGGGATAGGGACTTCATCCAGATTTCGCATCGCGCAGATTTCAGCCGAGAGTGCACCCAGTACCAGTGTTGCAGCAATCGATTTTTCGGCTTGGTCCGCGGTGTCCACAGCCCACCCTTGGGTCAGACGGGAAAGCGGCGGCCCAACGGGTTGGGCGCACCCACAAATCACGACAAGCAGAAACCTAAGAAGTGGGACGGACATCAAAACCCTCGGGGATGCCTGCCGACTCTTCATCGATTCTTTCGATGGAGTCCACAATGGCCATTTCAGGTCCAACTGCACACCAAGCAATCAGTTTTTCAAGGGCTTCTGAAGGCCCTTCCGCCACAATCTCCACCGTTCCATCGTTTCGGTTGCGCACCCAACCCGAGATGCCGTAGGCCAGGGCCTCCGTCCGGGTACTCTGGCGGAAATACACACCTTGAACGCGGCCTGAGATGACGAGGTGTACCCGCTTCATGGGTTCACCATACCCAACAATGTGGCCTCATCAATCACAGCAACCCCCAATGCTTGCGCCTTGGTAAGCTTGCTCCCCGCTGCTTCGCCCGCCACCAAAAAGTCCGTCTTTGCAGACACTGAACCGGTGACCTTTCCTCCCGCATCACGAATGGCCTGGGCAGCTTCCTTGCGGCCCAGCGTGGGCAGTGTGCCCGTGATGACAAATGTCTTTCCATCCAATTCTGAAATACCGGACACCTGGTCCACGGCTGGAAACTGAACACCCAAGTCGCGGAGCGCAGCAATCTCGTTTTGGTTGGCGCTCAAACTGAACCACTGGCACATGCTGCCAGCAATCTCTGGCCCCACGCCTGAAACGGTCTGGAGCGACTCTTCATCCGCAGCCATGAGCGCATCTATGGTTCCAAAATGCGCGGCCAAATCTCGGGCTACGGCCTCGCCTACATGCCGAATGCCCAAACCAAAAAGCACCCTTGCCAAAGACTGTTCTTTGCTCGCTTCGATCGCCCGTACAAGGTTGGTGGCAGAACGCTCGGCCATCCGATCAAGGCCCGCAAGTTGCACGATGGTCAACCGATACAGGTCACTGGGTGTACGAATCAACTCGGCATCCACCAACTGGTCGACCAATTTGTCGCCAAGACCATCGATATCCATCGCCAATCGACTCGCAAAATGCTTGAGGCCAGCTTCCACCTGCGCTTGGCAGCCCAGATTGTTCGGACATCGAATGATGACCTTTTCCGGCTCTTTTGGATTTTCTTCTCGGACCAACTCCGCATCACAATCGGGACACGCTTTGGGAAAAACAACCTTCTCTCGGCTGCTCCGCTCCGGTTCATCGACCACAGAATCCACCCGGGGAATGACATCACCGGCGCGCTTGACGCGGACCAGATCGCCCTTGCGTATTCCGCCCAGAAACTCAGGCTTTCGGCGCATCTGGTGCTCGTTATGAAGCGTGGCATGCGTCACCGTGACCCCACCGACCATGACAGGGTCCATGATGGCCACCGGCGTGACTGCACCGGTCCGCCCCACTTGAAAGCCAACCCGCTGCAAACGCGTTTGAACCACGGCGGCCGGGTATTTGTAGGCGATGGCCCACCGCGGACTCCGCGTGACGAAGCCCAGCTGATCCGCCAAACCGGAGTCGTTCACCTTGATGACGGCCCCATCAATCTCATAGGGCAACTGGTTTCGCGCAGCACCGATGGCCTCAATGGCTTCAAGCACCTGTTCAATCCCGCCGCAAACACGGGTGAGCGAAGCCGTCTGGAAACCCATGGCCGACAAGCTCTCGATGAGCGCCATATGAGATGGAGAGTCCATACCCTCACCGGTCGAGTGGGCAAAGAATTGAAGCGGGCGTCTTCCTGCCACCGCCGGATCCAGTTGACGGACTGTGCCCGCAGCTGCGTTGCGCGGGTTCTTGAACGCTGGCTGCCCTTGAACTTCTCTTCGCTCATTCATTCGCGCAAAGCCAGCCAAGTCGAAGACCACTTCGCCCCGGACACTGACATAGGGCGGTGCGGAAGGTGGCAACTGGAGCGGGATGGTCTGCACCGTTTTCATGTTGTGCAGAACGTTCTCACCGACCTGACCATCCCCACGGGTTCCAGCACCCGTCAGCATGTGGTCTTCATAAATAAGTTCCATGGCCAAACCATCAAATTTTGGCTCCACGACAAAGCTGAAGATTTCGGGGGCCGCATCGCCCAACAACTTTCGGATTCGCTTTTCAAAGTCGACCAAGTCCTGGTCATCAAAGGCATTTGCCAATGACAACATCGGTACACGGTGTGGAAACTTCTCCAATCCATCGACAGGCGCACCGCCAACACGCTGTGTTGGGCTATCTGCTCGTCGAAAATCTGGATGTTTTTCCTCTAGTTGTTCCAGTTCTTGAAACAGCAAATCGTATTCCCGATCATCCATTTCTGCCGCATCCAGCACATGGTACAGGTGGTTGTGATGGTTCAGTTGGTCGACCAGCACACCGATCCGCGCCTTGGCCGCGGCCGAATCCGTGCCCTGCGATGCATCCTGTCCAAATCCCAGGCCCATTTGACCCATGCTACCAGCCTCCTGCTGTGGTGAGAGATCGTATCCCGTCCGAACGTGACACAGGAAACCTTCGTGTAGAATGCTGAAACTTGCCAGACCGACAGCAGCATGCGACAGGTTCTGACACCAACCCTTTAGGAGCCCCGCTCATGAGTTCGTCGTCCGGAGAGCGACAGGTCCGCAAGAGTACCTCGATACCAGCGCCACCTGCAGCCCTCGCCAAAGTCATCCGCGCCGCCAGTGATCCAAATGGCTCACTGCAAGACTTGGGACGTGTGTGCGCGCAAGATGCTGGACTCACCGTCGAACTGTTGCGGATAGCGAACTCTCCGCGGTATGGCTTCGCAGATCAAGTCCGAAACGTGCCCCAGGCCGTCGTTGCTCTTGGGTACCGAACGGTCCGAGCACATGCGGTCACATACGCCATTCGGGCCGCCATGGCCGCCATTTCAGTGCCAGGCTTCGACACCAACTTGTTTTGGGAAGACAGCTTGCGAAGGGCCGCAGCCGCACAACTGCTTGCGGAGCTCAGCGAATATCCCGACCCCTTCGAGGCATTTGCCTTGGGGCTGTGCCAAGACCTCGGAACGGTATTGCTCGGCCTCCGATTGCCCCATTTGGCCACCTCGATTCAGGCCCTGAGACAAAAACCAGGACAAGCGCGGATCGACGCTGAACGGGTATTGACCGGAAGAAGCCACGCGGAAGAATTCGCTGACTCTCCCATGGCAGACATGCTTCCACCCGATCTCCAACAGGCGCTGAGGCAACAACATGATTGGGCCAACTTGGAGACCGACCGGGTCAGCCAATTGGCACGATTGGCGATGGGTGCCGATCTCATCGCAGATGTGGTTCAAGCTTGGCCAAAAGATGCATGTGTAGCGGCTGCGGAACAATTGCTAGAAAGCCTGAAGGTCAAACAGACACTGTCCAAACTGCTGAAAAAGGTCAGCGAAAGAATGTGCGATCTCAGCCAAGATCTGCGCATGGAAATCGGCGCACAATTGAGCCTCGAAGAAGTCGTCGCCGAAGCACAGGCCGCGGTTCTACAAATGTCTGCCGAACAAGAGCAGAAAGCTTCTCGGTTGGAAGCCTTGCTTCGCCGGCAAGAAGAAGCCACCCGCAAGCTTGAACAGCACAACAAGAAACTCTTGGACTTGGCGAGCAAAGATCCACTGACTGGACTCGACAATCGACGGGTCTTCAACCGTTCACTCGAAACAGAAATCGATCGCCAGCAACGCTATGACCAAGGGTTCTCCTTGCTCATTGTCGACATGGACTACTTCAAGAAGGTCAACGACACATACGGACATCCCGCAGGCGATGCTGTACTCAAGGAATTGGCAACGCGCATGCAACGCGCGATGCGGGATGCCGACTTGGTCGCGAGATTGGGCGGAGAAGAGTTCGGTGCCATTCTTCCTTGCACGACCCCCACTGGTGCACGTGTGGCAGCAGAACGGCTGCGGGCAGCAATCGAAATCGTGCCTTTCGAAGTTGGCAATGCCACGATTGAATGCACGGTCAGCATCGGAGGCGTTTCCATCGACAAGACCTCGGACATACAAGGTGCGGACGATGTTGTCGCACTCGCCGACGCGGCTCTCTACGATGCGAAACACAACGGCAGAAATCAAGTCCGCTGGGCCAAGCCAACGAATCGGTAAACGCTATTTCAGCAAGGTCGCAATGGCCGGTGCACGCAACTCGATGTGGTCTTGTCCATGGGCACGGGCTGGGCGAACCAATCCCGCCAATGTGAGTGCATCATCCACCGATGGTTCACAAGGCATCGACTCACCAGAAACCAAGTCGTACAATCGATCGGCCAGTGCGGAATCCATATGCACGATATCCACGGCACCACGGATTTCATCCGCGAGCGGCCCCAGGCTCTCAAACAAGGCATCATCCTCAGACGGGAGGCTCGTGTTCTGCCGGACACGCTCGCCCACTGCGCTGACGATTCCAGGTACACCACCAGAAAAGTGGGCGACCTTGCGAAGGGAAGCGAAAGGCAAATCACCACCCTGGCCAACAATGACCGCGGCCGCTTCCGCTGCACCGTAGTCCACCAAATCCACACGAGGGGCCGACTCCATCGGCCACCAGTTGGCTCCCGCAGTACCGGCCAACAACATCGTGCACCGGCGACCTGTGGGGTGGTGCTGGCAGTACAACTCCCAGACCTCAGCCAAATCTTCGATAATCTCAACCGGCGCATGCTCCGCACCATGGGCCAGCAATGCTACCGGGTGGGGCGCCGACTGATGCGCCTCTTCGATGAGTTCCTTCAAAGCGAAACGAAATCCACCCCGGTCTGCCACCATCCGTGGCGGGCGATGGCGCCACTCTCGTCGACCCAGTTGCGCAAAAACATGCAAGGTGAACTGCCAAGACTCGCTGGCCTTCCGGCCCTTGAGCGGCTGTAGATTCACCGTTCGACAACCAATACCAGGCTCACCCACAGCCAAATCGAGGGCAAGATCTTCCAGAAAGCAGGCGGGTGCACTCCACCGGGGTGTTCTGACCACAACCGGCTCCATCCGGCGAACATGGGTCCGCACGCCACGGCCGGCACGCCCCCGCAGGGCATCTTCCACGAAATGTTGCGATTCATCGAAATATGACGAATCTGACATTCTTTGGCGTTCTATCATTCGCGTGACGCGGGCCATTTGGGACACCCTGTGGTACTGCATACCAGTGTAGTTAGACTGGTCTACTCATGTCAAGACTACTATTAAAGTAGAACCTAATGCCTGACAACTATAACGGTGTATGCTTCCAATATGACCGCCCGCCGCCATCGTGCTGATCTGATCCCGAACGCGAACAATCCGCGCCTCCTGCAGCGCCTTGTGCGTCTGGTGGCATCCGGGATCCGCAAGCAACGTGCACTCGCCGAGGTTCTTCAAGTCGAACTCCGCACCGTTCATTACTACACACAGGCCGGAGAATGGCTGGGTCTTCTCGCGACAGACAAAGAAGTGCATTTGACACCACGCGGTGTGGAATTTGCCTTTGCTGAGCCCCGACAAAGAGCCAAAATGTACGCAAAAGCCGTCTGGAGCGTACCGCTGGTTCAAGCATTGTTGTCGGGAAGAGGCGATTTGCCCGATACCGAAGTTATCGCATCCTTTATCGTCGAAAATGAACCCTCGATGTCTCCCCGCACCGCACGCAGAAGGGCAACATCCCTGAAGGGACTTATCGAGCCAGCGATTCGTCACCGGCCAAGCCAAAAAACGCCCCAAAGCGAACAGATGGCCTTCAATTTTTCAGGCCAGGGACAACAAAAAGCACCCAAAATGTTTTCGGATAGTGGGGTCAACCTGCGCGCGGGAACAGAAAACAATCCAGACGTCTACGCACGCCTCGTTACAGCCTTGCTGGATCACGGTGAAATCACCACCGGGCAAATACGCTCCTTGTTGGACAATATGGGCGGCCGGGATTGCCCACTTGGCGGCTATGTGGAAATGGCCATTCGCCGGCACGATGCGATCCGCAATGCAGACCGACTGATCGCGACGCCTGGTGCCATTGGTCGCCGTGAGTTTAGTGACGATGGCATCATGATTGCGCTGACCGACCCAGCATATCGGGCGTATTTGAGCGCCATGAAGAATGCGGATAATTCGGCCATCGCACAGCGAGAAAGAAAGAGTCTCGCGAAGCGTTTCCGGGCATGGGATGAACGAATTTTTGGCGAACCGCTGACCGAAGAAAATGTCAACGAAGCGATGGGACGACCATTGGTCGGGCGGCGTTTGGACAGTGTTCCAGTCGCGGGAACCATGACCCCCGCACCAGCCAACAGTGCAGCTCCCTTTATAGAAATGATCGGCATCCCTGGGCTAACGGTGAGTTTCCCCTCCTCCTTGCGCATGCTTCATGCGGGCGTATCCGCGGTCAACGAATCGCTTCAACGCAACCGAAATGCCCCCGCGGGTGTTCGCTTGCCTGGACCGGTGGATACCCGCGCGCAGATACACGGAGGAATCCTCTGCCCGGGTGAAACCCTGCCCCGCTCCGTACCCGACAACCTCACGCTGCGGTTGCGACTGCTTACACATTGTCCCGCATTTGCTCTGCTCACGAGCATGTTGTTGCTGGATAGAAAAGAGAACGCCGCAATTCGAATTATTGAAGATGAGCATGGCCCATCCGTACTTTGGGGCAAGAACAGAGTCGGCACCTTGCTCGACGTGTTCGATCGGTTCGGACAGAACCAAGACTGGGTTGTGTGTCGCCCCTTGTCCGGCGGCCTTCAAGGGATTCACCTCATCGATACGGGGGTCAGCCTGGGCCTCTGTGCACGGGTCGGCAGGCGGGTCGTTCTGGAGGAGCAACTGTTCCTTCGGCTGCAGGAAGATGCAGAAGCCAGAATGGTGTATGAAAGCTTGATGCCCTTGGAAGACCGCATCCATGCATGGTTGGACAGCCAAAACCCATGACGAACAAGCTGTTTATTTATGGAACCCTCATGCGAGGAGAAGAGCGCGACGGGCTTGTGGCTCACCTCACCGCGCATCCCGCCACGGTTCGTGGAAACTTGTGGAGAGCACCCGCTGGCTACCCCGCGCTACAGATGAACCCCAATGGCTTGGATATCGCTGGCGAACTGCTGGTGCTGGAGCAACAGTCCATCCTCATGGTGCTCGACCTGTATGAAGGCGTGGCGGAGGGTCTGTACACCCGAGAAGTGATCGATGTCTCGGTGAAAGGGCAAACAGAGTCCGCGTGGGCGTACACCATGTCCAGCCTACAGCTTCGGCGGGCCGGCTGCGCGCCGCTCAAGGCCACAGACTGGCGGTCCATCTCTCCCAAGCGCTGAACATACTGGACGCAAGGGTATCGGTTCCTATGGTACGAATAGAGGAACCAGTGGGACAAGAGAAACAAGGAGATTGAATGCTCAAACGTGTGGTCCGGCGCGCAATCGATGCACGACGCAATGGTCGTGATGCGCAGTCGTCCACACCCGAACAGCCCAAGAAAACAGAACAGCCACCCCCTGAAACCAAGCCACCAGCAGCCCTGGGGGGCATCGCGGCACGCATCGCAGCAGGAGACACGAACACGCCCCTGCCAACCGTTTCGGCCACCAGCGGAGGACAAGTCTTGGCAGAAGGTGGCCTTCAGACCGCAGAAGACGGAGAGCACTACTGGGGGAACATCGACAATGAGTCAGCCCGGGCCAAGGCGCGTGACGAACAGTTGATCATCGACCAATGGGAGTGCATCTCCTGCGGCACCTGCGTGGAAAACACCGATGCAGTCTTCTTTCTACCCGACGAGGCAAAAGCCGTCGTGACCCAGCAGGCTGGCGATATGGCGCTGATCCAGGATGCCATTGATGCATGCCCGGTGACCTGCATCCATTGGACGGACACCCCCGCCGAATTCGAACAACTGAACGATGCCGACGGGAAACCGCTCTAAACCATGAGAGAACCCACTCTCGTCATCTCCTTCGAGACCAATTTCGGTAACCACGTGCGGCGCTTGTTTAGGAAATCAGGACTCCCTGTGGAACTGGTGGATGCCGCCGTTCCCGATGTACCAAGAAAGGTCAATGCCGTGGTGGTGATCCCAGATGAAGACACCGACCTCGATGTGATTCAATCGGAACTCTCGGGCTGGGAGGTGCCATTGTTTGTGATCGGTGGGGAGCAAACAGAAGCCACGAACGGTTGGGTACAGATTTCCCCTGATCGTGTAGACAGCGACCTCTTGCCAGAAATTCGTCGACACACCATGCCCAGCCCAACCGATCATGTCACCATCTGGGCATCCGAAACGATGGTTCAAATCCAACACACAATCGATCGCATCGGGCCCACGGAACTGCCTGTACTGGTCACGGGCGAAAGCGGCACGGGAAAGGAGGTGGTGGCGAACGCGCTGCACCTTTCATCCAAGCGAAACAAGAGACGCCTCGTGGTTGTGGACTGTGCCGCCATCGCACCAACCTTGATGGAATCGGAACTCTTTGGACACCAAAAGGGTGCTTTTACCGGTGCGTCGACCACCACCCGCGGACTGGTTCGCGAAGCACACGACAGCACATTTTTTCTGGATGAGATCGGGGAACTCCCCACCCCTGTCCAGGTGAAACTCCTCCGCCTGCTCCAAGATGGCTCGTACCGACCCGTGGGCGGTACGGAAACCCGCGTGGCGAATCTGCGAATCATCGCGGCAACCAACCGAGACATTGAAGCCGAAGTCGCTGCAGGGCGATTCCGCCGGGACCTGTACCACCGCTTGAATGGTGCGCGCATTCACATTCCACCGCTTCGAGAGCGGGTATCGGACATCGCGCCACTCTTCACCCGCTACCTCGAACATTATTGTCGAAAGTTAGAACGGACACCGCTCCAAATCTCGGAACAGGCCTGGCATGTGATCCGTGCAGCATATTGGCCTGGGAATGTGCGCGAGCTCGTCAACACTGCACATTTTGTGGCCTCGCTCGCCCGCGGAAAGACCATCGAGGTCGCTGACCTGCCGCCTTCTTTGCGCAACCAAGAAATGGTGCCGTCCCCAGGGTTCATTCCCATTCAAGAAGACGTCACACCCATCTCTTCGATACGCACCGATCTTGCGTACAAGGACGCAAAGCGCGCATGGTTAAACATTTTCGAAATCCACTATGTTCAATCCTTGCTGCATCGCAATCAAGGAAATGTGTCCGCCGCCGCCGAAGAGGCGGGGATGGACCGCCGGAGCATTCAACGCATTGTGAAGCGAATCAATGCAGAGGCTGCAGCGTCTGATGAATAGCAGAGAGTTGCGTCAATAGGGCCTCCACTTCGTCCAACCTGTATTGTGATGCCGCGTCCGACAGTGCCACTTCTGGCTCATCGTGAACCTCCAGAAAAATGGCATTCACCCCAACAGCCACAGCAGCGCGCGCGAGAACAGCGGCCATCTCTCGGTCGCCACCCGTGCGGTCCCCACCCGATCCTGGAAGTTGCGTACTGTGCGTCGCGTCAAAACAAACCGGAACGCCCAGCCGGGCCATCTCCGGCAAAGAACGCATGTCTGCGACAAGGTTGTTGTAGCCAAACGAACTTCCTCGTTCAGTCAACATCACACCATTCGGGCCCGAACCGATGACTTTGTTGACGGCAGACTTCATGTCCCAAGGGGCTTGAAATTGGCCCTTCTTGATGTTCACGGGGCGACCACTCCCCCCTGCTTCAACCAACAAATCGGTCTGACGACACAAAAATGCCGGAATCTGAATCAGGTCCACCACCTCTGCGACCGATTGTACCTGCCGAACTTCATGCACATCGGTCGTCACGCACACGCCCAAGCTTCGACGGATGTTGTCCAGTACCGCAAGA
>Ga0163108_10001058_pt1 | contig 20301 bp, 17 predicted proteins | sample Fk1155metaG_FD_109644 | JGI IMG/M metagenome (GOLD analysis project Ga0163108, IMG submission 109644) | Marine microbial communities from the Central Pacific Ocean - Fk160115 155m metaG | ecosystem: Environmental > Aquatic > Marine > Oceanic > Photic zone | place: The Central Pacific Ocean...
GATGCTTACAAAGAGAATCCGGATTTGTTTATTGGTAGGCTTGAGTCTTTTGGTTTAACTGAGAAGTTAGGAGTTTCTATTATTGGAGAGGCTGACCCGAAATTTCACAGACCTGGTTCTAAAGGTTGGTCAGGCATTTCTTTGCCGTGGATGGCAATTGGTTATGAGTTTGAGCAAACTCCTTTGCAAACAGTTTCTTTTTATAATGCCGTAGCAAATGGCGGAAAACTGCTTAGACCACAATTTGTAAAACAAATTATTCAGAATGGAAAAGTGGTTCGGAATTTTCCCCCCCATGTTTTAAAGTCAAAAATTTGCTCAGAATCCACTTTGAAGGTTTTGAAAAAATGCATGAAAGGAGTGATGAAAAAAGGAGGAACTGGAGAGAAATTAACTTCAACTCAATTTGAAATTGCAGGAAAGACGGGAACAGCAAAACTTTTAAATGAAACAAATCGATATGATGGAAAAGATAAGGGGCGCTATCAAGCATCATTTGTTGGCTTTTTCCCTGCTGATAAACCAATTTATTCGTGTATTGTAGTGGTGACCAACCCAAAGGTGGAAATCTATGGTGCGAAAGTTTCTGGAACTGTTTTTAATGCGATAGCCAATAAGGTTTATGCAACAAGGTTGGAGTATCATGATGCTGTTAATGAAAACGCGTCTAAATCCAATGAGCCTCCTGCGGTTTACAATGCATCACAGCAAGATTTAATTTATCTATTTAACAAGTTTAAAATCAAATACAGTAAAAACACTCAAAAGGATTGGTTGCTGGCAAAAAAGAATAAAAAACAAATAGAGTTAAGCGACATGTCCTTGTCTAAGGATTTGATTCCAGATGTAAGAGGTATGAGTGCAAAAGACGCGGTTTATTTGATTGAATCAAGGGGAATGGTTCCAAAAATTTATGGCTTTGGAAAAGTGTATTATCAATCAATTGCACCTGATTCTAAGGTATATAGAGGTGGAGTTATAGAGCTAAAATTAAAATAAATAATGAAAAAAAGAATTAAAAATATAATTGATAATATAGAGCATGTTTCTTTTAAGGGGGATTCTCAGATTATTGTTGATGAGTTGGTTTTTGATTCTAAAAAGGCATCATCAGGAAGTTTGTTTTTTGCAATAAAGGGAACAAAAAATGATGGACATGATTTTATTCAAAATGCATACGATAATGGTTGTCGCGCTTTTGTTGTTGAAAAACAAATAAAAATAGATGGGGATTATTCTTGTGTTTTAACTAAAAACACATCGCGAGCTTTAGCTGTTTCGGCTTCGTTTTTTTATGACAATCCTTCTGAAAAATTGAAATTGATTGGTGTTACAGGGACAAATGGCAAAACGACAACAGCAACTCTACTTTATGAGCTATTTACGAGTATTGGTCATTGTTCAGGTCTTATTTCAACGGTTATCAATAAAGTTGGTCGTGAGATTGATTCGGCTACTCATACTACTCCAGATCCCGTAAAAATAAACTCTCTTTTGCTGAAAATGGTGCAAAAGGGTTGTTCCTATGTATTTATGGAGGTTAGTTCACATGCAATTCACCAAAATAGAATTTATGGTTTAAGCTTTTCAGGGGCTATGTTCACAAACATTACTCACGATCACTTGGATTATCACAAAACTTTTTCGGAGTATTTAAAAGTTAAATCTCAGTTGTTTAATCAATTAAAAACAACTGCATTTGCTTTAACAAATATCGATGACAAAAACGGCGAAATAGTTGTTCAAAACACTAAAGCAAAAACATTTTCTTATGCCTTAAAAAGGCCTGCAGACTTTAAGGTTAAAATTATAGAAAATGAATTGTGTGGTTTGAACCTTCAAGTAAATGGAAAGGAGTTTTTGACAAGATTAATAGGCCGATTTAATGCTTATAATATTGTTGCTGTTTATGGGTGTGCGCTATTGCTGGGGCAAGAGGAGATTGAGGTTTTGTGTGCATTGAGTAATTTAAAATCAGCTGAAGGTAGATTTGATCATTTTCAAAGCAAAGGAGGGGTCACTGCAATTATTGATTATGCGCATACTCCTGATGCGCTTAAGAATGTTTTGGAAACTATTTCATCAATTAAAAAAAAGAATTCAAATGTTATTACGGTAGTTGGTTGTGGAGGAGATCGAGATCAGGAAAAGCGCCCAAAAATGGCAAAAATTGCATTTTCCAAGAGCAATTTTACGTTTTTAACTTCTGACAATCCTAGGTCTGAGGATCCACAGTTTATCATCGATCAAATGTTAAACGGAATTAGTGTTGATGAGCAAGAGCATGTATTTGCGATTCTAGATAGAAAACAAGCAATAAAAATGGCATTGTCTTTTGCGAAACAAGGCGACATTGTTTTGATAGCGGGAAAAGGACATGAGAAATATCAAGAAATCAAAGGGGTGAGACATCCTTTTGATGATGTTGAGTTAACAAAGCAGTATTTAATAAATAAATAAGGGTTATGATGTATTATCTATTTGATTATTTAAATGAGTTGAACTTTCCAGGTGCTGGATTGTTCGGTTATATTTCTTTTCGTGCTGCACTAGCTTTAGTAACCTCTTTAGTTGTTTCTGTTGTTATTGGAAAAAAAGTAATAAATGCATTAAAGAAACAGCAAATAGGAGAAACTGTAAGAGACCTTGGCCTTTCAGGACAAGTCGAAAAATCGGGTACTCCAACAATGGGAGGTCTTATAATATTGGGAGCGATTCTTATTCCCACTCTTCTTTTTGCAAAACTTCATAATATCTACGTTGTCACCATGTTAATTGCAACTGTTTGGCTAGGATTAATCGGATTTATTGATGATTATATCAAGGTCTTTAAAAAAGACAAAAAAGGATTAAAAGGTATTTTTAAAGTAATTGGTCAAATTGGTGTAGGGCTTATAGTTGGATGCATGTTAACCTTTTCAAATGATGTGAAGATTCATAAAAAAGTATCCTCCTCTTATGTTTTACAGCAAGGTGAGAAATTTGTTTCTCATCAACATATTAAGTCTGAAAGCAGCAATTCCAAATGGATTGAAACCGACCAAATAACCACCACAATTCCTTTTGTTAAGAATAATGAATTCAACTATAGCTGGTTGATTGGGGGGGATTCTAATTATGTGTGGCTCCTTTTTATTGGGGTTGTTATTTTCATTGTAATAGCCGTTTCAAATGGAGCGAATATGACCGATGGACTTGATGGTCTTGCAACTGGTACATCAGCAATAATTGGCATCGCATTGGCGGTGTTGGCATATGTTAGTTCCCATGTCCAGTTTGCGGATTATTTAAATGTAATGTACATCCCACATGCTGAAGAAATGGTGATTTTTATTTCTTGTTTTATTGGTGCCTGTATAGGTTTTTTATGGTACAATTCTTATCCTGCCCAAGTGTTCATGGGAGACACAGGAAGTCTTGCTTTGGGTGGTATTATTGCGGTTTTTGCGATTTCTATCAGAAAAGAGCTTTTAATTCCAATCTTATGTGGAGTTTTTCTAATTGAAAATTTATCGGTTATTCTTCAGGTGGGTTATTTTAAATATACCAAAAAACGATTCGGAGACGGTAAGCGAATTTTCCGTATGGCTCCAATACATCACCATTATCAAAAAACAGGACTTCATGAGGCAAAAATTGTTGCTAGGTTTTGGATAATCGCTGTCCTTTTAGCTGTATTTGCTATTGTAACATTAAAACTAAGATAAGTTGAATTTGACCAAAGGAAATATAATCATTTTAGGAGCTGGAGAAAGTGGTGTTGGTGCTGCAATTCTTGCTAAGAAAATGGGTTGGTCTGTATTGGTGTCGGACAATAATATTATAGAAGAACAAACCAAAGAATTATTAAATAAAATCGATGTGAAATGGGAGGAGTCTGGTCATAATGTTGAAGAATTTGAATCTGTAGATGTTGTTGTGAAATCTCCGGGTATTCCTGAAACATCAAAAGTGGTGCAATATTTCATTGAAAAAGAGATTAAGGTTATTTCTGAAATCGAATTTGCGGGATATTACAATAAAGCCAAAACCATTTGTATCACCGGAAGCAATGGGAAAACAACGACCTCAAAATGGATGTATAGTATTTTAAAAAATGCGGGTTTTAAAGTAGGTCTAGCCGGTAATATTGGAGATAGTTTTGCAAAACAAGTGGCTAATAAAAACAATGATTGGTATGTTTTGGAAATAAGCTCCTTTCAGTTAGATGGTATGTTTGATTTTTGTGCAGATATTTCAATTCTAACCAACATTACTCCTGATCATTTAGATAGGTATAATAACTCGTTTGAAAATTATTTAAAATCCAAATTCAAAATCACTCAAAATCAATCAAAAAATCATTGGTTTATTTATAACGATGATGATAAAAGAATCAGAGGGCATTTGCAAAAAATTAATCTAAAAATGAATACGGCATCGTTTTCATTAAACAAAAAAGTTAGGGGGGGGTATTTAAGTAAAAATGAAATAATAATTAACATAAACAAACAATTTAATATGTCAATACATGAGTTAGCTTTGAAGGGAAAGCACAACACACAAAATGCATTAGCAGCAGGGGTAGCTGCTAGAATTTTAGAAATTCGAAAAGAAATTGTCAGAGACAGTTTGCAGAATTTCAGTAATCTTGAACACAGACTGGAAACGGTTGCAAAAGTAAATGGAATAGAATTTATTAATGATTCTAAAGCAACCAATGTTAACTCTACTTGGTTTGCACTTGAGAGTATGGAGACGCCAACAGTGTGGATTGTAGGCGGTGAAGACAAAGGAAATGATTATTCGGATCTAATAGAGCTGGTAAAAGAAAAAGTAAAGGCCATTATATGTTTAGGAAAGAATAATGAAAAAATAATAGAAGCATTTTCTTCTGATTATCCCGAAATTATTGAAACAAATTCTGTTCAACAAGCTGTTTTAAGTGCATATAAAATAGCAGATAATAATGAAACTGTATTGTTGTCACCAGCTTGTGCAAGTTTTGATTTATTTGAAAATTATGAAGATAGAGGAAACCAATTTAAACAAGCCGTAAGGTCATTATAATTCGTTTCTTTTAAAGGGTAATGAGGGAATATTTGAAATATTTAAAAGGAGATTCTGTGATATGGATCATAACCATTTTAATGCTTGCATTTTCTTTGGTTACCGTATATAGTTTTGTTCCAATATTAATTAAAATAGAAGGTGGCTCTCCATTTAATTACCTTTATAAGCACTTCATATATGTTGTTTTGGCTTTTTTCTCAATGTATTGGATACATATGAGAAATCCGAAATACTTTTTTAAGCTAGCAAAGTTTCTTTATTATGTAGCGATTGCTCTTTTATTATTCACCATGTTTTTCGGATTGAAAGTCAATGATGCTGGAAGATGGATTCGTATCCCTTTTATAAATTTAACATTCCAATCATCAGATTTTGCTAAAATTGCTTTAATTCTTTATTTGTCAAGATTGTTAGAGGCAAAAAAGAATAAACTTGATAACTGGAAGGAAGGTGTTCTTCCAATTTTGCTTCCAGTTATTGTGATTTGTGGTTTGATTGTTAAAGATAATTTTTCAACTGCGGCAATGCTTTTTTCGATTTCAATTGCCTTGATGTTTATTGGTAAGGTAGGGGTGAAAAAAATAGCTTTAATCTTATTAGGAGTTCTTGTTTCAGGTTTGTTTGTAATAGCAGTTCATAAGGCTTTCCCTTCTATGAAATTGCTGCCTCGTTATCAAACATGGGAAAACAGGTTTATGAATCATGAGGCAAAAGATAATAAAAGTGCGAATTCTCAGGTAATTAATGCTCATTTAGCAATTAATAATGGAGCATTATTTGGTCAGGGAGTTGGAGATGGCAATTTAAAAGAGTATATCCCAGAAGCTTACGCAGATTTTTATTATGCAAGTTTTGTTGAAGAATTTGGATCTGTGTTTGCATTTTTACTTATATTGCTTTATCTGATTTTATTGTATAGAATATTTAAAATAGGTTTGAATAGCGATAAATTATTTGAAACATATATTTGTGTTGGTATAGGTATGTTGATCCTTTCTCAAGTAAGCGTGAATATGCTTGTTTGCACTGGTTTCTTTCCTGTTACAGGTCAAAATATGCCTCTTTTGGCTATGGGGGGGTCTGCATTAATAATGGTTTGTATCTCCATTGGAATTACGCAGTCAATTGCAAGAACAAAAACAAGTTCCGCATCAAACTCCATTAATAAGTTTGAATAAAATGAAAGAATTAAAACGAGTTATTATTTCAGGAGGTGGCACAGGGGGGCATATTTTTCCTGCAATTTCTATTGCGGATCAAATTAAAGAAAGAAATCCGAAAGCAAAAATATTGTTTATTGGTGCTTTAGGTAAAATGGAAATGCAAAGAGTTCCAAAAGCAGGTTATAGAATATCTGGGTTGCCTATTGCAGGTTTTCAAAGGAAATTTACTTGGTCTAATTTTTTGTTGCCTATAAAGATCATAAAAAGCTTGCTTAAAGCAAGGAAATTAATTAAAAATTTTAAGCCACAAGTTGTTATTGGTGTTGGTGGTTATGCAAGTGGCCCAACCTTGAAAATGGCAAACATGATGAATATTCCAACCGTTATTCAAGAGCAAAACTCTTTCCCTGGAAAAACAAACAGAATGTTGTCAAAAGGTTCATCTGCTATTTGTTGCGCTTATGAAGGTGTAAGAAGATTTTTCCCAGAAGAAAAAATAATTTTAACAGGAAATCCAATAAGAAAAAAAGTGGTTGATATTGCCGGAAAAAAAAAGCAAGCAATTACCTTTTTTCGTTTAGATTCTAATAAAAAAACAGTGCTTGTGATTGGAGGTTCTTTAGGAGCAAAATCTCTAAATAAATGTTTAAGAAAAAATAGAAAATTACTTAATAAATCAGATATTCAGATTATTTGGCAATGTGGAAAGCTATACCATGAGAAATTAAGCGTAATTTTTAAAATGGGAAAATATGAAAACATTCACCTACATCAGTTTATAGACAGAATGGATTTAGCTTATTGCGCTGCGGATATTATTGTTTCTAGAGCAGGTGCAATTTCGGTTTCTGAATTATGTGTTGTGGGAAAACCAATTATTCTTGTGCCTTCTCCAAATGTAACCGATGATCACCAAACAAAAAATGCGATGGAATTGGTGTCAAAGGATGCGGCTATTTTGGTGCAGGATTTAGATGTAAAAAGCTCTCTTATAACTGCAATATTTGATTTAGTGGAGAATGATGAATTAAAATCGTCATTGAGTTCTCAAATTTTGAAATTATCAATTACAAATGCTTCAGAAAGAATTGTTGACGTGTGTGAAAAAATAGCATTTACTAAATGAACGAAGAATGTAATTTAGTGGTAAATAATTACACTAATTTTTATTTTATTGGAATAGGAGGAATTGGCATGTCTTCTTTAGCTAGGTACTTTATTTCTAAAAAACATGTGGTTGGAGGATATGATAGAGTTTCTTCAGACATAACAACAAATCTACAAATTGAAGGAGCTAGCATACATTTTGAGGATACTATAAGTTCCATTCCTAATGTTTTTTTGGATAAAAATAAAACATTAATAATCTATACTCCTGCTATTCCATCAAATCATAAAGAACTCACTTATTTCAGAAATTCTTCTTATAAAGTGATTAAACGTGCAGAATTATTGGGGCTTATAACGACTTCTACAAAAGGATTGTGTGTTGCTGGTACACATGGAAAAACCACATCTTCTACTTTGCTTGCTCATTTGTTAAATATTAGTTCTTTGAAATGTAATGCATTCTTAGGAGGAATAAGCACGAATTATGGCTCAAATTTTTTACTTAATGCAAATAGTGAATATACGGTTATTGAAGCGGATGAATATGATAGATCCTTTTTAAGGTTAAATCCTTTTGCGAGTATAATAACCTCGGTAGATCCGGATCATTTGGATGTTTATTCAGAAGAAGAGTCTTTTTTCGAAGGGTTTCAGAAGTATGCAGATTTAATTAATTCTCAAGGGCTATGTGTTTTAAAACATGGGATCAATCTAAATACGAAGTGCCCCAAATTTACTTATAGTGTCACATCCTCCAAAGCAGATTATTATGCTTATAATATTGAAAGTGATGATTCTGATTTTTTCATGACTATAGTGACTCCTAATAAAACTGAATATAGAGTTAAGTTAGGACTTCCGGGGATTCATAATGCAGAAAATGCATTAGCTTGTTTTGCTTTGTTATCAGAGTTGAAGATTTCTAGTCAACTATTGATAGAAGGGTTGAAGACATTTAGAGGGGTAAAAAGAAGGTTTGAATATATAATCAAATCAAAAGAATTGGTTTATATTGATGATTATGCGCATCATCCCAGTGAATTAATGGCATTGATTGACTCCTTGAAATTGCTTTATCCCGACAAACCGATTTCACTTATTTTTCAGCCACACCTGTTTTCTCGAACTCGTGATTTTATGAATGATTTTGTTGAGCAGTTAAACAGAGTCGATCAATTAATTTTAATGCCAATATATCCTGCTCGAGAAGAACCAATAGAGGGTGTTAGTAGTGATATTTTATTGTCAAAAGTGAATGTTTTAGATAAGTATTTATTTTCAAAAAAGCAGGTTTTAAGTTTTTATTCGTCTGTAAATAAGGGGGTTGTGGTTACTTCGGGGGCTGGAGACATTGATGGTGTCGTTTCGGAATTAAAAAGCATTTTGTTAAACGAAAAAAAGGAAGAAAATGCCTAAATGGACAAAAATAACCTTGTTTTCTTTTTCCATGATTGGTCTGCTTATTCTTTTTATTTGGGTGTCCAATAAAGATCAAAATAGACTTTTGTTAAAACCTGAAATATCCATTCATGTGGATGGCAATAATGCATTTTTAACAGAAGAAGAGCTCTACAGTCGCTTGTCTGTTAAGCATCTTGTTTATGAAAATCAAAAATCCTCTGACTTACCAATTGAATCTATTGAAAGATATGTGAATGAAATGACTGAGGTTAAAACGGCAAGAGTTTATAAAAATCATGGAGGAAAATGGCAGATCGATGTCGTTCTTAAATGCCCTATTGCTAGGGTTTTTGATGTCAAAAACAATTCGTATTATCTGGATAAAGAAGGAGATGTGATAAAACGTTCAAGTTTGCATACAGCAAGAGTAATCTTGTTTAATGGAAATATCAAAGATCCCGTTCCTGATAATAAACTAGGTTTAATTATTAACAATGACTCTTTGAAAAGTATAAGGATATTAGATGATATATATAGGATTTCAAATTATGTTTGTAATAGCCCGTTCTTTCAAGCACTTATAGGTCAAGTTTATGTGGATGCAAAAAACGAATTTATTTTAATTCCAGTTTTAGGAAATCAAAAGATTCGGTTTGGTTCTGCAGAGTCTGAAAAAGTAGTTGCTGATAAGTTTAAAAGAATAGAAGTGTTTTATGAAGAGGCGATGCCATTTGAGGGATGGGATAAATACAGTGAAATAAGTGTCAAATACAATGGACAGATTGTATGCAAGAAAAGATAGTTAGATGGAGAAAAAAATAATTGTAGGTTTAGATATTGGAACAACTAAAATAGCTTGTTTTGTTGGCTCAAAAAACGAGCATGGAAAAATAGAGATTGTTTCCATGGGTAAATCCGAATCGTTAGGTGTTGTTAAGGGAGTGGTGCAAAATATAGACAAAACAATTGATGCAATTTCAACGGCTGTATCAAGAGCGCAGGAGAGAGTGGAAGGAGAGTTAATAATAACTAAGGTCTATGTGGGTATAGCTGGGCAGCATATTAAAAGCTTGCAGCACAGAGGGGTTATAACAAGAGATGATAGCGATACAGAAGTAAGACAAGTAGATGTTAATAAATTGGTGGATAGTATGTATCGTCTTGTAATGCAACCAGGACAAGAAATAATAACCGTCTTACCACAAGAATACATTGTTGATAACCAACATGGAATTAAAGACCCCATCGGAGTTCCTGGGGCTAGACTCGAAGCAAATTGCCATATAATATGTGGGGATGTGCAGGCTGTTAAAAACATTAGTAAATGTGTAAAAAGGGCTAGTCTAAAAATAGAAGACATTATGCTTGAACCAATAGCTTCATCAGAGGCGGTTTTAAGTAATGAAGAAAAAGAAGCAGGAGTTGTATTGGTGGATATTGGTGGAGGAACAACTGATGTTGCAATTTTTTATGATGGAATAATAAGACATACTGCTGTAATTCCATTTGGAGGTAATATTATTACACAAGACATCAAAGAAGGGTGTAAAATAATGAAGGGGAACGCAGAAAAATTAAAAATGAATTTTGGTTCAGCAATTGCATCTAAAAGCAAATCTAATGTTGTAATATGTATTCCAGGCATAAGAGGAATTCCCGCTAAAGAAATAAAACAACAAACACTTGCATCTATAATTGAAGCAAGAATGTCTGAAATTATTGAATTAATTCATTTTGAAATCACAAATTCAGGTTATGAACAAAAACTTGGAGCTGGTATTGTTATTACTGGTGGTGGATCCCAATTAAAACATCTTAAACAATTGTTTGAATATAAAACAGGGCTAGATGCCAGAATAGGTCTTCCTACAGAACATCTTGCTAATACAAATGAAATTGATGTTTATGCTAGTCCAATGTTCTCTACAGGTATAGGTTTGGTTTTAAAAGGCTTTGAATCGATAGAGCAAGGGTTAGGTAAAAATATTATTTGCGATACGGGTGGAGTAAACCCGGGAATTAAGAAAGGTGAAAATGGAAGAGGAGGGTTTTTTACTTCTATTTTTAAAGGAGTAAATGAGTTTTTTGACATAGAAGAAAAAGAAGAAAAAGAAGAAAAAGAAGAAAAATAAATAAATATGGAATTTGATTTACCTAAGGATACAAGTGCTGTAATTAAAGTTATTGGTGTAGGTGGTGGTGGTAGCAATGCTGTTAACCACATGTTTAAACAAGGAATATATGGTGTTGATTTCATTGTTTGTAATACTGATCGTCAATCTCTTGATTCCTCACCGGTTCCAATAAAAATACAATTAGGAGTTGATTCAACTGGCGGTAGAGGCGCTGGCTCAATTGCTGAAGTAGGAATGCAAGCAGCCAATGAAAACATTGAAGAAATTAGAAGCTTGCTTAGTAATGAAACCAACATGGTTTTTATTACAGCGGGTCTCGGAGGTGGAACTGGAACCGGAGCGGCTCCAGTTATAGCGCAGATAGCAAAGGACTTAGGTGTTTTAACAGTTGGAATTGTTACTGTTCCTTTTAAGTTTGAAGGTAAAAAAAGGAGAAATCAAGCTGAAGAGGGCTTGATTAAAATGAGAGAAAATGTGGACACCTTATTGGTAATAAATAATCAAAAACTGTATGAACTTGGAAGGGATTTTACCATTTCAGAATCTTTTGCAAAAGCAGATGATGTTTTAACTGTTGCAGCAAAAGGAATTGCAGAATTAATTTCCGTTACTGGTTATATCAATGTAGATTTCAACGATGTTAGAACAGTGATGAAAGATAGTGGTCAGGCAATAATGGGTAACGCTACTGCTTCTGGAGAATACCGAGCATCAGAAGCTGTTCAGTCTGCTTTAAATTCGCCTCTCTTAAATGATAATGATATAGAAGGAGCAAAATATGTCCTTTTAAATATCACTTACGGCGATCGTGAAATTACAATGTCTGAAATTGAAACTATTACCGATTATATTGAGCAAGAGGCTGGTCCTGACACTGATGTGATTTGGGGTCATGGTTATGATGAGTCACTTGGTGACAATTTAAACTTAACGCTTATTGCTACTGGTTTTAAAGTAAAACCACTTACTGGTGTAGATCGACCAGATGAAAATATAAAGATCCCTCTTGATAATGCCAATAAATCGGAAATAAAGCTTCCTTTATCTCAACCTACAGAAAGTGAGCCAAAGCAAGAAGTTATTGAAATTGAACATTTAGAGGAACCGCTAGAAGAAGAAGTTTTTATTAAACAAGAAGATGTAACTGATAATACTATTGAAGAAGAAACAAATTCTGTTCTTGAAAATGAAATTGAAGAAGAAACAGTTGTAGAGGAAACAAATGATAAAATTGTTTATTCTTTGGACGAATCAATAAATGACGAAGCTCCAGATTCTAAAAATGAAAAAGAAACAAAGGAGAATGAGGACTTGGATTGGGAGATTGTTACACGTGAGTCGGAAGACAAAAAGAAAGATCCGGATGTAATCAGATACAATTTAGAGGACTTAAATAAAGAGATGACATCTGAGGCATATAGTTCTAAAAAGCAAAACTCCGAGGATTATAAAAAAAAAGTAAAAGATCGTTTCAATAAAATAAAAGATTTCACTTCGAAATTAAAAAAAGCAGAAGGGATTACTGAATTCGAAAATGAACCTGCATATGTTCGAAGAAACATTGAATTAGATTCAAGTAAACCAAGTGAAGAGGATAAACAAAGCCGATTTGAACTTGGAGAAGATGAAAATGGAAACCCAAGTTTGGGGAAAAATAGTTTTTTACATGATAATGTAGATTGATATGTTGTTATTTGATAGAATAAATTCGGATATTAAGGCTTCAATGCTTTCGAAAGATAAAGTAAAATTAGCCGCTTTAAGAGATGTGAAGTCAAAGTTATTGCTAGAGGCGACATCTTCCTCTGATGCTGAGGTTACAAATGAAGTTGTTGTTAAGGTTGTGAAAAAACTTTATAAACAAAGAATGGAAACAATGGAGTTGTATAAAAATCAAGGTAGAGAAGATTTAGCAGAAGAAGAACTACTTCAGGCAAATGTTATTGAAAAGTATTTGCCTAAACAATTGACAGTTGAGGAAATTCATAAAGAAGTTATAGATGCTATATCTGAAACAAATGCCCAAGGAATGCAGGATATGGGTAAAGTGATGGGGCATTTAAATTCTAAAATTGGAGGCCAAACCGATGGTAAGATTATGGCTGCAATTGTTAGAGAAGAATTAGCATAATTTAATTTTATTGTTAACTTTTTTTTATTATACTATTATAAGATAAACCCAACATGAAAAGTAATTTTTTAGTTCTATTTTTTTGTTTCATTTCAGGAGCAATTTTTTCACAACCGTTTAATGATTGGAATGATGAAAAAATAGTTGTAATAAATGATAATGAAAATCATGAAATTATGAAAATGGATGGTTTTTTTGATTCTTCATGGGACAAATTACCACAGATAATTTTTTGGAAAAGAATAATGAAAATGTCTTCTGATTCATGTTTGGTGAATAGAGCATCTAATAGAGAAGTGTTGATGAAAGTTCATGTCTCTGAATGGAAGGGGTTGTCTAAAGCAGAGAAATTAAAAAAGAGAGAGTTTTATAAAAAGAAATTTAAACTACCAGATACTGAATATGTTTATGTGACTTCTGGAAAAAGTGATTTTTATCGATTTATGGATGTGTATCCTTCTTTGGATCCTGGAGTAAAAGCATTTGAAAAAAATGGTGTAGACCCATGGTATGCACAGGCAATTTTGTTGATAGAGAGCCCAGCGCAATTAAAAAAATCTAGTGTTGGAGCATACGGAGCATTTCAATTGATGCCAAGTGTGGCAAGGTCCCATGGCTTGATTGTTAACAAAAAAATTGATGAGAGAAAAGATTTCGATAAATCTGCTTTTGGAGCATCTAATTTAATTAAAAACACATGTATACCTTATGCAAAAAAGATCTTAACCTCTCAAGGTTTGTCTTATAAGGAAAATGATTTGTGGTTTAGGCTTTTTGTTCTTCATGTGTATCATGCAGGGGCATATAATGTTAAATCTGTAGTGGAGAAAATAGCTCCCAAATCAGGCGGCCAAGAATTGATTAAAAAAATGTGGCATACTAAAGCAGCGTCTTTTGGAAACAATTCCCAAAACTATAGTCAAGTTGCTATAGCTGCTCAGTTAATTCTTCATGATTTAGTAAATGAGGAATTTGATGATGTCTATTCTTGTCGTTAAGATTCATCTTTAAAATTTATTGAAATTGAGTTGACACAATAACGTTTGTTTTTTGTGGTTAAATTTTCATTTAAAAATAAGTGTCCTAGATGTCCTTTACAGTTTTTGCAAATTATTTCTGTTCTTTTTCCATCACTGTCAATAACCTTTTCTATTGAATCATAAACTTCATCTTCAAATGATGGCCATCCGCAATTTGAATTAAATTTATCTTTTGATGTAAAAAGAGGACTGTTACATTGTTTGCAAGAGTATATTCCACTTTCAAAATGATTATTGTAGATTCCGCTGTGAGGAAATTCCGTTCCTTTTTCGAGGATTATTTTTTTTTCTTCGTTTGTTAGATTTTTCCACTCGCCTTTTTTCATAGAAAAAGAATATTAACTTCTTATTTAAAAGTAATCACTTTTCTTTATCTTCGCGCAAAATTCAATAAAATGTTATCAGTATCTAATTTATCTCTTCAGTTCGGAAAACGAGTCCTTTTTGATGAAGTCTCTGTCAAATTTGTAAAAGGTAATTGTTATGGCGTTATCGGCGCAAATGGCTCTGGAAAATCTACTTTTTTAAAAATATTAACTTCCGATCAAGATCCAACAACAGGTCGTGTTGAGCTTGAACCTGGAAAAAGAATGGCTGTTCTAAAACAGGACCATAGTGAATTCGATAGCATTCAAGTGCTTCAAGCTGTTATTATGGGTCACAAACGCTTGTTTGAAATAATGACTGAAAAAGATGCATTGTATGCCAAACCAGATTTTTCAGATGAAGATGGAATGCGAACAGCAGAATTGGAATCAGAATTTGCAGATCTAGATGGATGGAATGCTGAAACCGATGCTGCTTCAATGCTTAGTAGTCTTGGGATTGATGAGTCTCGCCATTATTTATTAATGAATGATTTGCCAAATGAATTAAAAGTTCGTGTACTTCTCGCTCAGGCTTTATTTGGTAATCCAGATGTTTTGATTTTGGATGAGCCAACAAATGATTTAGATATTAATACGATTTCATGGCTTGAAGATTTTTTATTGGATTTTAAAAATACGGTGATAGTGGTATCGCATGACAGGCATTTTCTAGATACTGTCTGTACCAATGTTTGTGATATAGATTATTCTAAAATTAATATGTTCACAGGAAATTATTCTTTTTGGTATCAATCTTCACAATTAGCTTCAAAACAAAGATCGGATAAGAATAAAAAAGCGGAAGAAAAAGCAAAAGAATTAAAAGAGTTTATTTCTAGATTTTCAGCAAACGCATCAAAATCAAAACAAGCAACAAGTCGAAGAAAAATGCTTGATAATTTGGATATTGAAGAAATAAAACCATCATCAAGACGATATCCAGGAATTACTTTTCATATGGAAAGAGAGGCCGGAAATCAAATTCTAAATATTGAGGATTTATCTAAAAAATCGGATGAGGGAGAAGTTTTATTTTCAAATATTTCATTTACCATTAATAAAGGCGATAAGATTGCTTTGATATCCCAAAATACACTTGCGCTGACATCTTTTTTTGGAATTTTAAATGGTTTTATTTCTGCAGACTCAGGAGATTTTAACTACGGAACAACAATCAGCACATCTTATTTGCCGAATGTTAATAATAAATTCTTTAAAGATAAAATTTCTTTAATCGATTGGCTAAGGCAATATGCAAAAACAGATGAAGAAAAAGAAGAGGTTTATTTAAGGACATTTTTGGGTAGAATGTTGTTTACTGGGGAAGAGGCAATGAAGGGATCCAATGTTCTTTCAGGAGGAGAAAAAGTTAGATGTATGCTTTCTAAAATGATGTTGGCTAAAGCTAATTTATTGCTGATGGATGAGCCTACAAACCACTTGGATCTAGAGTCTATTACCGCATTAAATAATGCGATGAAAGATTTCCCTGGAATTATTTTATTTACTTCACATGACCATCAGTTGGTAAATACGGTTGCTAATCGAATTATTGAATTAACTCCAAATGGAATTATAGACAAAATGATGTCTTATAATGATTACATCAAAGATTCAAAAATCACTCAGTTAAAAGAAGAATTATACGTATAGTGAAAGAGAAAAGTAGCTATCCGATTAAGTATAATTTCTCAATTGAGAATGCTCATCAGCAATACGTACAAATTAGAGTTGATTTCCCTGAAAACACGGCATTAAGCGAAATTAAATTACCCGTTTGGAGACCTGGAAGGTATGAAATTGCAAATTTCGCTAAAAACATTAAAAGCTTTAGGATTTTTGATTCTAATGGAAAAAAAGTTGCTTTTCATAAAAAAAATAAAAGCACCTGGGTATTAAACTCAAAACCTCTTTCGGGGTTAAGAATTGAATATTTGTATTTCTCTAATGAACTTAATGCGGGTTCTACTTTTTTAGATGAAAATCAATTATATGTTAATCCAGTAAATTGTTGTATTTATGTCGACGAGTTAATTGATTATAAGTGCCAACTTACTATAGATGTTCCTGCCTCTTGGCAGATAGCTACAGGGTTAAATCAAAAAGACGGGGTTTTTATTTCATCGAATTACGATCAACTGGCCGACTCTCCTTTTGTTTGTTCAAAAAGCCTTCAATGTAAAACCTATAAAATGGGTGGGTGTAAATTTTATATTTGGGTAAATGGCGACTTCAAACCTTTGTGGGATAAATGGCTTAATGATTTTAAATTATTTACTCAAAAGCAGATTGAAAAATTCATAGAATTTCCTGTTAAAGAGTATCATTTTCTAATTCACGCTCTACCTTTTAAGGCTTATCATGGAGTAGAGCATTTGTCTAGTACAGTAATAACACTTGGACCAAGTGAGCAAATTAATAATAAGCTATACAAAGAACTTCTTGGAATTTCTTCTCATGAATTATATCATGTATGGAACGTTAAAAGTATTCGTCCAGTAGAAATGCTCCCTTATGATTTTTCTAAAGAGAATTATTCTGAATTGGGTTATATATATGAAGGAATTACTACTTATATGGGAGATTTGTTTTTGCTTAAAAGTGATGTTTTTACAGTAGAGCAATATTTTTTTGAATTAAATAATCAGTTGCAAAGGCATTTTGATAATCCTGGGCGTTTTAATTATTCTGTTGCCGAATCTTCTTTTGATACTTGGTTAGATGGTTATGTTTTGGGTGCTCCCGGTAGAAAAGTTTCTATTTATGTAGAGGGATGTTTGCTTGCCTTTGTGACAGATGTTAGGATTTTGCAGTCTACTTCAGGTAAATACGGTTTAGATGAAGTGATGAAACGTTTGTTTTTTAATTATGCAATGAAAGGTGTTGGAGTAACTGAAGAAATATTTAAAAAAGAAATTGAGAATATTTCAGGCTCTTGTTTTAATGCCTTTTTTCAAAATTTTATACATGGAAATCATTCTTATGAAAGCATCTTAAACGATAGTCTTAATGTTTTAGGTCTGCAGTTAAATGTTAGCAAATCCTCAAATTTCATTGAATCTTATATTGGATGCAAAGTGGTGAACAGTATAAAAACTGAAAAAAGAAAAGTGATTACAACAGTTTACCCAGGATCTCCTGCTGAATTAGCTTGTTTGAAAATAGGAGATGAATTGAATTTAGAATCGGTAAACCACTTAAAAGAAGAAATTGGAAATGAAATTATTGTGCATAGGAAAAATAAGGAGTTTAATGTGGAATTACCTCAGGTAAATAAAAACTTTTATAACAAATACTCTGTATCGTTTATTGACAATCCAATAAAAGAGCAAAACAGACTTTTTGAAGCATGGAAAAATTAAATATTGATTTATGAAAATATTAATGGTTTGTCTTGGTAATATATGTCGCTCCCCAATGGCAGAAGGAATATTGCGTGATAAAATAAACAAGCAGGGTTTGGATCTTTTTGTGGATTCTGCCGGAACTGCAGCATATCATATTGGCGAGGCTCCAGATAGAAGAATGATTCATACTGCTGCACACAAAGGAATAAATATTGGAGATTTAAAAGCGAGGCAGTTTTGCGTTTCTGATTTTGATGATTTTGACAGAATCTATGCAATGGATCAATCAAATTTAGATAATATGAAGATGCTTGCAAGGAATGATGAAGATTTGGATAAATTGGATTTATTACTGAACTGCAAAGATTCGTTTTCAAAGAAATCTGTTCCAGATCCATATTATGGAGGAGGAGATGGTTTTGTTGCTGTTTTTAACCTCCTTGAAGAGGCAATTGATTATATAATTAATAACAAAGTGTGATATGCCTTCAAATTTGTATTTAATTCCAAACACATTAGGTGGTGATAGAATACAATCTATTATTCCGCAAGATGTTTTTGACTTGGTTCGTCCAATTCGTTTTTTTTTCGTTGAAGAAATAAAATCAGCGAGACGATTATTAAAAAAAATGGATAGAGAATTTCCAATCGATGAATGTGCCTTTTACAAAATTGGAAAAAACAGCAAATTAGATTCATTTAACACATTGAGGCTGTTAAATGAAAAAAACATTTCTGCAGGTGTTATATCAGAAGCAGGTTGTCCAGGAGTTGCAGATCCGGGAGGAGAATTGGTTTCAATTTCTCATCAGCTTAACATCAAAGTGATCCCTTTGGTTGGCCCATCTTCTATTTTACTGGCATTAATGGCTAGTGGTTTTTCGGGACAGAATTTTTCTTTTCATGGTTATTTGCCAAAAGATAGAAAAGAAAGAATAAGAAAACTTAAACAATTGGAAATAGATACCAGGAAATACGGCAGAACAAATATTTTTATGGATGCTCCGTATAGAAATATGCATGTATATGAAGATTTATTAGTGGAGTTAAATAAAATAACGATGTTAAGTATTGCGTGTAATTTAACGATGCCTAATTCTATGATTAAAACACAAAGTATTGAAATGTGGCAAAAAACAAAGCATTTAGATTTAAATAAAAAACCAGTTTTATTTATTTTGGGTGCAAATGTTAATGATTAAAGGTTTTCTTGAAGTAATAAATTACACCCACGTTGTTCAGATTTTTCAATTCTACCGCTTACCTGAAAACCATTCTTTAAAATTCTACCAAGATCATCCGTTGCAATAAATGCACAGCTATGATGGTTTGCAAGATCAATAATGTTAATTCCTCCTATACGTCCATTTTTTTTAAGTTTAAAGGGGTCGTTAATGTCTCGAATAGTTATTTTCATCCAATTTGGTGAGTTGAAAATTTGATTTCCAATGCTGTAGGCCTGAGAAAGGAGTTCTGTCATTCCATATTCTGAAAAAATAACTTTTTGATTTAAACCACAACATAGTTCCTCATGTAATATCTCTTTGCTTATTTCTTTTCTTTTTCCTTTCATTCCACCTGTTTCAATAATGGTGGCATTTTCGAGGTTAGCTTTTTCTTTTGCTAAATCGAGTAATGCATATGAAACACCAATCAAAACAAGCTTTTGTTCTTTTTTTAATTTTGAATAAACATCCAGGATACATTTTTTATTATCTAAAATAAACCCAGAGGACTTGTGTTTTGTTTTATCTATAAGTTCCTTGACCATATAAATTAAACTAGAATGTCCCTGCTCTAAATAATTTGGTAATAAAGCCATAATTATTTGATTTTCTGGATTCCCTATAAATTGTTTGTAGGAATTTAAAAAGGAACTTTTGTATAACTGAGTATCTTTAATGTAATGCTTGCTTCTTGTTTGTTTAGATGTTCCGCTGCTTTTAAATAATAAAGAATAATCAGAGGATCCTGAGATTACTTTATGACTTTTAAAAAAAGAGATAGGAAGACAGGGAATCTCTTTATAGGACTTTGGTTTATTGAATTTTAAATAGCTTAAAAATTCTTTATAAACTTCACATTCTTTGGACTGGAATTCAAATAACTCTAAAGCTTTTTTGTTGAATTCCGCTTCTGATTTTATAGAGAAAATAGAATTATTACTAAGCATTTTAAATGTTCTGAAGGTCAATCATTCTCATTGCAATAAAAGCTTTAAGAACTCGCTCTCCTATTCCGGGAACATCGACGTGTATCAGGTATACTCCCGATGAAATCGGAATATTTTTGTGGTTGGTTAATGTCCAGTCTATAAAAGTAATGGGGCTGTCTTTTTTAAATGTACGTATTAATTTTCCTTGTGTGTTGAATATTTTAATAGTGCATTTTTCTGGCAGATTAGTAATTTTTATTCTGTTGTCAAGTTTATTTCTTTCATATTCAGAATAAGCATAATATGGATTCGGCACCACATTAATCATTTTCAATGCTTCACTTAACTTGTCATCGGAGTCGGTAACAGTAGAAATATCATCCATTGACCAAGAATACA
>Ga0163108_10001059_pt1 | contig 20282 bp, 22 predicted proteins | sample Fk1155metaG_FD_109644 | JGI IMG/M metagenome (GOLD analysis project Ga0163108, IMG submission 109644) | Marine microbial communities from the Central Pacific Ocean - Fk160115 155m metaG | ecosystem: Environmental > Aquatic > Marine > Oceanic > Photic zone | place: The Central Pacific Ocean...
AAAGGAAACATTAAAAAACTTACTTTGAAAGTTATTGCATTTATTTTATTGTTAATTATATCTCCATTATTTTTTTTAATATCTGTGATTCTTTGTCTCTATTCAAAACAAAAACCTAAAATTATCTTTAAACAAACTCGAATAGGAATTCATAAAAAAGAATTTACAATCTATAAATTTAAAACCATGGAAAAAGATTGTATTACTAATCTTGGGAAATTGCTTAGAAAAACCGGTCTTGATGAAATCCCTCAATTAATAAATATTATTAAAGGAGAGATGTCTTTTGTTGGGCCTAGACCTTTAATGATAGATGATATAATGAGACTTGGATGGACGGAAAAAAAACACCAGGTAAGATGGTCTGTAAAACCAGGAATTACAGGGAATGCTCAATTACAGAAAACATGTAATGCAGACTTATCTTTTGCAAATGATTTACATTATGTGAAAAATAAATCCTTGTATTTAGATTTGAGTATTTTTACCCGTTCTATTTTCATTCCTATTTTTGGAAAAAAACGTATTTAATGAAGGTCTTAGTAAATGGCATAGGCAATATTGGAACCACTCTTGTTAACTTATTAATCGATTACAAAGAGAAAATTGGGGTTGAGTCTATTTATGTTCTTAAAAACACTCCTATTTATCAATGGAACAGCTCGGAAATTAAATTTCTTCAAAAAAAAGGAGTTATTATATGTACAAAAAATGATTCTGATGAATTTGAGAATTTCAACAAAATTAAAGATCAAATTCAATATATATTTGATTGCAATGCGAATTCATTTGGCTTAAAAAACAAAGAATGGTACAAAAAACTTCCAAACTTGCTTGGCTGCTGTGCACAAGGTAGCGAAAAAGGTTTTGGAATTCCTCATATGATTGGTGTGAATGATGATTTAATAAAAAATAAAAAATTTGTTCAAATTGTTTCTTGTAATACCCATTCTCTAGCTGCTATTATTAATTTATTCCATAATAACTCATCTAGTTTAGTTGATGGTGACTTTGTGATTGTCAGAAGATCTGAAGATTTAGGAAATCATCAAAGATTAGTTAGTGCCAATGTAGTCTCAAGACACCTTGATCAAAATATTGGCACTCATCATTGTATCGATGTTATAGACTTATTTAAAACGATCAACCTTGACTTTCACATTCAATCCTCTGATATAACAACACCGAGTCAGCTAATGCATGCTGTTAGATTTAATCTAAATTTAAATAAAACTATAGATAAAGAAGTGATTATAAAAAAAATAGAACAATCTGCTTTTTTATCACAGACCTCTAAATTTGATTCAAATATTATATTTGAATTGGGAAGAAAATACGGAGCATATGGAAGAATTTTTTCACATGCTATAATCGTTAAAAACAATTTATTAATAAATAAAAAAAATATAAAGGGATGGGCTTTTATCGCTCAGGAAGGAAATACCATTTTATCTACCATAAATGCTTTTTTAAAACAGACAAATAATTTAGAGCATCAATTCTTAATTGAATTAATAAAAAATAACCTTTTGGAAAAAGAATGGTAAGAATATTGCTATATTTAAATAAATTAAATAAATATTATGAAAAAGAAAATTGCTATACTGCTAATTGCTGGTGCAGGAATGTTTTTTAATAACATAAATGCACAACACATATTGGTCAACGACACCGATATTAATGAACTGCCTATCAAATATTGTGAATTAAGGGTGACTTCAGCCGTAATGAGCCTTACAAAAGTCAAGGTTTATGTGGACTATGGTCAAAAGTGGAAGCCTTTTTCGAGACAAAATATTATGACCGATGACAAAAAAGTTGTTAGATTTAACTCTTCCGTTGCTGCTCTAAATTTTATGGAAAAAAATGGATGGGAGTATGTGGAACAAACCATTCAAAATAATGGTGATGGAAATGTCACCTATAAATATTTGATGAGAAAGAAAGAGAAATAAAACAATTTAACTTTAGATATTTAAAAAGGCCTTAATGGCCTTTTTTTATTTTAAGGTTGCTAGGTTTGTCAAACGTCCCTTTACCTTTTGATCAAGTTCAACATTTATTTCTGTTCCTAAAGGTAAAAAAACATCAATACGAGATCCAAATTTTATAAATCCAAATTCTGAACCTGCATTTGCTGTATTATCAACTTCGGCATACAAACAAATTCTTCTTGCTACACTTCCTGCTATCTGACGAAATAAAACTTCTCTATTCTTAGAATCTTTTACAACAACTGTTGATCTTTCATTATCTGTACTACTTTTTGGATGCCATGCAACTAGAAATAAACCGGGATGGTATCTAACGTATGAAACTTTACCTGATATTGGATAATAATTTGCATGAACATTTAATGGAGACATAAAAATAGATACTTGAATTTTTTTCTCTTTGAAATATTCGGGTTCTTCGACTTCTTCAATTGCAACAATTTTCCCATCTGCAGGGCATAAAACCATGTTTTCAGCATAAACCACCTCCCTATCTGGTATTCTAAAAAACTGAACAATTAAAACAAATAAAACAAGTGGTAAAAGAAGGGTAATTACAAATAAAAAATTCGGTATTTTCCCATATAAAAAACTAAACAGTAGCACAACCAAAATTAGTAGTACTAAAAGACTAAAAAGAGAAAGTCTATGTCCTTCTTTATGAATTTTCATGTATTATATCAAAATAAATAATTATAAATCTCTAACCAAAGATAAAAAAAAGGAACGGTGAAAACTACGGCATCAAATCTATCAAGTATACCACCATGTCCAGGAAGAATATTTCCCGTGTCTTTTATTTTAAGACTTCTTTTAAATAGAGACTCCAAAAGATCTCCTAAAACAGCACAAGGTGACACCAATAAAGCGGCAAATAACCAAAAATAAATTGTCATTGTATCTGAAACTAAGTAAACAAGAAATGCTGCAGGGAATGAAATTAAGAAACCTCCAATAGTGCCCTCCCATGTTTTATTGGGTGAAACTCTTAAAAACAAAGGTTTTTTTCCGTAAGCCTTACCAACAAAATAAGCCATGGAGTCATTTATCCAAATCAGAGCAAACATACCAATTAACAAAGCAAAACCATATTTATAAGAAAGTGAGATTTCTATCATTAAGTTAAAGGGAACAACAAAATATAATAATGGAAATAATAATAAAGAAAGTACAAGAATTGGTTGATTGTTTTGTCTGAATAACTCTGTTAGTAAAACAATAAATAAGATAGGAATAAGGCATTTAAGAACAATAAGGTCTATCAAATTAAGCTGATATAAAACAAGAAGTAAATAAAAAATAACTCCAGTAGATGTACCTAAAGTTTTTGGAGGAGAATATTTTTCATAAGTACTAAAAAGCCCAAAAAACTCCCATAAACCTAATAAAACAAACAACAAAAACACAAGTGCCTGTGCTCTGATATCCAATAAAATGGAACCAATTAAAACCGTTCCAAACAAAAAACCTGTAATTGATCTAATTCCGAGTTCAGACATTAATTTTGTTTATTATTTGTTTTGAATCATTTTCCAATTCAGAAGGAACATATAATTCAATATATCCAATATGATAAAAAGAATCTTTCATATTATGGATCATAACTGGAATTGATTCATCTTCTAATTTAGATTTAATAAGGTGTACTATAATTTCATTTTTTGAAGAAAAAACAAGAATCCATTTAGGTTTCTGAATCATTTTTATCTGATTCAATTTGAATTTCTGAATCCATTTGTTTATTATCTTCTTCATTTTCCTTTATCTCTTCCTTTTCGTTTTTAGAAGAAGCAACTAATTTGGATGGTTCATCCTTTTTTTCTTCTTTATCCCACGGTCTTTTTCCAAAAATATCTTTTAGATCTTCTTTAAATATTACTTCCGAAGTTAATAGTTTATCAGCTAACTGTTTTAGCTTTTCTTTATTTTTAGATAAAATATCAATTGCTCTTTTGTATTGAGTTTCTATTAACTTACTCACCTCTTCATCAATAATCTTAGCCGTATCTTCTGAATAAGGCTTTGTAAACATCTCTCTACCTTGAGAATCATAATAAGAAATATTTCCAACCCGTTTATTTAATCCATAAATAGAAACCATAGCATAAGCCTGCTTGGTGACTTTTTCTAGATCAGATAGTGCTCCTGTACTTATTTTATCAAAAATGATTGATTCTGCTGCTCTACCTCCAAGTGCAGAACATATTTGATCCAAAATTTGTTCGGTGGTATTAATTGATCGCTCTTCTGGCAAATACCATGCAGCACCAAGAGACTGACCTCTAGGAACAATAGTAACCTTAACCAAAGGATGTGCATATTCAAGAAGCCATGAGATAGTAGCATGACCAGCTTCATGGTAAGCAATCACTTGCTTTTCTTCTGGAGTTATGATCTTATTTTTCTTTTCCAAACCTCCAATAATTCTATCCACAGCATCCAAAAAATCTTGTTTATCTACTTCTTTTTTATCATTTCTTGCTGCAATTAAAGCAGACTCATTACAAAGATTAGCAATATCAGCTCCCGAAAAACCAGGTGTTTGTTTTGCTAAAAAATCCACATCAATATCTTTTGCGATTTTTATAGGTTTGATATGAACTTGAAATATTTCTCTTCGTTCATTTAAATCCGGCATGTCCACATAAATCTGTCTATCAAAACGTCCAGCACGCATCAATGCTCCATCTAACACATCTGCTCTATTTGTAGCAGCAAGAAGTATTACTCCAGAATTGGTGCCGAAGCCATCCATTTCTGTAAGTAATTGATTTAAAGTGTTTTCTCTTTCATCGTTGGTGTTAAATCCATTGTTTTTTCCTCTTGCTCGACCTATAGCATCAATTTCATCTATGAAAATAATACAAGGTGCTTTTTCTTTTGCTTGTTTAAACAAATCTCTAACTCTAGAAGCTCCAACACCTACAAACATTTCAACAAAATCAGAACCAGACAGTGAAAAAAATGGAACTTTTGCTTCGCCTGCAACTGCTTTTGCCAAAAGTGTTTTTCCTGTTCCTGGAGGACCAACTAATAAGGCTCCCTTAGGAATTTTTGCGCCAAGATTGGTGTATTTATCAGGGTTCTTTAAAAACTCCACAATCTCAACAACTTCTTCTTTTGCTCCTTCAAGACCTGCAACATCTTTAAAAGTTACTTTTGTTGTCTTTCCATTATCATAAACCTGAGCTTTTGATTTTCCAATATTAAAAATCTGGCTTCCAGGTCCACCTCCTTTTCCTCCAGTCATTTTTCTCATCACAATAATCCAGATAACAAGAATAATTAAAATTGGAAACAAAAAACTTAAAATAGAACCCATCCAGTCTACCCTCTCATCTGAAATAACTTTAAGCGTTGGATCTCTTTCTTCTATAGCATCTTCGAAATTCCCAAGATCGCCAATATGTTCAATTTCAATTAAAACCTTGGTTGCTTTCTTACTCTTCTCAACAGCTTCTTTTATGTCTTTAAAATCTTTCTTTTTAGATTTTTTAATAAACTTAACACCTTTCTCGTTAAGATTAAATTCACATTTCTCTTCATTAATTATCTGCACATTATGAACATATTTGTTTTCAACTAGTTCATAAAATATTTTTTTGTTTTTCAAGGGAACATGCCCTGTTGTTAGAGATGGGAAAATTTGAATTCCAATAATAACGAGACCTATTATTGCATAAATCCAATATATTGAAAATGGGTTTTTGGTTTGTTTTTTTGACATAAAATATTTAATTCAAATTTGGTATATCTGTTCGTTTAGCATCTGACCATAAATCTTCTAAATCATAAAGATTACGCAAATCTTTATAGAAAACATGAACTACTACACTTATATAATCAAGCAAAATCCATTCGCTATTATTTTTTCCTTCAACATGCCAAGGTTTTTCATTCATCTCATTTCGTGTAACACGCGATACGCTATCACTAATCCCTTGAATTTGAGTAGAAGATTCCCCCGTACATATAACAAAATAATCACAAACCGAATTGCTTATTTTTCTTAAATCTAACAATACAATATCTGTTGCCTTGTTTTCTTGCATACCAAGAACAATTAATTTACTTAGTTTCGTAGAATTAGATTTTTTAATTTCTTTTTGCATTAGTTTTGTAAAGTCTACAAATCTAAGGCATATATTTGAATAGTGATTCTGAAAATTTAATCTCTTGAAAAAATCAACACAAATCGGATATTCAATTACACATCTTAGATCCGTAGATTCCACCAACAATTATGTTGCCATGATGTATAACAAAGGTAAAATCAATCATGGTTGCGTCATTATGGCAGAAGAACAGACAAGAGGACGTGGTCAACGTGACAATAATTGGATATCAAATTCTGGAGAAAATTTATTATTATCCATTTGTATTGAACCCCATGATTTTTCAGTAGATAAACAATTTGATATTACCTGCTTTGCCAGTTTAAGCATCATTTATTACTTGAAAAAAAATGGAATTCAAGCAACAATAAAATGGCCTAATGACATTATGGTTAATGGGAAAAAAATTGCTGGTATACTAATCGAAAATCAATTAAAAGGAAGAAATATAAAATTCAGCAATGTTGGGATTGGATTAAATATTAATCAATTGATTTTTAGTAATTTAAAAGCTACAAGCATAAGTAACGAATTAAGTAAAAAAATAAATATTAATACACATTTAAATCTATTGTTAAATGAAATTAATTATGTCTTTAACACCCTTTTTTATTTTCAAAAAAAACTTAGAAATGAGTATTTAAATAATCTATATCAATTCAATAAACCCTGTAAATACAAAACAGATAAAAAAATAATAACAGGAACTATTAAAGGGGTAACTAGTTGGGGAAAACTAATCATGGAAAATGAAAATCAAATTATCGAATTTGATAATAAAGAAATAAAATTTATTTAGAGAATTGTTCTGACAGTTTTTTAGACATATAATTAAACAAAGCACTAAGAGGTTTTTCCACCATCATTTTTAAAAATGCATTCACCTCACCGTTGAATTCAATAAAGCCTATTGATTTACTATCTGTTGATTGAGCATAGATGGTTAATTCAAATGGAAAAGGGGATTTTTCACCTGATTTTAAAAACAATTTACTATTTCCTTCCCTACCATTATTAACAAGTGAAATGGTTATTCCACCCTGAACCTTAAAAGAACAAGAATCATCATTACACTTAAAATCTGATATTTTTTCGGTCGGTAATAACAACTCAATATTTGATGGAATCTCTATAAAATCAAGAATTTTATCTGCAGTACTATTTATTTCAACTTTATCGCTTGTTAATTTCATTTAAATATTATTTATTCCATTTAGAAGGGTCTTTTCTCCAGTTCTGAAGAGATTCTAAATCATTAACACTAATATAGTTATTTTGTATTGCAACCTCAATCAATGTAGAATAATCAGACAAAGTTTTAGCAATACAAGAAGCCGTTTTAAAATTTGAATCAGCAAGATCAAATTCGTAGGTAAAAATTGCAGCCAGTCCCAAAATTTGAAGCCCTTCATTTTTAAGAGCTTCTACTCCTTTTATGCTACTACCTCCTGTTGAAATTAAATCTTCTATTAAAACCACTTTTTGGCCTTTTTGATAATGTCCTTCAATCATATTGCCCATTCCATGAGACTTTGCCGAACTTCTAACATAAATAAACGGAAGATTCAATTCTTGGGCCACTAAAGCACCTTGAGGTAATCCTCCTGTTGCAACACCAACAATTACATCTGGCATTCCGAATTCTTTTGTAATTAATTCACAAAAGGCCGTTTTAATATAATCTCGAACTTCAGGATAAGATAAACTAATTCTATTATCACAATATATGGGTGAGTTCCAGCCTGATGCCCAAGTAAATGGATGTTTTGGCTCAAGTTTAACTGCTTTAATTTTCAATAAATATTCAGCAATTTTTATAGCTTTATCATTGTTTTTTAACATGCTGCAAATGTACGAAGTTTTCATAAAAAATAAATCTCTTATTATATCCAAATTACTTTTTGAAAAAAAGAATTATCTATACCTTAAAATAAACCTTGATAATAAAAATTGGAAACAAAAATTAAAAGAAGATGTCTTTATTGAAAATTCAGAAACAAACATTTATATTCACCATGTAGATGCAGAAGCTATTTTCAATATTCTATTTGAAAATTACCTTTCTATTACTGCAGCAGGAGGAATTCTATCATGGAATGAGAAGTTTCTTTTTATTAAACGAAATGGATTTTGGGATATCCCAAAGGGAAAATGCGAAAAAAATGAATCTATAGAAGAATCAGCTATAAGAGAAGTACAGGAAGAATGCGAAATATCGGATATAAAAATCGAAAGACTTTTATGCACTACCCTACATACCTACGAATTTCAGAATAAAAAAATATTAAAAAAAACCTATTGGTATACAATGAAACATTTTGGAGATGGAAAAACATCTCCTCAAAAAGAAGAGGGTATTACAGAATGTAAATGGTTTAGTAAAAAAGAAATAAATGTAGTTAAAGAAAATACATTTAAATCTATTGAATATGTGCTATTAAAAAATAAACTATAATCAGGTATCTATTTTAGCATATTTTGCATTTCTTTCAATGAATGCTCTTCGAGGTGGAACATCATCTCCCATAAGCATAGAGAAAATTTGATCACATTCCGCTGCATTATCTATTGTAACCTGTCTTAAAGTTCTTTTTTCAGGGTTCATGGTAGTTTCCCATAACTGCTCAGCATTCATCTCTCCAAGACCTTTATAACGCTGAATACCGACAGAAGTAGCTGCACCACTTCCCCGCATAGATTCTATTAAAAGATCTCGTTGGTCATCATTCCATGCATATTCAGATTTGGCTCCTTTTTTAACTTGATAAAGAGGTGGAGTTGCAATATAAACGTATCCATTTTCAATTAATTCTTTCATGTATCTGAATAAAAATGTAAGAATTAAAGTTTCAATATGTGAGCCATCTACATCGGCATCACACATAATGATTATTTTATGATAACGTAATTTTTCAAGATTTAATGCTTTAGAATCCTCTTCAGTTCCAATTCTTACACCTAAAGCAGTATAAATATTTTTAATTTCTTCATTTTCTAAAATTTTGTGCTGCATCGCTTTTTCAACATTCAAAATCTTACCTCTTAATGGCATTATTGCCTGAAAATGCCTATCTCTTCCTTGTTTTGCTGTACCACCTGCAGAATCACCCTCGACAAAGTATATTTCACAAGATGCAGGGTCTTTATCTGAACAATCTGCTAGCTTTCCTGGAAGACCTACACCACCAAGAATATTTTTACGCTGAACCATTTCTCTGGCTTTCTTCGCTGCATGTCTTGCTCGCGCTGCAAGAATAACTTTTTCAACTATAATTTTAGCTTCGTTGGGATGTTCTTCAAGATAAGAAGATAGCATCTCAGAAACCGATTGACTAACTGGAGCTGTAACCTCTCTATTACCAAGTTTAGTTTTAGTTTGTCCTTCAAATTGAGGTTCTGCAACCTTAACAGAAAGAACAGCTGTTAAACCTTCACGAAAATCATCACCGTCAATTTCTATTTTTTCTTTTGCAAGTAAACCAGATTCATTTGCATATTTTTTTAGCGTGTTTGTTAAACCTCTTCTAAAACCAGACAAATGAGTTCCCCCTTCATGGGTATTTATATTATTAACATATGCTTGAATATTTTCAGAATACGACGTATTGTATGTCATGGAAACCTCAACGGGGATCCCATCTCTTTCTCCTTCAAAATAAATAACATCATTTATCAATGATTCTCTATTTCGATCAATATATTCGGTAAACTCACTTAAACCTCTATCAGAAAAATAAGTCTGTGTTATATAATTTCCTTCTTCATCTTTATTTCTTCTATCGGTAAGAACAATTGTTATTCCTTTGTTTAAGAATGACAATTCACGCATACGAGCAGCCAATATGGCAAAATTATAAACAGTAACTTCAAAAATAGAATGGTCTGGATGAAAAGTAACTTCAGTACCTGAACCTGTAGATTCACCGATAACACGAACATCATACATTGGTTTACCAATTTCATATTCTTGCTCAAACACTTTTCCATCTCTGTTAACAGTTGCTCGTAAATGTGAAGAAAGCGCATTAACACAAGAAACACCAACACCATGAAGTCCTCCAGAAACTTTATAAGTATCCTTGTCAAACTTACCTCCGGCATGAAGTACAGTCATCACAACTTCAAGAGCAGATCTTTTCTCTTTGGTATGAATGGCTGTAGGAATACCCCTACCATTGTCATTTACTGTAATTGAATTGTCTTCATTTATAATTACAGTTATTTTATCACAATGACCCGCCAAAGCCTCATCAATGGAATTATCAACCACCTCATATACTAGGTGATGCAAACCTTTAGTCCCTACATCTCCAATATACATAGCAGGTCTTTTACGAACCGCCTCAAGACCTTCTAGAACCTGAATGTTATCTGCTGAATAATCTCCTTTTTGATTTAATTCTTCACTCATTTATATTCGTTTATTTTTATGCAAAAATTATATCTACAAATATACAAATCAACGATGTTAAGTCAAAGTTAAATTGACTTAAAAACCTTTATTTATCAACAAATAACACGAATATTGATTTAATTTTCTATCCACTGAATTATTTCCTCATCAAAAGGAGATTTCTGGGGTGAAATAACTTTAAATAATTCGCCATTTTTATCAAGTAAATATTTTTGAAAATTCCATTTAACACTATTATTGGTTATCCCATTTAATTCTTTATTGGTTAAAAACTTATAAATTGGATGCATATCTTTTCCTTTTACTGATATTTTAGCCATCATTGGAAATGATACCCCGTAGGTGCTTGAGCAAAAAAGAGCTATTTCTTGATTGTTTCCAGGTTCTTGTTTTAAAAAATTATTAGCTGGGAAACCAACAATTACGAAATCTTCACCCAAATATTTTTTATATAACTCTTCAAGTTCTTTGTACTGAGGAGTTAAGCCACATTTGGATGCAGTATTGACAATCATGATTTTTTTTCCTTTTAAATTTTTGAATTCAAAAATTTCCCCATTTATGTCTTCTACAGTAAATGAATGAATGGATTGAGATAAAGAATTATTCATAAATAAAAAAAATGTGCTAAAAAATAAAATAAATTGAAATTTCATAAACATGTAACAAATTAATATTAAAATAGTTTAAATAAAGTAAAAAGGTACATTTATTGTGTAATAAGTAAATAAATACACTTTGAAAAACAACATTTTATTATTTTTTACTCTTTTCGTCTTTGTCAATACAAATGCACAACATCAATTCAAAGGAGTTTGGTCAGGGATTATCTATAAAAAAACCATCAACAAAGGAGAGCCAATACACCTTTCTTTTTTTATAATTGATAATATCGTTAATGGATATTCAAAAAAAGAAAAATTTAAAAAGAATGATTTTATAACAAAAAAAACCATTGGTAAAACTAGAAATGATACCTTATTTTGTAAAGAGGTTAGTGTTATTTCAGAAATCAAAAGATCCAGGAATCAAAAAAAATACAAAGAATTCAAATTGGTTTATAATGATACAACGGGTTACCTTAATGGAAGCTGCAAAGACATAACAAATAAAGGAGATGTTGATAGTCTGATATTATATCGAACAGATTACAATTATAATCCCTTAAAAAATACACCTAAGTCTCATTCTTGGTTTAGTAGATTAAAAGAAGACCTGAAAAATGGATATTATTCACCGATGAAGAGAGAAATAGAGAGAAAGGAATTTCAATTTATACCAATATATTTTGATCATGATAAAGCTGAAATCAAAAACAAATACGATGTTTTTTTAAAAAAAATGATACGTGTTGTCAACGGACACACCGATTTAAGAATAAAAGTCATAGGGCACACTGATTCGGATGGAACAGATGCATATAATGTTGAATTATCAAAAAGAAGGGCCAAATCTTTGATAAAATATTTTACAAAAAATGGAATAAGCTCAGATAAAATTGAAATTGATTTTAAAGGAGAAAAAGAGCCTGTTGACACGAACAAAACCAAACAAGGAAAACAAAAAAACAGAAGAGTGGATTTCTCTTTTATTTAGTTTATTTTAAAAACCATTTCCTTCCCATTGGGCCTTCACAAAAAAGCAAATCAAGAACACTAAGATTGGAAACAAAGGGAAGTTTATCCTCAAATACCTGAATATAATCTAGATTTTTTTTTCTTGAAAGAAAGTTTATAGATTCATTATATAAACAATCTTGTTTTTCAATAAAATCAATGGGCAAATCCCACCAACTTATAAATTGATTAATTATAGTTTGGTTAAAATCAATAAGACTATCAGAAGTATTATCTAAAAGTTCTTTAATTTCTTTATCATAAAAATGGAAATATGGGGCTGTTCTGTAAGAAGATTCTATAGCTCCCCAATGATCTTTTCTCCAGTTTTGTACATTTGAAATGAGCACCTCTTTAGTTTTAGATTTGGAGCCCATTGTTCTTTCTACCGGAATACTTAATTTATGAATTCCATTTGAACCAAGTATTTCACATCTGTTTCTGAATGTTTGTTTTAAATATAATTCTTCAGAGCAAATTGAAATAGATTTATATTTTACAAGATATTTGAAATATAAAATAGAAGGGAAATACGAAGTTGGTAAAATCATTTTATCTTCTTAAATATACGGTTCCATCGTATACCCATATATGGACTTTTGGAAAACCATACCAAAGAAGCTCTTCCTACTACATGATCTTCAGGAACAAAACCCCACACTCTAGAATCAGCAGAGTTATACCTATTATCCCCCATTAACCAATAATAGTTCATTTCAATTGTATAGGTAGTGGTTTTTTTACCATCAATATAAATTCCATCTTTTTTTTCTTTCAAATCATGCCCTTCATAAGCAGAAATAATTCTACGGTACCACGCAATATTCTTTTTTGTAAAATCTATTACCTGCCCCTTGTAGGGAACCTGAAATTTTGTGAAATCGGTTACTGTATTATTTATATTGGGATCTTTTGGAAACATTTGTAAATTTTCAAATCGCTGACTTGGAGATGAAATATTTGTGGTGTCAGAATATTGTGGATAAAGATTAATTTCAAATTTGGCTTTTTTATAATTAGCCTTCAACTGTTTTAATTGAGTTGACGTTAAATTCATTATCCATTTACCTTTATTATCCTGGTAAAAATCTTGTCTTTCGACTTCAAGTCCGTATTCATCTCTCATCTCATCATCGTCAGGATAAATACCAGAAACAACATATTGAAGGTTTTGTTGTTCAGGAACAAGTGCTTTTTTACCATTTATATATAAAACAGATTTTTTAATCTCAATTATGTCTTTTGGAATACCAACACATCTTTTAATGTAATTCTCTCTTTTATCTACAGGTCTATATATTAAACCATGGTGTTCAATTGTTTCATCGCCTTGCAAATGTGCTATTTTATCGACTGATAAAAGTTTTCTTGCTTGGTTTTTATATTTATCAATATTTTTTAAAAAATAATCACAATAAAACTCAAATTTGATTGAATCTGATAAAATACTGTTATTATTAAAATTTGAATTTTCTTTAAAAAACAAAGATTCAAGCTGCTGATCTTCTTGGCATAAAATAAATGCTTCTTTTATTAATATACCATGGTAATCATGCCCCATAAGGCCATCAGGCATTCTAGGGTCGTAGACAGCTGTGTCTCCAGATGGATAATTAAAAACAACGACATCGTTTCTTTGCACCTCACCAAATCCAGGCAATCTTGTGTAAGAACCTTTTTCAATCGTAGAGTAGGATTTCATAGTTATCCATGGAACTGTATTATGAACAAGCGGGTATGACAAAGGGGTTACTGGAACTTTACAGCCATAAGCAAGTTTATTTACAAACAAAAAGTCTCCAACCACCAGTGTTTTTTCCATAGAGCCTGTAGGAATTTGAAAAGGCTCAAAAACATATGTTCTAATAATACCAGCTGCTATCAAAGCAAACCATAGTGAATCTCCCCACTCTTTAACTCTAGTTTTAGAACCTGATTTAGATTTTGAAAATAAGCCAAGAACATAAGCTAATGCATGCCCTATAACTGGCAGCGCGAAAAACAAAACTAAATGGTCCCCCCAAGCTCTTTTTTCAATTTCTTTTTGATTTGACCAATCAGTTATGGGTAAAATTTTATCTTTATTTGAAGATATTTTATATGTGATTAAATAGGGGAAAAAAATACCCTGAACAGTATCCAAAAAAGAAAAATAACCAAATCTTCTTATATAGGAAACGTTAAGAACAGCAAGCATTACAAGATGAACACCAGGAAAAATTAATAACAGAGACCAAAAAGGTTTATTCAAAACAAATTTAAAAGCAATAAAATAGTTGTATCCTGGAACCAGTGCTTCCCAACTCTTTCTATCAGCTTGTTCAAAACTAATCCACCAACAAGCCAAATAAGGGTGAATTAGGATATATAAATAAAAATATATAAAATCCATACTAATCAATATTTAAAACATTTGACATGGTATAAATACCTTTTTTTCCAACTAGCCATTCTGCAGCAAGTACAGCTCCTAAAGCAAAACCCATTCTATTATGAGCAATATGCGACAAACTAATCGTATCTATACTAGAAGCATATGTAACTTTATGATTGCCAGGCACATTAGGTCTTCTGTATGAAGTAATAGGTAAATTCCCTTGTAAACAAAATGGCATCTCTTCCTCTCCCAAATTCCATTTATCATACGATAAATTATTTTCAATTATATCCTCTGCCATTTTCACAGCAGTACCACTTGGTGCGTCTAACTTTTGAGTATGATGTGTTTCTTCTATTTCAGCTTTATAGTCAGGATAAGATGAAATAAGAGAAGCTAATTTTTTATTTAACTCAAAAAATATATTGACTCCAATACTAAAATTTGAAGCATGTAATAAACTTCCATTATATTGACTTACACTTTTCTCAACAATTGATAATTTATCTAGCCATGCTGTTGTTCCTACAACAATTGGAGTTTTATTTTCAAGGCAATAATTAATATGAGAAATTGCTAATTCAGGTTTTGTAAACTCAATAGCAACATCACAACAATCGAGGTTGAAATTATGAATTGGATTATCAGAAGAAGCACGGAAAACGATTTCATGCCCTCGGTTTAAAGCAATATTTTCGATTGCTTTTCCCATTTTACCATAACCAATAATAACTATTCTCATATACTAAATAATTATAGATTTGCGAATTTAATTAAAATGAAAATTTAATGCTAGTCCTGGAGAGTATCCAAACATAATTTTAGGCTCAATACTAAAACTAATATCTTTAGATATATCAAAATTAACAAAATGTGCTTCAATATGCGCATCAGCTATTTGAAGCATATAAGCTGCTGCAAACCCAAGAATAGACATGTCTCGTAAATCTAAATACTGTTTATATAATGTAATAATGGCAGCATCATCATACATAGTCCAGTTTTCATTTAAATCTCCTCCATTTTGTCTGTTTTCATATTCTTTTCTAAGAGCCGAAGACATCATTTGATTTTGAACCAACACATAACCTGTATATCCAAGACCAGCATAAATGAGAGGTACTTTCCAAAATGCCTTTTTCTTTCCTTTTGGCATCGCTATATGATTATAAATTTGACCAGCACCTGGTAAAACGGTAGAAAGAATAGTTGCTTTACGAATTGAATGGCGAGAAGAATCCGTATTTAAAGAATCTAATTTTTGAGAAAAAAAATTGTTAAAAAAAAATAAGATAAAAAAAACTAATAAACTCTTTTTCAACGTTTTAATATTTCAATTATTCTATTTAAGTCTTGATCAGAATTGAATTGCACAACTAGTTTACCATTGCCAGTTTTTGTTTTATTTATAACAACTTTAGAAGATAATTTATCACTTAAAAAGTTTTGAAATGTAACATGTTGTTTGGATAATAACGCTTTAGATTTATTAATATTTGAACTTGGAGAAGACTTCATAGACTCCACTTCTCTAACGTTAAGTTTTTGATCTATTATCTTTTGAAATGCTGCAAGCTGATCTTTTTCAGTGTCAAAACTAAGCAATGCTCTTGCATGTCCCATTGAAAGTTTTCTATCTCTTAAAGCAGATTGAATTAGTACAGGTAATTTCAATAATCGCAAAAAATTAGAAATACTAGATCTTGAAACAGACATTTTTTTACTAAGAATTTCTTGTGTCTGATTACATTCCTGCAACAACCGTTCATAGGATTGTGCAACTTCAATTGGATTTAAGTCTTCTCTTTGAATGTTTTCCACTAATGCCATTTCAAGCATCGATTGATCATTGGCAACTCTAATATATGCAGGAATCTCTTGCATTCCAATCAATTGGGATGCTCGATATCTCCTTTCTCCAGATATTAATTGATACTTATTATTACCCATTTTTCTCAACGTCAAAGGCTGAATAATTCCGTGTTCAGAAATTGATTGAGAAAGTTCAATTAATGCATCTTTTTCAAAATGAATTCTTGGGTTAAATGGATTGGTTTCAATTAAAGACAGTGGTATCATAGAAATAGAACCAACAAGTGTCGATTTAGCTGAATTATTTGTAATATCTGTATCTGCATTTTGAAGTAAAGCGCTTAAACCTTTACCTAAAGCAGGTTTTTTTCTTGCACTAGAGCTCATTATCAATATTAATTATCTTATCCTCATTTTCAATTTTGGTTAAGTCATTCTTTTGCAAGATTTCTCTTGCGAAATTAAGGTAGTTGGTAGAGCCTTTACAAGCAGCATCATGCATTATAATCGTTGTTCCATAACTAGACGCTTCACTTAAAGTAGTATTTCTGTGAATGACAGTATCAAAAACAAGTTCTTGAAAATGTGTCTTAACCTCATCTACAACCTGATTGGCCAAACGCAACCTAGTATCATACATTGTCAAAAGAATTCCTTCAATATCTAAATTTTTATTCATTCTCTTTTGAACAATTTTAATGGTATTTAATAATTTACTCAATCCTTCAAGAGCAAAGAATTCACATTGAACAGGAATCATAACAGAATCTGCAGCAGTTAGAGCATTAACAGTAACCAAACCAAGAGATGGTGAACAGTCAATAAGAATAAAATCGTATTTTTCTTTAAGAGAGTCTATAGTAGATTTTAAAAGTTTTTCTCGATCAGGCATATTAATCATCTCCAGTTCAGCTCCAACCAAATCAATATTTGAGGGAAGAATATCTAAATTTGGGCTATTTGTTTTTTGAATTAAGTCATTAACGTCTTTCTCGTTAACAATACATTCATATAAATTGCCAGTAGATCTTGGATCAAGACCCAAACCTGAAGTAGAATTTGCCTGAGGATCTGCATCAATGACCAAGGTTTTATATTCTAAAACTCCTAGACATCCTCCAAGATTAATAGTCGTTGTGGTCTTTCCCACTCCTCCTTTTTGATTAGCTATAGCTATTACTTTACCCATATTAAAAACAATGCTTAAAGTTACATTTCTTTTAGTTATTTATTTAAGGAAATAAATATATTTATCAACCATTTAAGAGGTTTTTTAAACAAAAGTCCAATTTATTTAAACATTTGATGGTTTAATAGTAATAATCACATGTCTAAATATTAAAGATTGAGGCATTAATTTTGTTATATCGCATAATAAGATGAAGAAACTCCTAATATACCTAAGCATACTTTTTTGTTCCAATACTTCTATCGGAATTGCTCAAGAGCCTTTATTTGATAAACTAGAACAGCTTTACAGCCAGGGACATTACAAAATGGTTCACCGTAAGGCAAAACGCTTATTAAAAAAAGAAAAATATAATTATTCTTATATCCCATCTTATTATACTGCATTAAGTAAAATCCAACTTAGCTCAAATAAATATTGGTTAAAACGAAACCCTAATGCTTTGCAAGAAGCATCAGAAAGAATCATAGAAATAAAAAAAGACTCTAAAGGCAACAAATTAATAAATGCTCATATAAATGAAATTGCTGGATTAAAAAAAGATATTTTGAATTGGTATGCTGTTAATCCATCAATGAAACTAATTGGAATAAAAACCAAAGCGGAACTAGATCATATTATGGCTATTCTTTTTAAAGGAATTATTCTTCCAGAAATAACGAGTTCCACAACAAAAGTCAATCATAAAACAAACAATAAACTAAGCAGAAATAGAAAATCAATAATTAATGAAGCAAATAAACATTTAGGAACTCCATATGTTTGGGGAGGAACATCTCCAAATGGATTTGACTGTAGTGGGTTTACACAATATGTATATCTAAAAAAAGGTATAAAAATTCCAAGAATTGCAAAAGATCAATACTCTACAGCTAAAAAAATAAAAGAAAAAAGCGTTAAAACCGGAGATTTGATATTTTTTAGTAATTCTTCAAAAATATCTCATGTTGGAATCGTTTATTCTGTAAATAATAACAAATTAGAAATGATTCATGCTAGCTCTTCTAAAGGAATTATTATCACTGATATTAAAACCTCTAATTACTGGAAAAAAAGGTTGAAAGGGTTTGGTAGATACATCAACAATTAGAACTATTTTCAATTCTAGATTTTTCTACAGCACAAACTAAATTCCATAAAACCCTTGCCCCCACATTAGCATCCCATTGTGAAGTTGAACTTGGAGAAACTTCTGATAAGTCAAAACCTATAATTTTCCGACCTGAATCAACTAACTGAAAAATTAAATAAATAGCCTCATCAAACTCCAAGCCACCTGGAACTGGCGTCCCTGTATTAGGACATAAATATGGACATAAACCATCTATATCAAAACTGATATATACATTTACTGGTAAAGTTGATATAATTTCCTTAACCTGTTCTGACCATGTTTTCCCAGAAAAACGCTGCTCTTTAAGCAAAACATTATAATACGTTTCTATTTTTTTATTTTCTTTTGAAAAGACATATTCATCAGGAGAAAAATCTCTAACTCCAACCTGAATAAGCTTCTTTAAATTTTTACATTTTTTAATAACATTATAAAAAACAGAAGCGTGAGATTGATCAAAATTTTGATAAGATTTCCGAAGGTCTGAATGTGCATCAATTTGAAGAATACCAAAAGACGAATAAGAATCATTAATAGCCATTAACAATCCTAGTGGCACCGAATGATCTCCTCCCAAAACCGAAACAATAACTCCTTTTTCCAAAAGATGTTTTGAACGTTCATAAAGATTTTCTTTTAAAGCAATTTGAGATTTATTTACCAATTCAACAAAATCTGAAAATTTTTTACTTTTTCTTAAATCTCCTCCACTTTCCAAAAATTCATTGTAAAAAACAGATTCAACACTCAATTTATTGTTTATCTCCAACCATTGAGTAGAAATTTTAGATAAAAAAACTTTAGTTCGATGCGCTTCTGACAATTTCAAATGTGAAAAATCCAATTGTAGAGAGGCTTTTAAAATAGCCTCTGGCCCACTTGAAGCTCCTTTATTAAAAGACGCTGTAACATCCCATGGGACAGGAATTATAATTTGATTTGCTTCATTTTCATTAACAGGAAACCCAAAAATATTTCCATTGGAAATTCCAACACTATTTGGATTAAAAGACATAAAATAAAATTAAAGAATACTTATTTGTACTTGACGTACATTTCCGCTCTACGATTAAGTTGCTTTCCGTATTCATTAGAGTTTAAAAACTTAGGCAATCTTTCTCCGTATGATTCAACTGTAATTCTTGATGCTTCAACTCCTAATGAGACAAGATATTTTTTTACATTTTGAGCACGTTTTTTAGATAAATTATCATTAGCGGTATTATCACCAACATTATCAGCATGTCCAGCAATCAATAAAGTCGCTGCTTTATTGTTTTTTAATAATAAAGCAACCTGTTGAAGAGAAGTAGCATATTTTGAGGAAATATGATTTCCGTTTTTTACAAAATTCACATCTCCAAGACTTACTAATCCTTTTTGAGATAAAAGATTTGTCGTTGGATCTGTTGGGTCGGTTGGATCCGTTGGGTCTGTTGGGTCCGTTGGATCTGTTGGGTCCGTTGGGTCCGTTGGATCCGTTGGATCTGTTGGGTCAGTTGGATCTGTTGGATCCGTTGGATCTGTTGGGTCCGTTGGATCTGTTGGATCTGTTGGGTCAGTTGGATCTGTTGGATCTGTTGGATCCGTTGGATCTGTTGGGTCTGTTGGATCTGTTGGATCCGTTGGATCTGTTGGATCTGTTGGGTCT
>Ga0163108_10001061_pt1 | contig 20246 bp, 19 predicted proteins | sample Fk1155metaG_FD_109644 | JGI IMG/M metagenome (GOLD analysis project Ga0163108, IMG submission 109644) | Marine microbial communities from the Central Pacific Ocean - Fk160115 155m metaG | ecosystem: Environmental > Aquatic > Marine > Oceanic > Photic zone | place: The Central Pacific Ocean...
CCCATGATCCAGACCGTTCCGCCGATCATCAGGCCCATCAGCAACAGCGAAAACCCGATCAGGTGCAAATCCTCGCGCTGCTGACGCCAGCCGATATGCAGAAAGCAACGCAACTGCACCGCCACTTGCGCTATACCGGCCAGTGCCACGATCCACAGCGCGGACGGGCGCGTCAGGCCGCTGCCCGCGACCGCCCAGAAGGCCAGACCCGTCAGCGCCGCCGAAACGACGAATCCGCGGACATAGCGCCGCAGCTCGCCTCGCCGATCGTCGCTCATGCCATGCCTCCCAGAAAAACGACCGAAAGGATCCCGATCCAGATCAGGTCCAGAAAGTGCCAGTAGAGACCCAGCAGCAGAAGGCGGGTCTTTACCCGGTCCGTGAGGCCCTGCACCGCGATCAGCGCGGCCATCACCGCCATCCAGAAAAGACCCATCGTGACATGCAGGCCGTGAAGCCCCACCAGCACCCAGAGCGCCGACAGATAGCCGCTGCGCTGCGGAACGCCGCCCCGGGACGCCATGCTGGCGAAATCGCGCAGCTCCAGCGCCAGGAACCCGGCCCCAAGCGCGGCCGTCACCGCAAGCCAGGGCAACACGGCGCGGGCGGTTCTCGCATGTTTCAGCCCAAGGCTCGCCAGCCCGTAGGTGAAGGAACTGGTCAGCAGCAGCCCCGTCTGAAGCGCGACGCTGCGCAGGTCGAACAGCGTCTCGGGCCCCGGACCGCCCGCGCGCGCGCGCTGCATCACGACGTAGTGGCCGAAAAGGATCCCGAAGGTGATCATGTCGCTCATCAGAAAGACCCAGAAGCCGAAGACGGTCTTTTCGGTCCGGCTGCCCGCGTCGCCTTGCGCGGCGCCGAGATTCAGGCCGGGATGCGCGCGATGGCTCATGCCGGCACCGCCGGATCGGCAAGGCCGCGATTGGCGGGCAGCATCTCGTCGTCGCGGCCGATGGCGCGGGCCGTCCCGATCGCGGCGAGAAAGCGGCGATGCGCGGCCGCGACCTCGGCCGCCGGGATGGTTTCATGCGTGTGCGTGGCGAAGGCGCGCAGGACGACGGCGCCGACGATCGCGGCACCGGACAGCACGGCCAGCCACCAGATCCACCAGACCATCGCCAGCCCAAGCGCGCCACCCGCGACCGCGACGATCATTCCCAGGGCCGTGTGGCGCGGCATGTCCACATCCTCGTAGGCGTCGGCCTCGGCATAGGGCGTCCCCTCGGCCTTCTCGACGGTAAAGGGGTCCAGCGCCCTGACGCTGGGGATGGCCCAGAAATTGTAGGGGGGCGGCGGCGCGCTGGTCGCCCATTCCAGGCTGCGCCCGTCCCATGGATCGCCCAGCGGGCAGGCCAGCGCCGCGCGGTTGCGCGCGCTGGCCCAGAAGGTGTGGATCAGGCTTGCCAGCGCCGCGACCAGGATCGCGGCGCCGCCGAAAGCCAGCCACATCGCGGGCTGAAAGGCGGGGTTGTCATAGCTGGCCGCCCGCCGGGGCATTCCCATCAGTCCCAGCCAGTACAGCGGCAGGAATGCAAGGCAGAACCCCGCCACCCACAAAAGCGCGGTGCGCCGCGCCAGCTTTTCGTCCAGGCGAAAGCCGAAGGCCTTGGGGAACCAGTAATGAATCCCTGCGAACATGCCGAACAGCGTGCCCGGGACCAGAACGTTGTGGAAATGCGCGACCACGAACTGGGAATTGTGCAGCTGATAGTTGATCGCCGGATTGGCCAGGATCACCCCGGTCAGCCCGCCGAAGACGAAAAGGATGAAGAACCCCGTCAGATAGATGATCGGCACCGTGATCCGCACCCGGCCGCGAAACAGCGTCGCCATCCAGTCATAGACCTTCACGCCGGTGGGCACCGCGATGACCATGGTGGCGATGCCGAAGGCGGCGTTGATGCGGCCATTCTGTCCCATGGTGAAGAAATGGTGCAGCCAGACCGCGAACGAGACCACCGCGATGGCCATCGTCGCGATCACCAGGCTGTTATAGCCATAAAGCCGCTTGGCCGCGAAGGTGGCCGAGATCTCGGAATAGACGCCGAAGGCCGGCAGCACGACGATATAGACCTCGGGGTGGCCGAACATCCAGAAGATGTTGGCGTATTGCATCATGTTTCCGCCCAGGTCGTTGGTGAAGAAATGAAACCCCGCCACACGGTCCAGCGCCAGCATCGCGGTCGATGCCGTGACCGCCGGGAAGGCATAGACCATCATGATCGCGGTGCAGAGCGCGGTCCAGGTGAACATCGGCATCCGCAGGAAGGTCATGCCCGGCGCACGCAGCTTGTAGATCGTCACCGCGATGTTCATCCCGGCGAGGGTCGAGCCGATCCCGGAAAGGCCGACCGCCCAGATCCAGTAGTCCACCCCCGGGCCGGGGCTGAAGGTGGCGCCGGTGAAGGGCGGATACATCGTCCAGCCACCGGTCCCGAACTGACCCAGGACCAGCGACAGCATGACCAGTCCCGCCCCCGACGCCGTCAGCCCCAGCGAGACCTGGTTCAACACCGGGAACGCCATGTCCCGCGCCCCGATCTGCAAGGGGACGGCAAAGTTGATCAGCCCCGTCACCAGCGGCGTCGCCACGAAGAAGATCATGATCGTTCCGTGGGTCGAGAAGAGCTGTGCATAATGGTCGGGCGACAGGATTCCGCCGTTCAGCGCGCTGACCTGATGGGTGCGCATCACCGCGCCTTCCAGCACGCCGCGCAGAAACATCACCCCGGCCAGCACCACATACATGATGCCGATCCGCTTGTGGTCCGGGCTGGTCAGCCAGTCCCGCCAAAGCGGTCCCCACAGATGGTGGCGCGTCAGCAGCCACAATGTCGCCGCCGCGCCCAACACCACGGTCAGCGCGGCACCCGAGGACACGGCCTCGTTGAGGGACGGATTGCGCAGGAAGTCGTCGAATGGCGTGGCCGACCAGTCAAGGCGCCCGAACGGTGCGCCCATCATCATCCACCCCCGGCATAGGCCGGGGCCCCCGGCTGGTCGCGGGGCGGCACCGGCAGCCCGGCACGATAGCGTGCGATCACCCGATCGAAGAGATCGGGCGTGACCAGCCGAAGCCGTGGTGCGTCCCGCGCGCCCAGGCCCAGCAGCGCCCGCGCCTCGGCCGGGCTGCCAGCCCGCCCCAGGCGGGCATAGGTGGCCGGGTCAAGCGGCGTTTGCGCGGGGGTGCCGGCCCAGTCGCGCCAGCCGGCCGGGTCCAGCGCGACCACGGAAAAGGTCTGCCCGGCAAATCCGCGACCACTATACTGGATGTTGTCGCCCCGCCAGCGGCCGGGCGCGTCGGCCATCAGGTTCAGTTCGGTCCGCATCCCCGGCATGGCATAGATCTGCCCGGCCAGCGCGGGCACGCGAAAGCTTTGCATCACCGTGTCCGTCGTCAGCGCGACGCGCACCGGCCTGCCCGCCGGCAACACCAGTGCATCCAGCGTCGCGATTCCCTGTTCGGGATAGAGAAACAGCCACTTCCAGTCCAGCCCGATCGCCTGAACCTCCAACGGGTCCGGGCCCAGCGGCGCATAGGGATCCAGCCGGATCGTGGTCTGCCACAGCGACCAGCCGAGCACCGCGATGATGGCGAAGGGCACGCCCCACATCGCCGCCTCCAGCGGGCCCGAGAATTCCCAGTCGGGACGGTAGAGCTTGCCGGGGCGATAGCACCCGTTGCCCCTGACCCGATGATAGCGCCACAGGATGACCGGAACGCCGACCAGCACAGGCACCACCGCGATCATCGTGATCAGGGTGACGCGAATCAGATCGCTTCGCTGCGCCTCGGCGACGGGTCCGGCGGGCGACAGAAGACTGTCCTGGGCCAGAACCGGACCGGCCAGCAGCAGGATCGCCGCGGTGATCGGAACCGTCCGGGCCAGGGCGCTGGCGGGCTTGCGATGGTGCGGATCAGATCCCGTGTTCATGGCTTCGTCCGGTTCTTCGATGACCGCAACCTGTCCGGATCGGCCGGCACGGGCAAGCCGGTCCCCGGCTTCGGCGCAATCCGTCGATCCCGATGCCGATCATGCCGGGGCCGGGGGCAGGTTGACAAGCACCCTCAGCCCCGGCGCGTTGTCCTGCAGATCGATCGTTCCGCCGTGCAGCTTGACGATGGCCTCGACAAGGCTGAGGCCAAGCCCGCTGCCGGGCGTGGTGCGGCTGCGGTCCAGACGGTAGAGACGGCGCAGCACCTTCCTGCGCTCGCCGGCCGGAATCCCCGGCCCGCTATCGGCGACGATCAGGCGCGGTCCATCGACGCGCAGCGTCACCGCGCTGCCCGGCGGCGTATGGCGCAGCGCGTTTTCGATCAGATTGGCGATCACCTGGCCCAGCAGGGCGCGATCGCCCATGATCCGGGCCTCGCCGCCCGTCTCGACCGTCATGGAGTGACCGCTTTCCTCGGCCGCGGGCTCGTAGACCTCGGCCATCGTCGCGGCCAGGCCGGCCAGGTCCACCGGCACAAAGCGCGTCCGCGGGCTGCCGCCCTCGATCTGGGCGATGCGCAGAAGCGAATGGAAGATCGCGACGATGCCGTCGATCTCGGCCTCGGCGCGATCAAGCGCCTCTGGCGCGACGCCGTCGGGCAGGTCGTCGCGAACCCGCGCCAGCTGCACCGACAGGCGCTGGATCGGGGTCTTCAGATCATGGGCGATATCGGCCGATACCTGTCGCAGCGCCTCGGTTGATGCCTGCTGCGCCTCGGCCAGCCGGTCGATGCCGCGTCCGACACGCGACAGATCGTCGGCGGGGCCCGGCATGTCCGGCAGGCGCGCCGACAATTCGCCGCCGCGCAGGCGGTCCAGCGTGTGCTCGATCGCGGCAAGTCGGCGGGCCGAACGCCGCGCGCTGAAGATCCCTGCGGCCAGGACCAGCAGGAGCGTCGGCGCCAGCGTGAAGGACAGGACCTGCCCGAAGACCTCGCGGATCTCGTCGAAGGCATCGGCGGATTGACCCAGGGTCAGGATCCCGCCCGGCACCTCGCGGCTCTTGACGATGTAGCGGCTGGAGAAACCGTCACCGCGATCGGCCGGATCGAATTCCCGCAGCCCCGATCCGGGCACCCTGTCCGGATAATTGCCGACAAGGCCGGCGGCGCGGTCGAAGATCACGATCGTGTTTTCCGGATCGGCCCGCGCCGCAAGCCGTCCGACAGCCTCGGCGATGTCCTTCTGGTCGCCCAGTGCGGACAATTCGTCCAGACTGGCATCCAGCCCGGCTTCGGTGGCGTCCAGCAGCGCCCGGTTGGCCAGCCACCAGGTCGCGGCGAAGGTCAGCAGGCTGATCAGCGTGAACAGCGCCACAAGCCGCAGCGTCATCCGCATCGGGGTCGAGCGCAGGATATCCGCCCATTCGGCCCTCATGCCTCGATCCTGTAGCCGGCGCCGCGCACGGTCTTGATCAGTTCGGTCTCGAAGGGCTTGTCGATCTTGCCGCGCAGCCGCGAGATGTGGCTTTCAACCACATTGGTCTGCGGATCGAAGCTGAGCTCCCACACCGCTTCCAGCAGCATGGTGCGGGTCTGCACGCGGCCCTTTCGGCGCAACAGGCATTCCAGCAGCGCGAATTCGCGCGGCAGCAAATCGATCTCGACCCCGCCGCGCGTGACCTTGCGCCGGATCAGGTCCATTCGCAGATCGCCGGCGGACAGGACCGATTCATCATCGCGCATCTGCGGGCGGCGGGCCAGCGCCGACAGCCGGGCCGACAATTCGCCAAAGGCGAAGGGCTTGACCAGATAATCATCGCCGCCGGCATTCAGTCCCTCGATCCGGTCATCGACGCCGCCAAGTGCGGTCAGGAAAAGCGCGGGCGTCAGGTTCCTGGCCGCGCGCAACGTGCGCACCAGCGACAGCCCGTCCAGATCCGGCAGCATGCGATCGACCACCAGAACGTCGAAATCGTTGGTCTGCGCGGTCAGCAGGCCGTCGCGACCGTTGCGGGACAGGTCGACGACATGACCCTCCTGGCGCAGTCCTGCCAGGATGTAGTCCCCTGTCGTGCGGTCATCCTCGATCACCAGAATCCGCATCCGTCCCTCGCTTCCAGCACCTGGCCGGCCCCCAGGGGGGCCGGCGGGTTCATCGTTTCCGACCGAAGGATCAGTCGGCGTCTTCGTCCTGCCCGTCCTGATCCTCGTCCTGATTGGCGACAACCTTGGTCATCGTCCCATCGGCCGCCATCGCGAAGTCTTGCGTGGTGCCGTCGGACTTGGCAAGTTCCACCTCGATCACGCCGGACTTGGCGTTGTCGTGGTCGGCGCTGATCGCCATCACCTTGCCGCCGCCGCTCTTCTCGGCCATGGCAACCAGCTGGGCCAGCGGTGCGCCAAGCTGCGCGGGATCGGTGATGTCTTCCTTTTCCGCCTTGTCGCCGTCGCCCTCATCCTTGGTCTGGATGACCTTGCCGGTGCTGGCATCGATCTCGACCGAGACCTGCTTGCCCTTGGCGATGGTATCGACTTCGTAGAAGGCGGTGCCCTTGCTCTGACCGAACTCGGCCGCGACCGCGGTGCCGCCGCCGGCCGCCTCGGCGGCGCCGATGGCTGCGGTGATGTCCTGCGAGGCGCTCAGGAAAGCCTGAACCTCGGCCTGGTCACCGCCGTCATTCTTGGCAAAGGCCGCGCCGCCGGCCAGGGCCGTCGCGGACACCGCACCAGCGGTCAGAAGGGTAAGCAGTTTGCGTGTCATCGTTCTCTTTCCTTTCGGTTCGTCGATTGGCGTGATGCCTTTCGATGAACTCAAGCTGGGAAGCCGGCCTGACCATCAAATCGCCGCGCGATTACATCTGCGTAATGTTGAAAGTCGAACCGCGGTCCGGACAGGCAAACGCCCCGCCGAGGGGATCGGCGGGGCGGGATCGGGCAAGCTTGCGGTCCGGTTTCAGGGGGTCGCGGCGGCTTCGCCGTCGACGGTGTCCGCCGAGGCCGGGACGGTAGCGCCGGACCCGATCGCCAGCCGGGCGGCGACGGCGATGACCAGTCCGATCACCAGCGCGGCGACGGCCATGACGGTTCCCAGCCCGATTGCCGCGGCACCTGCCGCCACCATCAGGATCGCCGCGAGGGTCGATTTCAGTCGTTTCATCCGATGCACTCCTTCCGTTCTTGTTGCTGGACTGAGAGATGGGGGCGTCGGGTGATGCCGGGCTGACGCGCAGATTGCAGATCTGTAACCCGGCGGTTCCCGCGTGCCGGGCAAGGCCGCGACAACATCCCGCCGCTTGCGCTTGCCCGATCCCACGGCGAGGCGCCATCTTTCCCCATGACATTCTGCGCGACTTCTGACCTTCTGTTCGCCCGAGCACAGATCATCGGATGATTGGCCCATGCATCAACTGACCCTGCGCCAGATCGAGGTTGTCCGCGCCGTCATGCTGACCGGCACGATCACCGGTGCCGCCAGGATGCTGAACGTCTCCGCGCCCGGCATCAGCAGGCTCGTCAAGCATACCGAGGAAACGCTGGGTCTGCGCCTGTTCGAGCGGCGCGGCGGGGTCTATGTCCCGGCGGCCGAGGCAGGCGCGATCTTCGACCAGATCGGCCGGGTCTTTCGCGGGGTCGAGAACCTCAACCGCGCCGTGGCCTCGTTGCAGCGGGGCGAGGCGGTGGATCTGTCCTTCGCCTCGGCCCCATCGGTCGCGCAATTCATCGCCGCCCGCGCCGTCAGGCGGGTCAGGCAGCGCTTTCCCGATCTGTTCATCGACCTGAACATCCTGAAGATCGAGGAAACCATCGATTATCTGATGCTGGATCGCGGTGAATTCGTGATGATGAGCACCGCGATCGAGAATGCGGGCATCACCAACGAGATCGCGGCCCAGGGCCGGCTGGCGGCGATCGTGCCCGAGGGTCACGAACTGGCCGGCCGCGATCAGGTCTCGGTCCACGATCTTGTCCGGTTCCCGATGATCGGGGTCGAGCCGAACGACCCCTATGGATCGGTCTGCACCAGGCCGCTGCGCGATGCCGGTCTGCCGGTGCGCTATTCGATGCGGGGACGCTTTGCGCAGACCGTCGTCAGCCTTGTCCGCCACGGCCTTGGCGTTGCCATCATCGACGAATTCTCGGTCGCGGAACTGTATATGCCGGGCGTCGTGCGGCTGAGGCTGATCGAGGAGGCGCCCATCACCATCTATGTCGTCACCAAGGCCGGCCGGGTTCTGTCCGGCTTTGCCGAATATGCGATCCGGCAGTTGCGACGCGAACTGGAACGCGCCACCGAATCGCGCCCATGGGAACAGAAGAGGGCGCGATGAGGCGCAACCATTAACATCATGTTCACGATCCGCATGAATTGGTATTTGCCGTAAAGGTCGGACCTTGGCATGGTCGGACCATGGAGATCCGGGAAAAGCCCGGAGCAAGGGAGGACATCATGACCAAGACCCTGATCAAATTCACCGCCGCGCTGGCGCTGACCACCGGACTGACCGGCACCGCGGTTCTGGCGCAGGACTATCCCGCCAAGGAAATCCAGGGAATCATTCAATGGGGTGCGGGCGGCTCGACCGATACCGTCATGCGCACCGTCACGCCTCAGGCCGAGAAGGTTCTGGGCGGCAAGGTGGTCATGAAGAACATGACCGGCGGCGTCGGCGCGATCGCCACGAAATACGTCTATGCCCAGAAGGCCGATGGATATACCCTGCTGATGGGCGCGGAAAATCCGTTGCTCTACAAGGTGATGGGCCTCGGCGACATCGATTATTCGGAATTCACGCCGATCAACATCCTGGCCCGCGGCGTGCCGATCCTGGTCGCCAACAACGACGCGCCCTTCGACACCTTCGCCGAGATGGTCGAGTATATCCAGGCCAACCCGAACCAGGTCAAGTTCGGCTCGACCGGTCCGGGCGGCGTGCCGTCCGTGGTCACCGCGCTGCTGCGGTCCAAGACCGAACTGCCTGTGACCGAGGTTCCCTATGACGGCGACGGCCCGGCGCTGACCGCGCTGCAGGGCGGCGCGGTGGACGTCATGCCGGCCGTGCTGGGCGCGGCCATCGAGGGTATCAGGGGCGGCCGGATGAAGGCCATCTCGCTGATCGATACCAAGCCCGCCGAAGCCCTGCCCGAGGTTCCGGCCCTGGGCGAGACCAATCCCGAATATGCCGATTACCTGCCCTGGGGGCCGTTCTTCGGAGTCTTCGTCAAGAACGGCACCCCCGAGGACGTGGTCGCCAAGCTCGTCGATGCCTATGCCAAGGGCGCCGAAAGCGAGGATTTCGTGAAGCTGATGGGCGATCGCGGCTATGTCATCGAAAGCCTGTCGGGCGATGCGGCAACCCAGTTCCTGTCGAAATGGCAGTCGCTTACCACCTGGCTGATTGCCGATGCCGGGCTGGCCAAGAAGTCGCCCGAGGAATTCGGCATCCCGCGGCCCTGATCTGCGGCTCGCGATGCGATCTTTCCCGGCCCACGCGGCCGGGAAAGTCCCTGCAATGACCTTCGGGAGGATCGGTCATGCACGACAAGCGCCACCGCAGCGCGGGCGAGATCGCCTTCAACGCGGTTCTGTTCATCGTCAGTCTGGTCCTGCTGTGGTCGGCCTATGCCATCGCGGGATTCGAATCGCTCAGCTCGCCCGGTGCGCTGCCGATGGCGGTCGCGCTGGCCATGGTCGTCAGTTCGGGCCTGGTCCTGCTGGATGGCTGGCGCCACACGCAGCGCGACCAGACGGGCTTTCTGAAGGACATCCTGCCGCCCGCGGTCATCGTGATGATGCTGTTCATCGCGGGATATGCCCTGCTGTTGGTCCCGCTGGGCTTTCTGCCGACCTCTTTGCTGTTTCTGACGCTCTCGATCCTGTATCTGCGCCGGGGCGGGCTGATCTTCGCGCTGGGCGTGTCGGCCTTTGCGCTGTTGCTGGTCTATATCGTGTTCCGGCTGATCTTTACCGTTCTGATGCCGTCGGGGATCGTCCCCGAGGCCGAGATGCTGGCCGCCTTCGGCCAATTGTTCGGAGGGGCCCGATAATGGAGGCCCTTGGCTATTTCCTGACCCCCTGGCTGGATCCGAAACTGCTGTTCCTGGTCGCGGCGGGCACCTTCGCGGGTGTCTATGTCGGCGCCATCCCCGGCCTGTCGGTCACCATGGCGGTGTCGATCCTGATCGGCTTTACCTTCACCTGGGACGTCTATCCGGCGCTGTGCCTGATGGTCGGCATCTTCATGGGCGGGGTCTATGGCGGATCGCGCACCGCGATTCTGCTGAACATCCCCGGCGCGCCCTCGGCCATCGCCACGGCGCTGGATGGCTATCCGCTGGCGCAGAAGGGATTGGCGGGCGAGGCGATCGGGATTTCCACCGTGATGTCTTTCGTCGGCGGGCTGATCGGCATCATCGTGCTGGCCGTCGCGGCACCCGCGGTCAGCGATTTCGCGCTGACGTTCCAGCCTCGGGACTTCATGCTGCTGGCGATCCTGGGCATCCTGCTGGTCGGATCACTGTCGGGCGAAAGCCTGGTCAAGGGCATCTTTGCCGGCGCCCTGGGGTTGCTGATCGGCACCGTGGGCATGGATCCGCTGACAGCCGAGGAACGCTTTACCTTCGGGTTCACCCAGCTTTGGGGCGGGATCAGCTTCATCGCCGTGATGATCGGCATGTTCGGCGTCAGCGAGGCGCTGGCGCAGTTGCACCATGTCGACAAGACCGCGGTGAAGCAGACCATCAGCCGCATCGTGCCGACCTGGTCCTCGATCCTGAAATACCTGCCGCTGTCGCTGCAAACCTCGTCCATCGGCGTGATCATCGGCGCCTTGCCCGGCACCGGCGGAGACATCGCGGCGCTGATGGCCTATGACCACGCCAAGCGCGTGACCAAGAACCCCGAAGTGCCCTTCGGCCAAGGCGCGCGCGAGGGTCTGGTCGCCCCCGAGACCGCCAACAACGCGGCCGTCGGCGGTGCCTTCATCCCGATGCTGACGCTGGGCATTCCGGGCGATGCGGTGACCGCGATCATGATCGGGGCGCTGTATATCCACGGCCTCAATCCCGGCCCGATGCTGATGATCGATCAGCCGCAGATGTTCTGGTTCATCACCGGCGCGCTGGTGCTGGCCAACATCTTCATGCTGATCTTCGGGCTGACCGGCATCCGCATCTTTACCAGGATCGTGGAAATGCCGCGCACCGTGCTGCTGCCGCTGATCCTGCTTTTGTCCATCGTCGGTGCCTATGCGGTCAACAACGCGATCACCGATGTCTACTGGATGCTGGCCTTCGGGGTGCTGGGCTATTTCATGAAATCCTATGGCTACCAGCTTGGCCCCGTGATCCTGGGCGTGATCCTGTCGCGGCTGCTGGACGAGAACTGGCGCCGGGCGATCATTTCCGAACAGGGCAGCGTCGCGGGCCTGTTCAGGGGCATCGCGACCAGCCCGCTGTCGCTGGTTCTGGCGGCGATGGTGGTGATGATCTTCGTCAGCCAGACCCCGGTCTGGCGCAGGTTTCGCCGCAAGATCGGTCTGGAAAGGATCGAACACGACCAGGACGCCCCCGGCTCGGGCGCGTAGGGAGGCTGGGAATGAAAACGGGCATTGCGACGGTTTCGATCGCGGGCAACCTGCGCGAAAAGCTGGCCGCCATCGCGGCGGCCGGCTTCGACGGGCTGGAGATTTTCGAACAGGATTTCCTGCAGGATGCGGCCAACCCGCGCGAGGTCGGCCGGATGATCCGCGATCACGGGCTGGAGGTGATGCTGTATCAGCCTTTCCGCGATTTCGAGGGGCTTCCCGCCACGCTGCGCGCCCGCGCCTTCGATCGTGCCCGGCACAAGTTCGACCTGATGGCGGAACTGGGCGCCGAGCTGATGCTGATCTGTTCCTCGGTCCATCCGCAGGCGATGGGCGGGATCGACCGCGCCGCCGATGATCTGGCCGAACTGGCCGAGATCGCCACCCGGCGGGGCCTGCGGATCGGCTACGAGGCGCTGGCCTGGGGCCGTCACGTCAACGACCACCGCGACGCCTGGGAAATCGTGCGCCGGGCCGATCATCCGGCACTGGGCCTGATCCTGGACAGCTTTCACACGCTGGGCCGCAGGATCGACCCGGACACGATCCGCCGCATTCCGGGCGACCGGATCTTTTTCGTCCAGCTTGCCGATGCGCCGATGATCGACATGGACCTGCTGTATTGGTCGCGCCATTTCCGCACCATGCCGGGCGAGGGCGATCTGCCGGTGGTGGATTTCATGCGCGCCGTGACGGCGACCGGCTATGGCGGGCCGCTGTCGCTGGAAATCTTCAATGACCAGTTCCGCGGCGGCAGCCCCGAAGGCATCGCGCGCGACGGCCATCGTTCGCTGATCTGGCTGATGGATCAGGTCCGCCGCGCCGAACCGGCGCTGCATGTCGATCTGCCGCCGATCCCGGAAAACCTCGGCGTCGAGGGCGTCGAGTTCATCGAATTTGCCTCGGACGCGGCAGAGGCCCCGGCGCTGGAAGCGGCGCTGACACGGATGGGCTTTCACCGCGAAGGCGTGCATCGCAACAAGCGCGTCACCGTCTGGCGGCAGGGCGGCATCCGCATCGTCGTGAATACCGAGGAAACCGGCTTTGCGCACAGTTTTTTCCTGAACCACGGCACTGGCGTCTGCGATATCGGGCTGCGGGTCGAGGATGCGCAGGCCACCGTCGTCCGCGCCGCGGCGCTGGACGCCAGACTGTTCCACCAGCCGCCCGGCCCCGGCGAACTGGACATCCCGGCGATTCGCGGCGTCGGCGGATCGGTGCTGCATTTCATCGACGCGAAAAGCGGCCTCGATGATGTCTGGCGGATCGAATTCCAGGCCACCGGCGACAGCGCGACCGATTTCGGCCTGATCCGCGTCGATCATCTGGCCGAGACGATGAATTACGAGGACATGCTCAGCTGGACGCTGTTCTACACCGCCATCTTCGACATGGACCGCCGGCCGATGATCGACGTGGCCGATCCCGACGGGCTGGTGCGCAGCCAGGCCATCGCATCCCGCGATGGCGCCACGCGGATCACCCTGAACGGCGCCCAATCGCACCGCACGCTGGCCGGCGGTTTTCTGGCCGACAGCATGGGATCGGCCGTGCAGCATATCGCGCTGGCCAGCCGCGACATCCTTGCCAGCGCCCGGGCGATGGCGGGCGCGGGGTTCCAGCCGCTGGAGATCCCGGAAAATTACTACGACGATCTTCAGGCGCGCTATGGGCTGGACGACGACCGCATCGCCCGCCTGCGCCGCTGGAACATCCTCTACGAGGCCGAGGGCGAGGCCGAGTTCTATCAGTTCTACGGGCGCCCGCTGACCGGGGGGCTGTTCTTCGAGATCGTCGAGCGGCGCGGCGGGTATGACGGCTATGGCGCCGCGAACGCGCCCTTCCGCATCGCCGCGCTGAAGCGGCTGTTGCGTGCCAAGGACATGCCGCGTGCGTGATCGGGGCTGCCCCACCGGCCTCGCCCCCGCCGGCGCAGCCCCAACCCCGCCGGCCCCCTGCCAAACCCCGACGGCCCCGCCCCGCCTTTCGGCAATGTGTTCCCGGCACGACCCGATCTTGAACCGATCCTGAAGGACAGGAACCGATGATCTCTGGCCATACCAAATTGATCGCCCATCTTGGCGTGCCGACGGAAAGCTTCAAGGCGCCGATGATCTACAACCCCTGGTTCGAGGCCAGGGGCATCGACACCGTGGTCGTGCCGATGGGATGCGAAACGGCGGACTTTCCGGCCTTCATGCCGCTGCTTGCGCGCCTGCGCAACTTCGCGGGCGCGCTGATCACCATGCCGCACAAGGTCGCGGTCGTGGACCTGCTGGATCAGGTCAGCACCGCCGTGCGCATCTGCGGCGCCTGCAACGCCGTGCGCCGCGACGAGGCGGGCGCCCTGATCGGCGACATGTTCGATGGCGAAGGCTTTGTGCGCGGCGTGCTGCGCAAGGGTCGTGCGGTCGCGGGGGCCTCGGTCCTGGTCGTGGGCACGGGCGGCGTGGGCTCGGCCATCGCCGCCTCGCTGGCGGGCGCGGGTGCGGCGCGTCTGGCGCTGTTCGACATCAATGCCGCCTCAGCCGACCGCCTTGCCGCGAAGCTGCAAGAAGCCTGTCCCGCCCTGCGGGTCGAGACCGGCCGGAACGATCCGGCGGGTTTCGACATCGTCGTGAACGCCACGCCGATGGGCATGGCCGAAGGCGATCCGATGCCGATGCCGGTCGAGCGTCTGTCGCCCCGGACCTTTGTGGGCGAGGTGGTCATGAAACGCGAGGAAACCGCCTTTCTGGCCGCCGCCCGGGCGCGGGGCTGCCTGACCCAGATCGGCACCGACATGCTGTTCGAACAGATCCCCGCCTATCTGGAATTCTTCGGCTATCCGACCACAAGCGCGGACGAATTGCGCAGGCTGGCCAGGATCAGATACTGACTGCCGGGTTGCCTGCCGCAAGCGGGTTCTGTTCAATCCCGCCGGCACGGCAGCCTCAGGAGACAGCGCCATGACCCGATCCGAGGGCGATCGCGTCCTGACCGACAGCGACATCGCGGAACTGATCGCATGGCGACGCGATCTGCATCGCCGCCCGGAACTGTCCGGCGATGAACGGCAGACCGCCGCGCGGGTGGCGGCGGCGATGCGCCATGCCGGGGCGGACCGGATCGCGACCGGGCTGGGCGGGTTCGGCGTCGCCGCGATCTTCGAGGGTTTGTCCAGGGGCTGCACGGTCATGCTGCGCTGCGAGCTTGACGGGCTGCCGATCCAGGAACAGGGGGCGCACGACTGGTGCTCGCAATCGGCGGGCAAGGGGCATCTTTGCGGGCATGACGGGCATATGGCGATCCTGGCCGCCGTCGCGCGCTGGCTGGGGCGGAACAGGCCGCCGCGCGGGCGTGCCATCCTGCTGTTCCAGCCCGCCGAAGAGGATGGATCGGGCGCGGCGAAGGTGATCGCGGATCCGCAATTCGCCGGCCTCGTGCCGGATTATGCGCTGTCGCTGCACAACATGCCCGGCGTGCCGCAGGGTCACGCGCTGCTGGCCGAGGGGCCGATGAACTGCGCCTCGCGCGGCATGAAGATCGCGCTGACCGGCCGCACCGCCCATGCCTCGCAGCCCGAACACGGCGTCTCGCCGGCCATGGCGCTGGCCGCGCTGGTCCCCGCGCTGACGGCGCTCGGGTCGGGCGGCCAGCAATCCGATCCCGCCTTCTCGCTGGTCACGATCACCCATGCCCGGCTGGGCGAGCCGGCATTCGGCATCGCGCCCGGCGAGGCGGAATTGCGGGCGACGCTGCGCACGCAGAGGGATGAGGGGATGGCCCGGCTGGTCGCGGCAGCCGAACGCACCGTTGGACAGGCGGCCGCCACCGCGGGACTGGCCCATGCGATCACCTGGCACGACGTGTTCCACCATTGCCAAAACGACCCCGAGGCGACCGCGATCCTGTCGCGCGCGCTTGCCGCCGAAGGGTTCGTTGTCGGCTCGAATGGCCTGCCGATGCGCGCCTCCGAGGATTTCGGCCGTTTCGGCGGCTGTTCCCGCGCCGCCATGTTCCTGCTGGGCGCGGGCCGCGATGTCGCCAGCCTGCACAATCCCGATTACGATTTCCCCGATGACCTGATCGAACCGGGCGCCCGCATCTTCATCCGTGCGCTGAGCGAGGTGCTGGGCTGAGCCAGGCTACAGCCGGAAACCCAGGGCCTCGATCTGCCGGGCATAGCCTTCGGACGCGCGCAGTCGGGCCAGCCTTTCGGCATGGCGGACCGTGATCAGATCCTGGGCCGCGCGCACGGCGGGCTGTTCCATCAGCGCCGCGCACAGCGCCCGCACCCGGCCCGCCATTTCGGCCGCGCCCTCGTCGCGCAGGCTGTTCTGATCATAGGTGCGGAAATAGGCGTCGTCATATTTGCCGTGATTGTTCAGGATATCGCCGCGCAGCCGGCGCATCAGGAATTCCTCGCCCGATTTCACGCCGTAATGGTTCAACTGCGCCAGATCATAGCCGGCCTCGTCCATCTTCTGCTTCCATGCGATCCTGCGCCCGTTCAGCACCTCGCCCGAGCCATTCACCCAGCGCAGCTGCTTTTCGTCGGTCTTGAGGTATTTCGGCTTCAGATGCGGGCGGTGAATGGCCAGCTTCATCCATGGCTGATGGGTATAAAGGGTCTTGACGCCGTAGCCCTTGGCAAAATCGTCGTCGGCGGCGGCGGTAAAGCGCGTGGTCACGAAATCGTCCCGATAGCGGGCCTGCCCGTTCGATCCGAAAAAGCGCCACGTCACCGGCATCGCCGTCGCGCCGTTGGTCTTGATCACGTCGATCAGCGAATCGACCGAACCATCGCCCGTCCTGATCTGCAAGAATTCGTCGAGGTCGATCAGCAGGTGCCAGTCGGCACGGGCGAATAGCGGGTGGTTGCCGATTCGCGCGATCCCGCGCGGTTGCGGCGGCTTGTCGCGCCAGGCGCCGTTATCCAGCCGTGACAGCAGCCCCAGCCCGGCCAGCGCGTCCAGCATCTCGTCGGTGCCATCGCTGCAATCATTGGTCAGAAAAAGGATGTCGGTAAAGCCCAGCAGGTGATGATAGGCGACCCATTCCAGCAGATAGGGGCCTTCGTCCTTGGCCATCGTGGTCAGCACCACATTTCCGTGGCGCGAGGTATTGGCGGGGATCGGCAGGTTTTCCTGGCGCCGCGCGAGGTCGGCGAAAAACGTCGTCTCGTCGATCCGGTCCAGCTTTTCCGGCGGTCCCGCCCTCTTGCGGACGACGGTCTTCGTGGCCTCGGCCTCGATCGCGTCATAGTCGACAAAACCTTTCCGTTCCAGATAATGACCGATCCAGGATTTGCGCGGTGGCACCCCGCCTCGCGCCTTGCGGGTATGCTTGCGCATCCAGCGCGAATAAAGGTGGACGGCCAGCGCGCCGCCGTCCTCGATCAGTTCGCGGGCTCGGGCGTGATTGACGTTCTCGATCAGCAGCTTGCGTTTCTGGAAGCTGATCGGGAAAAACACATCGCTGGGCTGGGCATAGATGATCTCGCCGGTTTCCTGCGCAAAGTGCGTCAGCGCCCGGGGACCGGTCGTGCCCCAGGGCAGGGTGCCCAGATCCATGTCGCCGCCGCGATCGCGGTCGGCCTGCATCCGTTCGCGACGGTGGCCGGGCAGCCAGGGCGGAATCGGATAATCGGAGGTGAGGAATTCGGCCAGCAGATCCTTGGTCCGCGATTCGGGCGGAAATCCCATGACGGCATTGCCCAGCAGCAGCTTGTCGTCGCGTTCATGGCCGAGAAACCAGGTCATCCCGGCGCGGAAGGGCTGCATTGCGATGACATCGGTATCGACCCAGACGCGCGGCGTGTCGCGCACCATGACGGCGCGGAAGACATCGGCATGGATCGCGGGGCTTTTCGCCTTGGCATGGACGATGATGTCGTCATTGGGCCAGATCTCGCGCGCATCGCGCAGCACCGCGCCATCGGGCAGGTTCGGCACATGGCCGTAGGTATAGAGAACGAAATCGTGACCCAGTTCGACAAAGCTGCGGATCGAGGCGATTTCCAGCCATGACAGCGGCCCGTCGATCCACAGCGATCCGATCTGCGCAAGCTGGTCTTGGGTGCCATCAGGCGGCATGCGCTGGTCCTTCTGCTGTGTTCTCGTGCCCGGCCCGGTCGGAATTTGCCTACCATCGCTTCGTGGACCGGTCTTTCCACGGGGAACAATTTCAGCGGCCGGCGCTTCCGCCTGTCATGGTTCGCCAGGGCGCGATTTTGTCGATCCTTCCCGACACTGATGGGCCATCGAGACAAGTTCAAGCCCTGCCTTCGGCACCTATCCGCCCGGTCAGTTTTTGCGGTGTTTTCCTACCGCGCGAGACTCGGCTCTTCGCGCTATGGTTGCGATCTGCTCACCCCTTTTGATGAAGGAGGCTGCCATGCCCCGCGTACCGTCTTTCGGCATTTCAGCGGATCGCAAACCCGTCTTCGCGCCCGACGACATTCTTGCCAGTGACCGCTGGTCCGACTTCGACAAGGAGGCGATCGTGCTGGAGGCGATCGTCATCGACAACAATATCTCGGGCAGCGATGCGACGCTGCAGGTCCGCGCCCATGACGGCATGAACTGGACCATCGAACTGGGCCGCCGCGCCCGCAACATGGCGGCGGGGCTGACCCCGGCGCAGGCGTTGCCGGGCGATCCCGTCTCGGTCCGCGGCCGCCGCCTGCACCGTTTCGGCGAGAACCGGATCAAGGCGATGCACCTGACCATCGCCGGGCGTGATTTCGATCTCTATCCGGCCAGTCTCGAGGCATCGTGATCCCGCAGGGCTGCATGCCGGCCGCGATGGAAACTGACCATACGGCAGGCCGCCTCACGCCCCGACTGCGCGCCGGTCGCGTGGCCGGGGCGGCAGATCGGTCCCGTGTGACACCAGCGCCTCTTTCCAACCGTGCGCGCAGGCACTAGCTTGCCGCCATGCGCTGGACAATCCCGAATATCCTCACCCTTCTGCGGCTTGCCGCGGCGCCCGCCGTGCCGCTGATGTTTCTCTATTTTCATCGGCCCTGGGCCGATTGGGCGGCGCTGGCGATCTTTCTGGTCGCGGCCGTGACCGACTGGTTCGACGGCTATCTGGCCCGCGCCTGGAAACAGGAAAGCCGGTTCGGCGCAGCCATGGATCCGATTGCCGACAAGGCGATGGTGGTCATCGCCATCATCGTCATCACCGGTTATTCCGGCATGAATCCCTGGCTGATCCTGCCCGCCACGGTGATCCTGTTCCGCGAGGTCCTGGTGTCGGGCCTGCGCGAATTCCTGGGCGCGCAGGCGAAGCTGCTGAAGGTTACCAAGCTGGCCAAGTGGAAGACGACCTTCCAGATGGTCGCCATCGCGGTCCTGTTCCTGGGCACGGGGCTTGCCTTTGTCGAACACGGCGAGCCGCCGCTGGTGGGCGAGGGCAGGCTGCCCTGGTCCGACAGCTGGTCCGATCTTGCCAATCAGGTCGGGCTGGTGCTGATCTGGATCGCGGCGGTGCTGACCGGTTGGACAGGTTGGGATTATTTCGTCAAGGCGCTGCCCTATCTGAAGGATCCCGCGCATGATGCTTGATGTCCTTTATTTCGCATGGCTGCGCGAACGGATCGGCCAGCCTCGCGAGCGAATCGAGACCCGGGCCGCGACCCTGCGCGATCTGGTCGCCGAACTGGCCGCCCGCGACGAATGGCACGCGTCGGCCTTTGCCGACATGGGCGCCGTGCGTTGCGCGATCGATCAGGAACTGGCCGATCTCGATGCGCCGCTGGACGATGCCCGCGAGGTGGCCTTTTTCCCGCCCATGACCGGGGGCTGACCCGTGTCGGCGCGTGTCCAGGCCGGTCCCTTCGATCTTGCCGCCGAGATGGAGAATTTCGGTCGCGGCGCCGGCGCCGTCGTCACCTTTACCGGCATCGTGCGCGACGATACCGGCCGGATGCTGGCGTTGGAGCTGGAATATTATCCCGGCATGACCGAGCGTGCGCTGGCCGAATACGGCGCCAGGGCCGCCGCCCGCTTCGGCCTTGCCGACTGGAAGATCATCCACCGCCATGGACGCCTGAACCTGGGCGAGCCGATCATGATGGTCGCCACCGCCGCCCGCCACCGTCGTGCCGCCTTCGAGGCCGCGGATTATCTGATGGACTGGCTGAAATCCCGCGCCCCCTTCTGGAAGCGCGAGATCGGCCCGGACGGCGCCGGCGCATGGGTCGCGGCGAAAGACAGCGACGAGGATGCGCTGAAGCGGTGGTGACCTTCGGCCTGCCGATATCCAGCCGCTTCGTCCGCCCGTGATCGCGGTCGCGCAATCGCAGATCGCGCAGGCGCTGGATGCGCTGGCCGACCGCGCGGAAGGTCCGATCTTCCTGCCTGCCAACCTGCTGGAGCGCGGCATCGGTGGCGATCATCCGCGCGCCCTGCATCTGTGGCGCAATGCAGGCTGGACCGCCTTCCTCGGCCTGTCGAATGCCGGCGTCTGCTTTCCGCAGATGCGCGATGCCGATTCGCAGGACTGGGACGCGCTGCCCGCGGTGCTGAAAAATCTTTCCATCACCGGTCTCAACGGCGAGGCCGCGCAGATTGCCCGCATCCTTGCGGCGCTGCGCCTCGACCATCACCCGACGCGCCTCGACCGGACCGAACCGTGTTTCGCCCTGGCGCTGAACGATCTGCGGATGCCCGCCGCGGCCGGACTTTCGATTCGCGCGCCGCGGAAGGCGGAACTGCCGCTTCTGATCGACTGGCGCG
>Ga0163108_10001062_pt1 | contig 20245 bp, 24 predicted proteins | sample Fk1155metaG_FD_109644 | JGI IMG/M metagenome (GOLD analysis project Ga0163108, IMG submission 109644) | Marine microbial communities from the Central Pacific Ocean - Fk160115 155m metaG | ecosystem: Environmental > Aquatic > Marine > Oceanic > Photic zone | place: The Central Pacific Ocean...
ATGCTTATGACCAAACTTTGCTTTAGCAGAATTTAATCTTCTTTTCTTGCCCATAAAAACTCCTGTTTTGTATAATAACTAGTATAAAAAAGCGAAAATCTCAAAAATTGTAGGCGAAAAAATTTAACAGATCGACATTTTGAAAAAAACCCCCCAATCCGAAGAAAGGGGGGATTAAATATAAAATATATTTTATTTAGTATTTCTTTATCGGCTTATCCAAAAACAACGGCCGCGGCGGTGTTGGAAAGGCCCACCACCATCCAGTCGTCATCATTATAGCATGCTAGCTGAACCCAGTCGCCCACCGCTGCTCCTCCGGATTGATCGAAGATAATCTTCGTATTGCCGGATCCGGCAGTAGATTTACCGTTGTGAGCAGTAATGTTGCCAACAAAGTCTTCCGTGTTGAGGGCACCTTGGACGATATCGACATCTGCCGTCGCATCAACAAGCCAAAACGTAAATGTAAGTCCTGTTGCCGCAGAAGGCAAAGTAACATCGTGTGTAGTCGAACCATCAAGGAAAATAATTTTCCCCGAATCGGCTGCAGTTAAAGTTGTATCTGCGGTAGTCGTCATAGTCACCTGCTTCCGCATTTGCATTGCATTGTTATTTTCGTTAATCAGGCTCTTAATTCTAGCCCAACCTACTCTTTTTGTTCCCATAATATATTTCTCCTTATATAATATTGTTAAGGTCAATTAACGAAAGGATTTCTCCTCTCGCCTATAAGTAGTTTTAGACAAACGAAAGCCCCCGTCAAAGACGGAGGCTTTACATTTATATTGCTACTAGTGTTTAGCTAGTTGCGCCTGCTTCACCAACAAGTCCGCGAACCACGACTAAGCCGTAGAGGTCAGGACGAACCATCTTCTTGGCATAGCGAGTCATCACGCCCTTACGGGGCACGAAGTCCTCTGGTCCAAAGATGGTGGGTGTCGTCTGCAACGGTACGTATGGAGCGTACACATATCCGCTTTCAAGGAAAGAGGAGCCGCGACGACCAACAAGGACGAGGTTACGAAGGAAGTAAGGATCCACGATAACATCGAACTTCTTGGAAAGGCTACCAACCTTAACAGCACCGACCGAACCGCTCTCATCGTCGTGAGTGACACTTGCACGGAAACCAGCAGTGAACTCAAGGATGTTAGCAACCTCTGGGCCTACGACCAAGAAGTTAGCTCCACCACGAAGAGTCTTTCTGTGGATTTGTGCAGAAACATCGTTGATTGTCTCAACGAGTGTCTCATACCACTCGGACACTGTACCGGTGAAGTCGGGAGCAGCAGAGCTAGCGCCGATTTCTGTACCAGTTGAGCGGTCCAAGAAAAGACCAGGAGAGCGAGACCAGTAATATGTTGCAGCAGTTGCACCATTTACAAGGTCAGCGAGGATCTCACGATCAATCTCAAGAGCAATCTGCTCAGAGAGGATGCTTGTAAGCTCGACCTCTGCATCAAGGTTGTGGTAAGCGTTAAGATCTTGTCCTAACTCTGGGGTCCACTTAGCCTTGAGCTTCTTGGTCTGGGCGGTAACAGCAATGCTATCCACCTTGATGTCGATCTCGGGGATGAACTCACTACCTTCAAGGCCCCACTCGGCAGCACCAACGACAGCGCCAAGAGTATCAGCCTTAGCAATGTTATCAGTCTGTGCGGTGTTAACTCTAAGGGTAACGCCAGATGCCTTCGAAAGAGTATCAATCGTAGCAAGGCTTGTTAGCCAATACATCTGTACAGCTGTAGTGCTTGTCTCTGAACCAGTGTGATGGGTCAGGCGACGAAGCTGCTGGGTGTTGGCCGAAGAAACAGCTGCAACTCCTAACAATGTTGCCAAGTCAGTACTAGCATGGCCAGAAGCCGCACCACCACTAATCGAGGACGAGAAAGCCGCATAGTTATTATAATCTGTCTGAGTCGACAAACCACTTCTAAGAACATCGGCACGAACAATCCAGCGAGCAGTAGCGGACGAACTGAGGGAAATCAGATCGGGATCCCACTGAATGCTCTTCTTCTGAGCGTTAGTTGCACCAGTCAAACTGAAGTACTCAACGTGGATGGCACTAGATGTGATATTGGTTGAACCAGTTGGAGAGCCGTAGTTATAACCACGAGCGCCAACTGTGCGTGGACCCGAAAGATCCTCTTTAAGATCTCCGACGAGATCCACACCACCTGTAATCTCTGAACCAACACGGTTTGTACCGTAAATTGACTTATCTTTGTAGTTACCAGAGCGGCTGGCTTCACTGCCATTTGCTCCAATATCTCCCGAGAACACAAAGTCAAGGAAGAAAATGAGACCACTAGGTAGACTCATCGGCTGAACGCTAACGAGGTCGTTAGCAATTAAGCCTGCGAAAACACGACGGACGATGGGGAATGCGACGGCGGCAAAACCTTCAACATCACCACTTGCCATAGCGGAACTTTCGCGGAGAAGCTCTTTGGCTTGATTCTCTAAGAGACGGGCCATAGCTCCTTTTTGTCGATCATTTGTCAAGCCTTCTAAAAGACCTGTGCGCTCCCACTTCGAAAGAAGTGCGTGACCTTCGGCGCGCATATCGCGGTTAACAATACCTTCTGTTAACCTTTCAACGATACCAGACATAATTAATCACCTCCTTATATATAATGATTTTTTTAGTTTATTTTATTCCAGCTAATCTCTTCATTCGATCTTGGAAAGGATCGGATGAAGGCTTCTCTGCGCGAGAAGCACGAATTACAGAAGAACGACGAGTAATTGCCTCGCTCAGCGATTGTGGGCTCTTTTTAGGAGTAGCCTGCGCTGTGCTTTGAAGCGTATCAAAAATTGTCCTTGCTTCCATAACTGAACCAGCACGTGAAATAGCTTCAACAATCGTTTCCTTTTGTCGCTCATTTAAGGAGGTATTTCTCAATACACGGTTCGTGTAGAGCAAGCGAGCATTGGAAAGATTTACATCTTGTAAACCTTCTTTCAGATCATTTGTTGCTTGCTTATATTGTTTGTTTTGCTCTTTAAGTTGTTTATTCTCAAAAACTAACTCTTCTTGAGCTTTTTTCAAATCTTTTAATTCTTCGGCCACTTCCGTACTGCGACGGTGGGCCATCTCTAATTCCATCTCATGCTTTTGTTCGGCGGATGATCGGCCGGCCCAGCCGGCCAAATCGGCGCCCATATCAACTGTTAATGTTTCTGCGATTGAAGCAACAAGGCCGTCTAGATCAATCTCCTCATCAATAACTGGTTCTTCCATCTGAAGATTTTCATCTTCATCAGTCTCGGCTGATTGGCCGGTGGCGGGGGTACCTACATCGATGTGCTCATCTTCTTCTGCAAGCATCTCTACGATGTCAGTTGCATCAAATTCATATTCTTGGCCCTCTTCAAGGGTGTTTGACAATTCCTTAATTGCTTCTTCGAGGGCGCCCAAATTTAAGTCAAATTCTGTGGGAGTTCCTTCTGCGGGGTTTCCAATTAAATTGTCTGCGGCGGCGAATGGGATCTCTTCGTCCGGATCGATATCTTCGGGGGGATCGCCGGCGAGGTCTGCAGCTATCGGATCTCCGGGTGTCTCCATGCCGCCAATATCGTCGACGGCAGGATCCTCTTCGGCCCCCAAGTCAAGGCCCAAATCGGCCGAGGCCAGATCGTCCTGTTCTAGAAGCCTGTCTAGAGTATCTTTAACTTCAGAAGAATATTTCTGAATAATTGCCGTTTCGGCATTCTTTAAGGCGGCCTCTTTGAGCGCCTTTGCATCAACGATAGCCTCGTTCAATAAATTAGACATACACGAACTCCTAAAAAAATACTAATTCAAAATAAATAGTGCTAAACATATCAAAACACCCGTGTTTATGAGCCCGACTTGTTTACAATCCACCAGCGGGAGCCATCGGATTGAAGGGTGCGCACGGAGTAATTGGACTTTATCTGTATTTCTCTTGTGAAATCCATCAGGGCGCTCTCGCATCTAATCTTTAAATAATAGGCCGAAACAAACTTGAATTTTTCCTCTTCTCTGCAGATTTTCTTAATTGTTATGATCCGCCCAACATTATCTTTAGGGGGCGGCAGCGATATTGTAATATGATTGTTAGATGTATCCGCCAATATTGTGTTGTCGGCCTCTATAATCTCACACTGTGCTTCTTTGACCGTGCGAATGCTTCTGTACAGGGCTCCATTTATTTCTAAGTCGCCATTGGCTTGTAAGTTACGATCAAATTGACCATCTAATGCCTTCATGCGGCCTCGCACGGATAATAATTTACTTTTCGAATCATATGTAAATTCTTCACATCCACCAAGCTTTTGAGAATTGTTATATTGAACCGCATTCTTGCCTCCACTTGCTGCTGGTGTTTTTAAAACCAGATAGCCCTCATATAAATCTTTCAAAGTCGTGTGTCTGACTTGTGCTCTGTCTGCATCGTGAACCAAAAGGAGATCTACATCTGATAAGCTCTGGCCTCTTTGTTGAACGTCTAAAGAACTCAACATATCTACACAAAGCCGACCTCCTTGGAAGCCCAATCCAGAGTTAGGGTGCACAACAACGGCAACGCCATCTTCTGCAACTTTAACGCCATCGCCAGTATTCACATCCAATACTGTGTCTTTGTGGCATAAGAGGCCGCTTCCGTAATTTATTGAACGACCAGGAATTTTTCCTAATATATGGTTGGCCGGTACGTCATATAGTCCGGTGGCGGATCCGCTCATACATCTGGCGCGTATGATTGGGGCCTCAAAAACTTTTCCGTCAAAGGACAAGATACGACTACTTTTAGCCACGTTGCCTCCCTCGTACACTAAAACACCACCAGTGATGTCGCTTGACAATTGCCGAATGGCGACGTTATCTTCTACCGCACATCTACTCTGACGGGTGCTATCATAAAACGAGCTAGCACTCAACGAACCATCAATTCTCTGATTCCCTGTTTCGCCAACTATATCAGGCACTTTTCCTCTTTTAATATTATAAGCCATTAATCTGCTCTCCGTAGTAAATAGTTAATAAAAAAAAGGATGCCCCCCAATTGAGGGGCATCCAGACAAGAACCAAGAAAACTTGGTTAAGATTGATTAGACAATTCGCCAGTCGTTGGCAACAACATAGACGAAAGTAATAGCACCAAAAGGTGACTCAAGACGAACAGTCTCGTGTTCTTTATCAATTAAATGTGAGCCGGCACAGGTGACCGCAACATAGTTTGTTGCAGATGCAGATGCGTGACTCTTTAAAGTAACAACATCGCCGACGTCTGGTGAAGCCGGAAGCGTTACGGCGTGAGAAGCTGTCAAAGCTGCAGCAACATAGTTATAGCCCTCTACGAGTGCTTTACCGCTATATGCCGTGGTGACAGCACCACCGTCGGTAGAAAGCACACCAGCGGTAGCAGTAATACCAGCACCGGCCATTGCAGATGCAAGGTCGGCGAAGGTATCTCTACGAACTTTGCCACTGGTGACATCTAAGAAGTATATACTATCAGCACCAACCGCAACCGCATGATCAGATGCGCCAGAAAGAGCAACATCACCCGAAAGCAATGTTCCTTCAGTGATGGTCAGATCATTCGCTGTCAACTGGCCTGAACCTGAAATACCTGCTGCGCTAAGTCCTTGGGTAACAACAGCACCTTCGTTGCTGACAGTAAAGACACTTTGGCCAACATTAAGCCCGTAAAGAGTTGCTGTTCCAGAACCTGAAATAACGCCTGTTGCGCTAAGTCCTTGGGTAACAACAGCACCTTCGTTGCTGACAGTAAAGACACTTTGGCCAACATTAAGCCCGTAAAGAGTTGCTGTTCCAGAGCCGGAAAGAACAGTAGCAGCTGCGCTACCAGCAATAGTTAACGCACCGTCAGCCAATGTAAGCAAGTCAGTATCAGAGTCACAACCAATGGTTGAGCCATCGTCTACTAACAAGCTCTTAAGGGCGGTATCACCATCAGCGTCGACTGTAAAGCCGGGCATTGTGATTGTAGCCATGGTAAGGTCACCCGCACCATCCAAGTTATCCACACCAGCGACGTTACCAGCAACCGTTAAAGCACCACCGAGGTGGGCGCCGATGCCGGCAGAAGCCGTAAGCGTCTTTCCGAGTAGAATGCTCTCGCTACTGTTAGTGGTAACGAACTTCAGATAGTCGTTGCCGCCCTGTTCAATTGTCAATGCTTCTGCCAAGTTGTCAGTAAGCTGAATTTTGTTTGTGGCAGTCGATCCGCTGAACTCAATCTTCAGTCCATCAGATGCATCAGCAACACCGATGCTATCAGCATAGATCGCTCCAACATTTGTGAGGTTTCCATCTTGGAAATCGCCCGACGTGAATTTACCGGGACCGCGCGCCTCTAAGGAGCCGCTGTAAAGACCAGCCCCAATTTGAAATTTATAAGCCATTTATAAAACCCTCCATATTATAGTTTTTTATGGTTTAAGGATAAATGCAGGTGCACCTATCCATATTGGAGAGCAAGATACAACTTGCCCTCACCTATAAATAGTATTTTCGGGCGCTGCGCATGTGTTTTTTTTTGAGCCGATCACAAGACTGCGTACGTTTTTACACATTTAAACAAAACTAGAATATTCTGTAAGATCCGGAAGCCACATAGATGAGAGATACGGCTCCGTAAGGTGATTCTAACCTAACGGCCCCCACCCCATCGATATTGTGGCCTCCTTGTGCGGCAATTGTAAGATGATTACCCGCACTAACGCCAGCAGAGACCTTAACTCTCACAACGTCTCCCACGCTTAGATTTACAGGAAGAAACCATGTCGCGGGACTGTCAAAAGTCGTCGTCGCATAGTTAAATCCAGCCGATAGTGTGTTGTTTCCGTCACCTATTCCTCGCACCGTCATGCTGTCAGAGGCGCTGGAGCCAGTAACTATACCGCTTAACTTGCTGCCGTCGCCATAAAACACAGATGCGCTAATTGCGGAGCTAGCCGTTAAGTGGCCTGTTACAATTGCTGTTGAGCCGTCGAACGTAAAGTTTGATTCGCAAACTAGACTGTTAGCATCTCCGTTAACATTTGTCAGTATTGCGTTATTGGTAGCATTCGAAATTCTCGGGACGTTGACCACCGAAGCTCCATCAGATGTGCTTAAGTTTCCAGAAATGATTGCTGGGCTAGCACTCTCATACGGAATAATTCGCGTAGAGGGCGGGGTCATTATGGTGCCTGTGAGGACATTGTAGGCCATATGACATATCCTCCTACTTTAGAACACGAACCACTTACCGGATCCGTCGCAATACAAGTTAATTGCCCCCATCGTACCAGCAAGATCATAATATGCATTACCATCTATGGTGTTTCCCGAACCTGCGGAGGTATAAACATGCACTGCGTTAGGAGAGCCACTGCGAGTTGCCTGCTCGTCTTTAATAACTAAAAGGGCACCTTTCATTTCAGCAGATGCAGTGGGCAACCAAAGTTTAGTATCAACACTGGTGGCACAACCAACTATATAATCATCTCTGTGAATTAAGAAACTATTATTTGGCGCGCCGGATCCGGTAACCGTTCTATATCTACCACTTAAACCTCTGACATGCACACGTTTTGGGTTAAAAGAAGAGCTAAAAATATATGCGGCGTCGAAATTGTACTCCTCGGCCTCGGGATTGTCTTCGCGATTAGTAGAGGCTGTTATGATTAAACTACCAGTTCTGATGTGGAGATCTTCATCGCTGTCGCCAAAGAACGTAGAACCAGAAATGTCCCAGTAAGTCTTCTGTTTAACGTGATAGGAACTTGCAGAAATTGCGCCTTTAACGTAGAGGTTACCAGTCAAAAACAACTGCGTATCAAGAGCCCCTAGGGTTCCGCCGCCTGCATTAGTATTTTTAAATGTAAAGTGGTGGGAGCCCGTTACCATGGCACTACTGCTATAGAACATGACTGCTTTATCGGAGCCGTGAGAACCATTGGCTGGTCCTCGGGCGATTTCAGCAGTCGTACCGCTGCACTGGATATATGCCCATCCCCACTGAGCCATTAGCCTACTCCTATGGATCCAGAATAATTAGGGCCGTAACTGCCAGATGTTCTCTTGGACGGCACCGATGTGAGGCCAGCGACAATATCTACATTGTCGGATCCAGAGATCCATAATTGAGAAGTTTTAACCTCCAGCCTTAAGCTTTCTCTGCTTTTGCCAGATGCATCAGCTTTTCCAATAGTAAAATAATTACTGTTGCACACGCCAACTTTAGAAAACCCAACGCGGGCAGCATTAGAGGCATCATTGTTGACAACGACAACCCACCTAGTTACCGAGGGGAAAGTTACGTAAGTTGCGCCCACGGCATTTGAGCCGTTAATTGCGCCGCTGCAATATGGCTTGCCGCTGGCTTGATATGCTGGGACGTGGTTTAGGCCAGCCTCCATTTTCCATGAAACGCTCATCTTATAAAAAACCTCCGAAAAAAGTCATGTTCATTATAAATAGTCATCTATTTTTTCTATTGCGCCTTTCTTGCGCTCTTTGTTTCTTGAGTAATTCTCGGGCCCGAGACCGCTGGGCACGTATTCTCTTTTCTTTCTTAGCAACAGAAGGCTTTTTATACCTTCTTCTATCTTTTGCTTGTTCGATAATTCTCTCTTTCTTTACTTTCTTGGAGAATTTACGTATCAGCCTCTCATTGCTGTTCCTACACTCTCTAGCGTGGACTATTACATTCGCTTTTCTGCTCATTTCATTGCCTGCCAGATCTTGCCGACGCCGCCCATTAAAGAAGAAATATCTACACCAGCATCGCCGGCATCTCCCAGATCAACAGATCCTGCTTTCGGGGAACCACTCGCGGCCTCAGACATCGGCTGTGTTCCTTCGAACAAATTAACACCATTATAGGCATCTGTGCCTATAGAATCCATAAGGCGACGGCGATGTTGGTTAATTTTAGCATTTGTCTCGCTGGTTTTACGACGGGGGGCCTGTCTTTCAGCAACAGGTGGTGAGGGTGGTGATCTTTGTTCGGTTCGGGTCTCCACAATAAGACTGCTCTGCATGCCTTTGGCCACTTCAGAAACCACATTGGATAAGAGGCCTTCTTCTAAAAGAACCTCGTGAATGCATTCCTTAACCAGCGGCTTAATTATCTTTTTTAAATCTGTCTTATTCATCTAATATCTCGTTTAATAGCCTATTAATTCTGTCCGCCTTAGTAAAGACCTTGTTGTTAAAAGACTTGGCCTCCTGCATCATGAATGCGTTCGGTGTTGAAGGCTCCGATACGAAATCAAAACAAATAAGCTGAAAGTCGTCTTCTACAACTGTTTGGCCGGCGCTTTCGGTGACAGAGCCCATTCCACGGGAAGAAATTCCAAGTTTAACGCCAGATTCTACAAGAGATTTAAGTATGCCGCCCGCGGGCGTGTCGAGTACTTTAACCTTTCCCATCACATTTTTCTGATCCCACCACACATCTGTTACCATATGGGAAGCGTTCTTAAGATTGATGACTGAATCTTCGGGGTGATCTAGTTCGCCGAGGGCGCGGCGTTCTTTTACTAGTTTCTGGTAATTTTTCATCTCGCGCACCAAGACGGCATGAGGATAAACTCTGCCATTGCCATTTTGAACGTCCGCTTCCTGTAATTTTCCTGATAAAATCATTCCTCCGGAGGCCACGTATCTCTTTTCCTCTTCGGTTAAAAGATCTTGACAAACGCCGCCTTCGCATAGTTCATAATATTCTCTTAAAAGTTTTTTACTCATTTTATCATATCCATTAATTTTTGTATTCCAATAAAGCTTCTTTAAAGGCATGCTCCAGGAGGCGGGCCACTTGATCCTTTTGGCCTCGACGAACCATTTGTCTACGAAGGGCCTTTTTAACATACTTGGAAAATTTCTGAAAGCTACTTGGGCTGCTAAATATGTCTTTAAGCTTGGGATCTTTCTCTAATAAGTCCCTATTGTCTGAAATAAATCTCGACAAGATCTTATCAAGAGGAGAGGCGCCCGGGGGAGCTAAGTCTCTGATATCAGAACGAGCAGAGGCCTTGTCGGCTTTTTGTTGTTTTCTCCAATCAAAGCCGGCTTGATGGTACTTTTGGAAAAGCGCATGGTTTAGCAGGCTTTGCATTAGCTGCTCAATTTGATCGCGGGGAACATTCTCAAACTCTGTCTGGCCTTCAGGAGTGGCCACCCAGCCACCGATACGGGCTCCGGAGGCGCCGGTTCTTTTAGACCACTTCAGAATAAGCTCCCTGAATGCGTCGGGATCTCCCGATTTTGCGGCTCGATGCATAGCTATCACCATCTGGGCGCCGTGGTCTTTGGCTTGCGGGGATGCCTTATCTTTCATTAAACTTTGTAGCTTTCCGAGAATGCTCTTTCTAACTTGGTTGGTAATAGTATCCTCTAATAAAAGCTCGCTCTGATGCTCCATAACCAATTTGGAAACCATATCTAGGCCCTCGGCAACTGGAATTCCTCTTTGCTTAAAGTATTTCGCTAGGCGTTGTGCTAATTTCTGGGCTGTTTGCTGCGATATTCCTGTCTGCTTCTGCAATTGCATAAACAGAGGCTGCTCTCGGGCTCCTCCTGGCTCAGTCGATACTTTCTGCCTTCTCGTTAACGAAAGAGGAGTATCATCTGGAAGCTTTTGTCTATCGTCTGATGCCGGATCGCCCGCCGGATCGCCGGCCGGATCGTCGGGGTCGGAGCCTGGAGCGGGAGGCGTTTCGGATCCGGAAGGCCAATCTTCTCCTCTCAATACAGCAACGGTCAAACTATGAATACGATCAGCTACGTGCGCACTGTCGGACATAAGAGCTTTTACTCTATCATCGCCATCAAGATCAAGAGACACCATGTCCTTCTTAAATTCTTTTCGTAGCCCATTGTATTTCTGATGGAAAGTCTTCAAGATACTAACCAGTTTTCTATCTGAGCCTCCCAAGCCGGAAGTAGGGGACGATGACCGATCTCCGACGGCGCCGCGGAGGCGCGCCATCTGTCGGCCAATAAAGGCCTCAGAGATTATCTCCCTGATCTGTTCTAGCTGTTCTTTCGTCAACTTGCTGTGCATAGCTAAGATCCTTTACAACAGCGACGAACCGGCTGCAACATCCATTTATTGGTCCAATTTGTGTTCATGTTTCACTCCATTATCTCCGAAGAGCATTGTTAAAATATAAGATGTCCCCGAAGATATTCCTCCAAGTAAGAAGAAATTAAACACAGTTACATCAAAACTAAATAGTTCTGTGAATGGAGAAAGTAGCATTAAAAGCCACCCAACATGAAATCCCATGCACATTGGGCAGCTTGCCAATTCTCCAAGTTTGCCTTTCTTTGGTCTTAATCTCGAAAAGATCTTGCCGTAGACAAGAATTTGTGTGAGCCCGTAGGCGCAAAGTATAAATGTTAAAAGTTCTGTCATTGTTATCTCGTTGGTCTGGTCTCTAGGGACCGTTCATCAGCTAAAAAGTCTTTCATCACTTGAGTTCCCCAATCATTCGGCAATACTCCTGATGCTCCATTTAGTTGTTCCATAGCAAACGCGACAAAAGGTCCATTAAGCAAAGGATTAATAGTTCCCTCATAAGCATCATGTACGTTCATCAAATCTAAAATAGGGTTTTGGTGGGTAGCGTTATCGTCTACTAACATAATACTAGCCAAAACTGCCGCATCATCTTTCAAGCTAACTTTCGCTCTTTTAGCAACCGCTCCTACGAGTTTGGCGCTGTTCTTTAAAAGGCCTAGGCCCACAACATCGGCCGTAATTTCTATTCCCGATTCGCTGGCTGCTGCTTCCAATTCTTTGCTGAAGGCGCCCCCACTAGCTATATCGCGAGCCATCACTCCCACTAAAAATTTAAGATCTTCCGCGGTAACTTGAGCACCCTGAATGCTCTTTAGACGAGATAAAACATCTGCTAATCGCTCGCGGCGCTCGCGGCTCGAAGCCTCAACAATGCTGTGGCGCCACTTCTCCATTATTAGCTTCATTTCCGACATAGTGAAGATCCTTAAATTGTGTACATATAGCTTAGCGAATAGGGATCTCGTATCATGCCCTTTCTAATGGAGCCCTGCTCTGTGTTATGCGGTACCTCTCCGAGTTCTGTCGCATCTTCTTTGTCGGGATGAACAATTTCGTCATCTGCCATTGAAATGATCGCCTCTGTGGATTCGAAGTACGGGCGCTCTTCAGTAATAAAATTATTAATATTCACAAGAGCCATTTTTGCTGAACTGATGTCCTCCTTAACTGCATCTTGAAGCGTTGCCTCAAAAGAGCCGTAGAAAGAGCCCGCCTGGACGCTTTCCGCAATTACAATTCCCTTTTTGCGAAGATAGGCAAACAATCTATTTTGAGCACCATAAACTAAATCGTTCATCGATTCTTTAGGAAAAGCTAACACTTTCTTATTCTTAACAGACAATACAATATCAATATCTCCATGGTCGAAAATTATAAGATCACCATTTAAGCTTTTTCTAATGTCCATCTCAAGGTGGACAGTTGTGCTTTTTGCACCTTTACCAATTTTAACTTTGATCGCCATCTTCAGAAATTTCCTTCACAAGTTTTTGCGTCTTTAATACTGTCAATAAAACATTCTCATCGAGCCCTCTATTATAAAAAGAGACGAGCTTCTCTACAATTAGACCTGTTTTTCTTAACATGTCCTCATCAGATTTAATACTCTCATGGTCAAGAGATACGACCAATTCTTTTTTAAGTCTACCGATCTCCTCATTTAAAAATACTTTTAGAGAGATGGAGTTATCAGCGAAAGAAGCAATGTAAAAATTCAATAACTTCTTCTGTTCGTTCAATAATTCTTCGTCATACTTTTCATTAAATTTATTTACAAAGGAAGTAAACACAATATTATCAACCGGAGTGGTGGCGTCGGTGTGTTCAGGAGATTTCGTCATTATCTCAATAATTTGTTTTTCTAAAATAACTGAATTTTTCGGGGAGAGCTTGTCGGAGAAAATTTGGCTAATTGTTGCCAAGGTCTTGTAATTTGGTACAAATGTGTTATAAACTTCAGGAGTCAGTTGTTTGTTAACGTCGTCTATGAGATCGCTTTGCTTTACAAAGAGACCTTCAGTGTCCAAAAGTCGGCTTTTTATCTTGGCTTCGTTCAAAATCCTTTGCGCTGTATCGCGATCCATATGGACGCTCTCATATAGTGAACGATAACAATCTAAGTGAGTTCTTAAAACGGAATCCGGAGCAAAATGCTTTCTTATAATTTTGACTATCTTCTTTTGTGTGCTTTCGTCTCTCTTCAGCATGGCCGCGGTGGCCTCTTTAATCAAAGATTCATAAATAAAAGCCGTATTTCTTTTCTTATTGTGCCTTATCTTCATCCTGTTGCTCCGTTAATGATGTATTTTTATTTTCTAGATCTTCAAGGAGAACCTTTATCGACTTATTAATCTTAAAAAGTTTCTCCTCTTCCTTATGTTCTCTCAAATTATAAATAGATTCATCTTGCTCATAAATACCCCTAGCTAGCGTCTGTATGTCTCCTGCGCCCGGAATAATGTTTCTCAATGAAGAGCCTGCCACCTGTTTAGCCCATTGACCATTGTTGTGAGATTTAACGGCGGCGCCCTTTCTGCCATCCTTTCTGGGGTTGACTGGCCGGTAGACCTTGGTGCCGTGGGGCCCGCGATGTTTTCGCGGAGCCAGCCGCGGCGAATTGCGAGAGCCGGGGGGAACTGCGAGCAGTGCCGATTCATCTCCTCCGCCTTCTGCTTCTGCGCCGGCTTCGCCGGCTGGCATCTCTTCGGGGCCGCCTAGGTCACCGCCGAGGTCGCCTCCGAGGTCGCCTCCGAGGTCGCCTCCGAGATCACCGCCGAGATCACCGCCGAGATCACCGCCGAGGCCAGCGCCTTCGCCGGCTGCTGCCGCTTCCGCAACTGCTTGTAGGGATGCATCATGTTTGCGATCGTAATACATCTCGCGCTGGTTGCGAATAAACTGTTCGTGTGACATGCCAAATATATTTTCAGCGACCCAACGACGAGAGAAATAGCCCTCAGTGGCACCGCCGGCAATATCAAACTTGGCCTTCCAGTGTTCAATCTCTTGCAACTCTGCAATTTTTGATGGATTGTTCAATGAAAGATTAAACGATAACAAGTCATCACCCCTAAACCCTAATGTATAAAGATGAATAATGCCCACCTTTTCAAGCTCTGCAATAATGACGCGCTGCAATCTCTGAATTGTTCTTGCAAATCGAATGTCTTTTTGGGCGAGTGTGGTCTTGTCTTCCGCGGCTCCTTCGCCCATGGCGAGATATGCTTGGGGAATTTTTAACGCGGAAAAGAGTTTATCGCGAAGATATTTAATGTCATCAATCGCTGTGATGTTCTGGGCGCCAGGGAGGGAAACAATATCAGTAGCAGTTCCAGGGCGTACGGGAATATAATAATCCTCCTCAATAGACATAGGGTTGTAACGCAAATCTATTCTACCACTATCAGCATCGACAACCGAATGTCTTTTTAGCTGTGTAACAATCTTTTCCATATATTGTTCAACTTCGTTGGGAGGAATAGCACTGACGTCAATCTTGAAAATTCTACGTTCCGACGAACGAATGACGCGATAAGCCATCATGGCATCTTCCATGAGGACCAGTTGGCGCCAAATGCGGCGTGCTGGCTCTAAAATAGAAGTTCCATAAGGCGCATATTTATCATTGCCTAAAATACGAAAATGAGCAATCTGCCAATTCTCAAAAGTCATACCAGCGGAATTCCACTGGTATTGAACGTAATTGGGGTTGGTAGAATCCATACCTTCTAATCTTTCTACCTCCTGAATTGGCAAAGAAATTACTGACTGAACTCCAAACTTATCGTCTATATCCAAATACAAAAAGAAATCACCATACTTGCACAAAGTTCGGGCCCACCCAAAAAGGTTATATTGAACATTTAGAATCTGATCATATAAAATCTCTAAGACTGCCTTTAACTCTTCGTTGGGACAACTAACCCTTATCATTGGGCTTAAATCCGTATATGTCGTCATCTCGTCCGCATATATATCCAAGGTAGATGCAATCTCAGGAGTATATTCCATCTGATCAAAATCAATATAGCGCTCCGATCTACGCTGATTACCAACAGCGTTGGCCGCTATAACATCTAGCGGATTGTAAAGAGATTTCTTAAACTGCTGGCCAGAGGCAGATTTAAATCGCGAGGAAAACTTATCAAGATGTTGGCGGCGGATCCGCCTACCTGTCTGAGACCTGTAATTGATTATTGGGCCAGAAAATAATCTCGTCAGCCTTTTAAATAATTCAGATTTTCTGTTGGCGGGATTTCTGCCTTGCTTGGGGTTTCTACGATTGTTGGGTGGCATTTATATTCTCACTTTATAATCCATTTGTATTGTTGATACATTTTTTCTGCTTCTGTCATTTTATCAAATATATTGTCTTTTTTATAGCCCTCTTGGCCAGCAATTCTAGTATTAAAGGTTGTTTTTGTGGTTATAATTGCTCCAATAAAAGCTTTCTGATAATTTAAATCTCGGGCATTTGCCTGCAGTGCCGTGTCTCTAACCCAGCACGTGATGGCTAGCGCCATGATTAAATCGTCATTATATCCCTTCATTGCTTCTGGCCGGCCATTCCTCCAAATAAATGTTTTCATCTCGTTAGCGGTGCGAGAAGAATATATGGTAATTAGTTTGTTTCTGATAAACTCCTCTAATTTGGCAACTATGAGGGGGCGCGTTTTCATGGAGGTGGTAAAGCCCGGCACAGCTGAGCTTCTTGTCTCGGCCTGATGTTGTTCAATATATTCGTGCGTAGACTTAATTGAATGATAAACATTTGGATATTGATATTCGTTGATCAGCTTGTCTAAAACAGAGTACCCGATGTTATTGTTCTCAACCACAAGCATGCAATTTCCAAATTCTCTGCCAACACTGTTTAGCATATTGGCAAACATATCGATTGTTGGCTTTCCTTGATATTCGCCGACGACTTCTAGCGTTTCAAGTTTAACGATGTGGAATGTAGAGAAGTCGGCGCCGTCGCCGCGCGACACATCGGCGACCATTAAATAATTACAGGTAGAATCAAATTCTTCCCAGATCCAAAAGTTACGGTCGAAACCGGTGCGATATTTGGGATCCTTAATTGTGGATAACAAATACTCCATACACTCCGGATCGATAACTGTCTCGCCCGAAGTATTAAAGTTACACTCCAACTCCTGGGCAATCTGGCGTTTGGACATATTTTTGGTTTCTTTGTTATACCACTCCTCATCTCGTTCTGGGTGCACGCCCCACCGTAGCGTTGTGAGGTTAAAGTTATTGGTGCCGGCTTCGGCGTCTGTACAGGTTTTATGAAACCAGTTGCCCACACCATTGGGCGTTGATAATGCAATGCAGCGCCCACCTGTCGATAGCGTGGGATATAGCCCAGTCCACAACTCTTCAAGGTTTTCAATATGTGCGGCCTCATCTAACACCAAAAGCGATAGTGCTTCTGAACGGCCGGCATCGCCAGATGTAGAAGCGGCCTTAATTGACGAGCCATTAGAAAGCTCAAACGAGGTGCGGTTGTCTACACTGATTGTGGCAATCTTTAGCCAATCGGGGACATTGCGCATGATATGTTTAACTTTTTTAACCAAGTTTCCCGCTGTCGCAAACTTAGTTGCCATAACAAGAATAGCCTTATCGCGGTGGAACAACATCATCCACACAATATAGCCTGCGGTAATCGTTGAGATGCCTAACTGTCGAGCTTTTAGAATAACATTAAAACGGTAATCATTAAAATCTTCGAGAAGGTCATCTTGGAAGTCGAAAGTGTTAAAAAGAATAAGTCCATGTAATGGGTGCGATATTCTTGCGTAGTTGTTAAGGAAGTAGGAGGGGTTTTTTCCACACTTAAGTATTTCTTTTACTTTTTCTTGTTTTGATAATTCGAAGCTCATCAATCATCTTGTGACTTGGACCTAGTATCATTCTCGGGGCGTGTTCCGCCTTTTCCATTCCAGCCACCTTGATCAAGAAAGGATTTCCAACTGCCTTCAAGCCGGTCTTCCGAAGGAGCATCTACCTGCATGTCTTCAGATAGGCCACCAACCTTATAGTGCATCTTTGCTATTACCCACGATCTCACACGGGATGAGTTTTCTACACGAACATCAATCTCGCCTTCAGAAGTCAATGATACAGAGCTACCGGTAATCTTCTTATATTCTTTCTTGAGGAAGGAGGCGATATCAGCAACGCGAGATTCAACATCGCTTTCGAAGCCGGCGGCATATACTTCTTTTAGCTGCACTTCTGATTGATACTTAATACACATCATGTTGCCGTAAAATGAAACTCCAAAACCATCGATAACTCTTTTGTCGAGTATCATGTCTCCCTCTTCTCGCTGGAGGCCGGCCTTAAGAGCTTCGCCATCGTCGTCAAGGGCGCCATCATAAGCGTTTGCAGCTGCCTGGGAGAGGCCTTGCACTATTTCATAAACTGTTGCCATGTCATTCTCTCCTGTTAACCTGGGTACCGGGGGCTGCGCCGGCGGCACCGGTATCGGTGGCGGAGTCGGGATCATTTTTAAGCACCTTCTGCAAAACAATTGCAAGCTGATCAATTCTCTGCGCAGCGATCCCGCTAGCGATATTTGTCTCTTTTGCGGCCGCCGTTAAAAGCTCGATCAGCGATTTCATTATTCCCCTCTCTGCGTTAGTGAGGCCCGCAGCGGCTTCTTTACTGCGATCGAGGGCGCCAGCTCGGAATTCGCCTCCGGATGCGCCGGTGGCGCCGGCGGTAAATTTATCCGCCTCCGACAGTACGTCTTTGATCATTTCTTTAAGAATTGTTTTGTTTAATTTCATTGGGTCTCCATCCTTTTTTCCATCTTTCTTCTCTGTTCTCGACATATTTTACGTAACAATTGTTGCAACAGTCAAACTTGACGAGACAAACATCATCCATAGACTTCTTTGGGAAGCGACCACAAATAGGACAACTTCTTAAAGATTCTCTATTAAGTAGTTTTTTTGAGATCTTAATCCCATTAACATCTACTTTTTCTTGCCATTCTTCATTTTTACGCTGCTTATTATAAAAGTCGCGCGATTGTTCAAGATATTCTTTTTCCTTTTCCTCGGACCATCCGGATTTAGGATTCTGAATAGCCTCCTTACCGTACTTCTCAGCAATTGCTTTTTCTATCGCCGCAATTTTATTAAGATCTTTACTCATTAAATGCTCTATAGCCGCCATATGTAGTCGCTATTCCTACTGCTATTCCCCCAGCAAACCACCACCACTTATTAGACGGGCCCTGGGCCAACATCGCATCCTGCAAGGCAGCAATCTCGATGTCTTTTTGTTCAATACGCAAATCATATTCGCGAGTGAGGGCATCTAAGCGGATTTGAAAGTTCTGTCGCTCTAGCTGAAACTCTGTTGCCTGAACATCGATCTGATATTCTACTTCTAGATCGCACTCCATTCTATATTCCATCGGAAGCACTAGCAATTCGGCGATGCCTCGCTTGTTAAATAAAACACCCTCAAAGGGCGCTGGCTCATCTTGACCGACAATAGTAAACTGTGGCGGATCTGCGTGAGCCACCATAGAAAACAATAATGCTTTAAGGAACATATTGAAATCCGAATGTATCTGTTATTTCTTCTGCGAGTTCTTCTTTGTTTTCGGTGAACTGTTGCCGGTTGTCGATCGTTGTTTCAATTTCCACAATTCTCTCTTCAACCACCACTTCAATCTGTCCTCTTTCTTCTTCATATTGTCTCTCCAATAATTCTAATGCTTCGCGATAAGTCTGCAAAGCTTGTTCTTTTCTTTCTAGTTCTTCAGTGTGAATTTCTTGCAGGCCATCAATCTGATTTTGAAGAGACTGCTGGCTAGCTTGATAGGTGTTCTCAAGCTGCTTATAATCATAACGCATTTTTCCGATAACTGTAAGCAAAAGGATAATAATTGTTATTTCTTTCCAGTTTTTCTTTGCGAGACCGAGAACTTTAAGCCGGTCAATCTTTAACATCACACGCCTTTCATCTTCGCAATACCGTCGATAACACCTTGGGCGCCGATGTAAATTGCGGAGAGCATTACCCAGTCGCCCGAATCAAGACCATAAAATGCCATAAGCCCTGTGGCTGTTAGCCAGACCAGAAATTTGCGAGAAATCATCTTCTCAACTAATCTGTCTAATTTTCCTTTTGTTTCTTCCATTACTCTATTCCTTTTTCTTTTTTAACGCTCTTAACACATTTTTCGTATTTTTCTTTATCTTCTCGGCCAACTGAGTCAGTGCAAATTGCCCAGGGATTATCTTTTTTCTCTGCTACTTGGCCGACGTCATGCTGCTCAAAACTTCTCAACCTATCATACAGTGATTTTAAAATAGGAACTATGCTTTTTCCTTGATATTGACCCGAAAGCTTGCTCTTTGCTTTGAGTGTGGCTATAGCCTTTGGAATATTCCCTCGACTCGTGTTATTGATAAACTTTTCCCAACTAAGAGCTACTTTGGCTATATCGTCAGGAGTATTTTTAACTACGGCTGGGCTCATGGGCGCCTCAGCGCCAGAAAACTCACTCGAATGAGGAGGAAATCCCTGCTTCGCCAATGTCTCGGCCTCATAAACATCCACACGATCATAGTCTTCGGGGTTTTCCAATACTGCGCGGGCCCATGCTTCGCGGGTGCGCGGCTGGCCACTCTCTGGATCCATGCCGAAAGGTGTATATTGCCACGCTTCTTGGATTAAAAATGTGTAGTATTCTTCTTGGATGATCTCATTTAAATTCTCTTTAAATCCCATCACCGGGCGATCGCCTTCGCCACCACCGGGCTGATATTCAGTTGGAAAGTCCTCTTCTGGCTCTCCTGGCTGTGCTGCGTCGGCTTGTGCCTGGAGTGCTTCTTCACCATACATATGAGTAAACACATCTCCGAAAACATCAGAGGTTACTTCAGCCTCCATTCCTTGAAGCATTGCGGCGATGGCCGGGCCGGCGATCTCTGGGGCCAACTCCTCTTTGATAACTTCTTCAGTAATAATTTGACGTAATCTTTCGGGTGTAATTTTCATTATATTATTCCTTATGTCGCTAATCCATTCATACTTAGTATTCTTCTTCTTCTTCTCGATACAGAAGGGGCCCCTGCGGACTAAGCATCGTATCCCAGAATTGAGCCGCAGCGGCGGGGTCGGTGTTAATAGCG
>Ga0163108_10001063_pt1 | contig 20234 bp, 18 predicted proteins | sample Fk1155metaG_FD_109644 | JGI IMG/M metagenome (GOLD analysis project Ga0163108, IMG submission 109644) | Marine microbial communities from the Central Pacific Ocean - Fk160115 155m metaG | ecosystem: Environmental > Aquatic > Marine > Oceanic > Photic zone | place: The Central Pacific Ocean...
AATTTTACTTGTGTTGAATGTGAGTTAAAGCACATTGATCCTTAGAATCATTAGAAGTTGAAATCAAAAGAATCCATCGACATCATTTTTGACGATATAGCAGATGCTCTCGCAGCCATACGCAATGGCGAGTGCGTAGTTGTAGTAGATGATGAGCGCCGAGAAAACGAAGGAGATTTGATATGTGCCGCGGAATTTGCCACGCCAGAACAAATTAATTTCATGGCCACCGAAGCACGTGGACTAATTTGCCTAGCAATGCAAGGCAGTCGGCTGGATCAACTTGACCTTCCATTGATGGTTGATAGAAATACAGATTCAAATCAAACTGCATTTACGGTAAGTATTGACGCTGGTCCGGAATTTGGGGTAACGACAGGAATTTCTGCCGAAGATAGAGCAAGAACTATACAAATAGCATTAAATCCAAATACTAAGCCTATCGACCTACGTCGACCTGGTCACATATTTCCACTAAGAGCAAAAAAAGGAGGTGTGTTAAAAAGAGCTGGACATACTGAAGCCGCTGTCGATTTATCTGAATTATCTGGTTTGTCTCCTGCAGGTCTGATTTGTGAAATACAGAACTCTGATGGATCAATGGCAAGACTTCCACAACTACATAATTATGCTCGAAGTTGGAATCTGAAACTAATAAGCATCGCTGACTTAATTCGATATAGATTAGAGAATCAGAGATTTGTACATAGAAAAGCCAAGGCAAAATTACCAAGTCTATTTGGTGGTTTTAATGCAATAGGTTATAAGAATGAACTTGATGGGTCAGAGCATGTAGCTCTTGTAAAAGGAACACCCGGAGATTTAAAAGAACCAGTTTTAGTAAGAATGCATTCTGAGTGTCTTACAGGAGACGCGTTTGGCTCATTAAGGTGTGACTGCAGACCACAGCTTGAAGCTGCACTAGCAAGAATTGAGCAAGAAGGTGAAGGAGTTGTTGTTTATTTACGCCAAGAAGGTAGGGGAATTGGCCTAATAAACAAATTAAAAGCTTATAGCCTTCAAGATGGAGGTCTTGACACTGTTGAAGCAAATGAAAAATTAGGTTTCCCGGCAGATTTAAGGAATTATGGAGTTGGGGCTCAAATATTGACTGATCTAGGAATTCACCGTCTTAAGCTATTAACAAATAACCCAAGAAAAATAGCAGGGCTAGGTGGATATGGATTAAAAGTTGAAACTAGAGTTCCATTAGTAATCTGTCCTGGTGACCATAATGCCGCATACTTGGCCGTTAAGAGAGAAAAGCTAGGTCATCTGATTGATACCGATGAAAATAAAAATCAAGATCATAATTTAACAAATTACACTGTAGTCTTCTGGGACGGAGATGTTAAAGAGCCTCAATTATCTGAATTAAAGAAGGGAGTAGAGCGCTATTCTAGTATTAATAAGATAGCTCTAATAAAAGAAAGTTCTCCTCGATTACTTGCTCTTTGGGGAAAACCTATATTTAGCTGGAGGATTAAAGGCATAGAATTTAACGACTCAACAGAAAATCAGATAGAGAGTGCTTGCTTGGAAAAATTCTTGATTAATATTGCAAAATTAGATGGCACCTCAAGAGTCGGGCTCTTTAAAACAGAGAAACAACAACAAGTACTGCATCCTTCAGAAAATATTATCAATGAATGTAGAAATATCAACGAGCTTTTAATTAGTAGTTCAGTTAAATTATCTAGTTGGCGACAGAGTAATATTACTAATATGATTATTTGGTCTTAAGTTAGTCTGAATTATGAGATTGTTACTTTATTGATTTTGGATCCATTCTTCAGAGCTAGAACAATATTTAAGTTTGCCGTTTGTCCAAAAACTGTATGTATTCCGTCCAAATGAGGTTGAGGTTGATGAACTATGAAGAACTGGCTACCACCTGTATTTTTTCCTGCATGGGCCATTGAAAGAGAACCCGATATGTGCTTTCTACTATTAATTTCGCAATCAATATTATAACCGGGACCACCAGTACCCGCGATACCCTTTGATCCAACTTTGGAATTAGGACAACCACCCTGAGCCATAAAGCCATCTATTACTCTGTGGAAGGCTAGACCATCATAAAAACCCTCATTAACCAGTTTCACAAAATTTGCTACAGTATTAGGTGCGTCTTCTTCAAACAACTCAAGCTCTATTTGGCCTGCTTCTGTATCCATAAGTGCTTTGACCACAAGTCTTCTGTAAAAACATGATACTAATACTTAAATCCTTATATAGCAAATATTTTGCCAATAGCCTTTAAGCATGATGAATAAAAAAAAGAGGGTTAAATTCATTAAGATCAACAGTTATGGTTTGATTTATTTGAGGCTTTAGAAACTTTTTCTAAAGCCGGACGTAGATAGTAATTGTTTTCACTCAACAATTCATTAGCCTTTTCTAATCCCAAAGATCCTAACGCCATTAACAGTGATAATTTAACTGAGCCATTAGTTTGCTTAAGCAATTCCTGCGCTTCATCTAGTTCTAATTTAGCAATTTCCTGTAAAATTCTAATTGCTCTATCATACAATTTACTATTAGTAACTGAGACATCAACCATTTTATTTCCATATACCTTTCCCAACTTAATCATTACTATCGTAGAGATCATATTCAAAGTCATTTTAGTTGCTGTAGCAGCTTTTAATCTTGTAGAACCGGTTAATAATTCAGGTCCAGTTAGCAATCTAATATCAACTTGACATGGCAAAGTAACATCATTAATAGGCACACATGAAATAGCAATTGATAGGGCATTTATCTTTACCGCATAAGAAAGGGCAGTGACAACGTATGGGGTAGTCCCACCTGCAGTTATTCCTATTAACACATCTTTCTCACAGAAATCTTTAGCTTCAAGGTCTTCAATGGATAAGGACTCTTGATCTTCCAAAGCTTCAGAACTTTTTTTTAAAGCAGAATCGCCGCCGGCTATTATTCCTTGAATCAGTTCAGGTGATGAACAAAATGTCGGTGGACATTCTGCAGCATCCAATACACCCAGTCGTCCTGAGGTCCCTGTTCCTAAGTAGAACAATCTGCCACCTTCTTTGAGCCTAGGTACAATCAAATTAATCGCCTTTATGATGTCAGAAATAGCTTCTGAAACAGCCTTTTGAGGTTCTATATCTTCTTTCGAAAATACCTGAACTAATTCTGATGTAGACAACTTATCTAGGAATTGACTTTTGCTATTAGACTTTTCGGTAAGGAGTTCTCCTCTACTAGTAATTGAACGATATTGTGAATTATTGTACATTTATATTAATCCTTCTAGCCTTTTACGGATCTCATCTAAATTATCATTTAAATCACTTTTCTTGTCACTCCAAAAACTAGTGTCTCTATTCTCTTGAGGAGGCGCTAAAGACAATCTTTCTTCATCTGTTTTTGGTACAAATCCAGATTCAACAAAACGGTGTTCATATCCAGACTGAGAGCAGAATATTTCAATTTCCTCTCTTTCAATAATCACTACTGATGGGCTTGGAAAATCTTGTGCCTCTAATAATCCACAATATCTTTCAGCATCATCCTTATTCTCAAACATCAAAACTACAGTCTTGCCGTCTAGCTCTAAGGAGTGAATACCCTCGTTATCCTTACCGACTTCATAAAGCAATACATGAACAAGCATAATTTAAATTAATTGAATTTTCTGTAGTGTGAAATTATATTTATCATGTCATGATTAGTCCTGTTCCTGTTCTATTTCTTGAAGTCTTTTGTATAAGGCATCTTCAGCATCACCTAGATCTTCTGAAATTACAATCACTATCTCTACCAATTGATCTCCTCTAATTCCATCTAATTCTATTCCTCTCCCTCTTAATCTGAGCAATCTGCCACTAGAAGAACGTGGGGGGACTTGAAGTGTAACTGTTCCAGCAAGAGTGGGTACATCAACAGCACATCCCAAAACAGCCTCTGGCGGAAACAATTCGAGTCGATAAAAAACCCTAAGACCATCAATTTTTAAGCCTTCATCTGTTTGAACTCTTAATTGAAGGAAGTGATCTCGACCTCCTCTTGCAACACCAGCAAGACGCAATCTCCACCCATCACCAGCAAATGGTGGTGTTTGAATTTCTACCAATGTTCCATCTACAAGCTCAAGTTCGATAAATGTTCCATGGAGTGCCTCTTCAGGAGTCAATTCTACTAAGGTTTCTAAGTCTTCGTGTACCTGAACTGGAGGGGGTGGGGATGGTGGAGAGGTTGTGGGCCAATCGCGTCGAAATGTAGAGGGTTCTTCTTCATCATCTGATATTTCTACCTTTTTATTTTTGTTGATCCCCAGTACTACTTCTAAATAATCATTGAAATCTGGGAATCCATCATAAAAAGGATCTTTTGTATGTCTATATATATCTAATGAATCCTCCCAGGCTTTTCTTTTCCTTGGATCACTAAGTACTGCGTAAGCCTCATTTACTAACTTGAAACGTTCTTCTGCTTGTGTATCATCAATATTTAGATCAGGGTGCCATCTACGTGCCTCTCTCCTAAAAGCTCGTTTAAGTTGGTCAGAATTGCTATCAGGTTTTAGACCCAATAATGACCAATAATCAGGATTATCTATAGGAGTCATTATCCCAAGGATCTTGAGGACCGCGATTCATATAGCCTCTCCCATCCGATCTGCGATTTGCATTATCCCAAGGATCATCGTCCCAGTAATCATCTGAGAATAATTCATCTTTTAATGATCCAAAAGTATTTTTTATGCCCTGAAGAGGATTAGATTCGGTGCGTTTTTCTGCAGACAATCTGCGATTTAGTCCAAATAAAGCTTCCTGAAGTGCAGCTACTCCCAATTCCAATTCTTGCAAGTCATTCTCCTGAAGTAACTCTTCTACATCACGCATTGCAAGTTCAACTGATCTTTGTTGGCGTTCTGCTCCATATGGTCCTAGTTCGAGTGCTGCATCCCTTAAGCGCCTCTCTGCTTGTGCAACAAGAGTTAGAGCATTATTACGTCGCTCAATTGAAGCTCGTCGGCGCTTATCTTCTGCCAATTTAGACTCGGCTTCTGATAACAAGCGCTTAATTTCATCTTCATTGAGATTTGAACCGCCCTGAATATTGACAGATTGTTTTCTGCCTGTTGTTCTATCAGTTGCACTTACTTCCAACAATCCATTAGCGTCAATATCAAATGCAACTTGAACTTGAGGGACCCCTCTAGGGGCAGGGGGGATCCCTGACAATCTAAATTTACCTAATGATTTATTATCTACAGCCATTTGACGTTCACCTTGCCAAACATTAATCTCCACTGATGATTGATTTGCCTCTGATGTACTAAATACATCGGATTGTCTTACTGGTATAGATGTATTTCGAGGAATTAATATTTTCATTAAACCACCAACTGTTTCTAAACCAAGAGAAAGTGGAGTTACATCATTTAGCAAGAGATCACGTAATTCTCCGGTTAATATTCCTGCTTGTATTGCTGCCCCAACAGCCACTACTTCATCAGGGTTAACAGATTGACAAGGGGTTTTTTGTACAAGTGTATTAACCAATTGTCTAACCATTGGCATCCTTGTACTTCCTCCAACAAGTACTACATCGTCTATCTCATCTGCATTCCACCCAGAGTCATTGAGAACTGTTTGTACTGGGCTTAAGAGACGATCTATTAAATCTGTACAAAGGCCCTCAAATGTATTTCTATCTAGATTGGTTTCAATGTGCAGAGGGCCATCTGAACCAGTAGCAATAAAAGGGAGTGATATAGGAGTATTTTGAACGCCAGATAGTTCTTGTTTTGCTTTCTCAGCGGCCTCTGTAAGACGCTGCAAAGCTTGCCTATCTCGACGAAGATCTAATGAATGCTTACTCATAAATGAAGTAGAGAGCCAGTCAACAATCCTTTGATCAAAATCATTGCCTCCTAGTTGAGTATCACCACAGGTTGCCTTTACATCAAAAACACCATTTGCAACCCTCATAAGGGAGACGTCAAAAGTACCTCCTCCTAGATCGAAAACAAGTACTCGGCGCACTGCGCTTTTATCAAAACCATATGCAAGGGCTGCAGCTGTAGGTTCATTCAAGATGCGCTCTACACGGATGCCTGCCAATCGTGCTGCATCTCTTGTTGCCTGACGTTGAGAATCGTTGAAATAAGCTGGGACAGTAATAACAGCGGCTTCTACGGTTTCTCCTAGATAAGTCTCAGCGTCATCTACTAGTTTCCGAATAACACTGGCAACAAGCTCCTCTGGTGCATATTCTCTTTCCGTAACTTGGCATGAAATACGGATATTGCCTTGATCATTTGCACGAACGTTATATGGAACAGAAAGGCTGTTTTCCTCAAGCTCATCCCAATTCCTACCAACAAATCTTTTTAGATTAGAGAAGGTGTTCCTTGGACTTAGGACTAATTGTCTTCTTGCTAACTGCCCTACTAAAAGCTCGTTTTCCTTCGAATAACCAACTACTGATGGAGTAGTGCGACTACCTTCAGTGTTCGCAATAACTACAGGGCGACCAGCTTCGAGAACCCCAGCAACGGAGTTGGTCGTACCTAAATCAATGCCAATGATCCGCCCCATGGCTGCTTTTTCTGAAACCCCACCGTAACGGCCTCTCATAAAAAGGCCAAAATTCTTTTGTGTAGTGATGCCCACATTATTAATCGATTCGGAATGAAAAAAGGTGCAAAGGGATTATTTTTAAAGTATTGGATCTTGAATTCGTGACTAATGGTCTCACAGAGAAATATCTACTCAGGAAGAGACCTGGTTCTGAAAAATTAATTGACGAAGGCTTTAAGAAACTAGCCTTTGCAATGGCCTCCATGGTAGCAGTGGTCTTATGTGGAATATTCTTGTTTATTTTTTTAGGTTCACTGGAATCAATTCAGCAATTTGGTTTAAAGTTCCTAGCAACCTCAGAGTGGGACCCAATATCTGAACAATATGGAGCATTTACGGCAATATATGGGACATTAGTTACCTCATTGGCCTCAATATGTATTGCAGTTCCGCTTGGAGTTGGAACAGCAATAGTTATATCAGAAAGTATTTTACCTAAAAGATTAGGAATTATCATAGGGATTTTAGTTGAGCTCTTAGCTGCAATTCCGTCTGTTGTATTAGGACTTTGGGCAATATTTGTGATGGAGCCTTTTTTACGTCCATTCCTTCTCAGCCTAAATAAATATTTCGGGTGGATACCATTCTTTAGTAGTGAACCAATAGGACCAGGAATTGCACCGGCAATACTAATACTTGTAATTATGATCCTACCAATAATCACCTCAATTTCTAGAGATTCACTAAATCAAGTTCCCCAAAGTCTTAGGGAAGCAGCATATGGAATAGGAGCAACAAGATGGACTTCTATCATTAACATATTACTTCCAGCAGCAGTTTCTGGAATAACTGGAGGAGTTCTTCTCGCACTCGGTAGAGCAATGGGAGAAACCATGGCTGTCACAATGATAATAGGAAACACACTTAATTTCAACTGGTCATTATTGGCTCCAGGGAATACGATCTCAGCAATGCTTGCCAATCAATTCGGAGAAGCCGATGGAATTCAAGTCTCATCTCTTTTGTATGCAGCTTTAATATTAATGCTTCTAACTCTCAGTGTGAATATATTTGCACAATGGTTAGTAAAGCGCCTTAGCCTTAAATATTAAATGCAAAACAATGCCATCTCTAATTTGCTTGCTAAAAAGCAGAGTAGCCTCTACTACAATAGACATCTAAATAGAAATCTTAAAGATTTGTTTCTTACATATCTTTCAAGTATATTTACATTATTAGCAATACTTCCTCTATTCCTTGTCCTTATTTATGTTCTAATAAAAGGTGGCTCACAGTTAAACCTTCTTCTTTTCACGCATTTACCTGAGCCACCTGGAGATGATCTTGCTTCCGCTGGAGGAGTAGGAAATGCAATACTTGGAACTTTTATTGTTACATTTATAGCAGCTATTATTTCGATACCTATTGGAGTTGGTGGGGGTATTTATCTAGCTGAATATTCAACCGGAGGAATATTCTCTAACTTTATACGTTTTGGAACAAATGTTCTTGCTGGCGTTCCATCAATAATTGCAGGTGTATTTATATACGGTACTATTGTAACGACAAAATTAATTTTAGGCAGTAGATTTAGCGCCATAGCAGGTGGAATGGCCTTATCTATTCTTATGTTGCCTACGATAATAAAAACAACAGATGAAGGGCTTAAATTAGTATCTGATGAATTAAGGAAAGGCGCTCTAGGAGTTGGTGCATCAAAATTTATAACTATTACAAGAATAACTCTGCCAACAGCATTTAGGCCAGTTGCTACAGGAGTTATATTGGCTGTAGCAAGAGCTGCTGGAGAGACTGCTCCTCTTATCTTCACATCCTTATTTTCATTTTATTGGCCAGAGGGTCCGAATACGTTGCTAGAACCAATTGCATCACTTTCAGTCCTTATATACAATTTTGCATTAGAACCATATGACGCTCAAAATCAATTGGCATGGGCAGCCTCCTTTGTTCTTGTTATAATAATATTCATATTAAACATATTAGCCAGAGGCCTTAGCATGTTGATTACGGAAAAGCAATAGGGCAATGATTAGAGCCTATGATGACAACAAAAACACTGAAAAGATTCAGTCAACAATAAAAATTGAAAATGTTTCTATTTTCTATGGCAAGAATGAAGCTGTAAGAAATGTATTTTGTGAAATCCCCAAAAATAAGGTAACTGCTCTAATCGGTCCATCTGGATGTGGGAAGTCAACAGTTTTAAGGTCTATAAATAGAATGAATGACCTAATCAATGGATGCTATTTAAAAGGACGTGTACTGTTTGAGGGTAATAATTTATACGATCCTAAAATAGACCCTGTGGAAGTAAGAAGAAGAATTGGCATGGTTTTTCAACAACCAAACCCCTTCCCTAAAAGTATTTACGAAAATATTGCTTTTGGAGCAAGAATTAATGGGTTCTGTGGAAATATGGATAAATTAGTAGAAACCTCCCTACGGAAAGCGGCAGTATGGGATGAATGCAAAGATAAATTGAAATCAAGTGGGCTTTCACTTTCTGGAGGCCAACAACAAAGACTTTGCATAGCAAGAACAATTGCAATAGAACCAGATGTCATACTTATGGATGAGCCTTGCTCAGCTCTAGATCCAATTTCAACTCTAAAGATAGAGGAGACTATTCACGAACTTAAGAGAAAATACACGATTATTATAGTCACTCATAATATGCAACAAGCACTAAGAATTAGCGACTATACAGCATTCTTTAATGCAGAAAAACAACAATCTAACCCTGGTGGAAAAGTTGGTTACTTGGTTGAATTTAACCAAACAGAAAAAATTTTCCATTCACCAAAACTAGAGATTACTAGGGACTATGTATCAGGGAAATTTGGATAAAAAAGTCAATATATATTCGAAAGGAAGGGATAATATTTGAAATTATAAAAGATAGAAAATAATTGCCGCAATGTAGAGCTAATTCTTTTTTAAAACGGAGAGAGAGGGATTCGAACCCTCGATAGAGTTGCCCCTATACAGCATTTCCAGTGCTGCGCCTTCAACCACTCGGCCACCTCTCCAATATCCATGAGGCATGCAAAATCTAGCAGGGCAATCAACATTCATGATATAAACAGGCCTATTTATATCTATTCACTGACTGCAGAGAGAGAAGAGAGGTAACACTCTGACTTGGGCTAAGGTGGTATGTTTATACTGTTCCACTGCAGCCCGAGAACATTTAGCCTGTTATTATTAATATCTAAATGCCTTACCTTGCTAATTTTCTGTCTATCAATCAGAGAATATCAATCTATCGTCAGATAACAAACAGACCTTATCAGATTGAAAATTGGATAACAATATAAATCTACCTTACAAAAAGAATATCTGCTAATACTTTCCTAGGGAAAAGTAATATAATTGAGCCTTCATACTAGTTTTAAAATCATTCTATTTATATAATGCAAAAAAACAATTATTCTAGAGGTGTTGTCTTAGCTGATTTAAAAAAGGAAGAGTTGTATAGGCTTTCACAATTGGCGAAAAATGCTGCTACAAATGGTGGCAATATACTAATGAAGCACTACGGTCAGCTTAAAAGTATAGAAAACAAGGGTAGGATCGGAGACCTTGTAACTGATGCAGATATCGCCTGTGAAAAACATATCATAAATTATCTACAGGCAGAAACACCAGATATATCTATGCTTGCTGAGGAAAGTGGATTAAAAGGGGGAGCTGAAGGTTTATGTTGGTGTTTAGATCCACTTGATGGAACAACTAATTTTGCACATGGATATCCCTTTTTTGGTACATCAATAGGCTTAACCTATCAGAATATACCCATCTTAGGTGCTATATCAATACCTTTCCTGCAAGAAATCTATTGGGGTGCCCCTGGAATAGGTGTGTTCTGTAATGAAAATCACATTAAGGTTTCATCAAGTAATCAACTAATTAATTCGTTATTAGTTACTGGCTTTGCTTATGACAGATGTGAAGTAAAGGATAATAATTATGCTGAATTTTGCTACCTAACTCATAAATCAAGAGGAGTCCGAAGGGGAGGGGCTGCTGCTATTGATTTGGCTTTTGTCGCTTCAGGTCGTTTGGATGGATATTGGGAAAGAGGACTTTCAAAATGGGACCTAGCAGCAGGAGTAGCTCTAGTTGAACTAGCTGGAGGAAGAGTATCTAATTACCCAGAAGGAGATTTTGATCTTGAACAAGGAAGGGTTCTTGCAAGTAATCAAGGTATACACAAAGAACTAAAAAGTGAATTAAGTAAAGTAATACCATTAGAAGGACACTCTTATGGAGCGTCAGAATTAGGTGCAATGAATCCTAAAGACTAACCACTAGATAACTAATGGCTCTTCAACCTGCATCAGGTGCAAAAGACTTAAATCCAAAGCAGGTGGAAAAGAACCATTTGCTGAGCAACAAGCTCTCTGAAGTTTTCAGGCTTTGGGGATATGAGGAAGTATCACCGCCAAGAGTTGAGCGCCTCGGAACCTTAATGGCAGGTGGAGCTATAAAAAATGAAGACATCGTAAAACTGGTTGCAGACGAACCTCTTGGATTAAGACCAGAAATGACAGCCTCAATAGCCAGAGCAGCATGCACAAGGCTCTCTCAAAGGGAAAGGCCCCTACGGTTATGGGCGTCGGGAACCGTTTTTGAAAGGCGAGAATCAATTGAAAGTGGATTAAAAATTGAAGAGAACCTGCAATGCGGAGTCGAATTAATTGGAGTTGGAGGAATAACAGGTGAGATGGAACTATTGTCAATCCTCTTAGATTCAATGGAAAAATTAAATCTTAGTGATCAATGTAAACCAACTCTCCTGATTGGACATACATCGCTTATGGATTTGGTTTTATCCGATGTAGAAGATACTAAAAAGGAAAGAATAAGAAGTTATCTAGTTAGTTTTGATCGGCTAAGTCTTGAAAGGGATGATATAACAAGCGAATTAAAAGACACATTAATTAACCTTCAAGAATGTAGAGGGCACCCACTAAAAGTATTGAATATTCTTGAAAGAATCTTTGGAAAATCAGAGTTATTATCTAACTTAAAAAGATTATTTTTAATGATAGAGCCAATAGCAAAGAAAGATGGGGTTGAATTACAATTAGATCCAACATTTGAACCTCACTTTGAACTTTATACAGGGATTGTCCTTCAATTAATCTGCAAAAGTATATCTGCGCCTGTTGTTATAGCAAGAGGTGGTAGATATGATGATCTAGTTAAACATTTTGGATGCGAAGATAGAAATGCTAAAGGACTGGGATTTGGATTCGCTATTGATAAAATTCGTGAATTACAAATTGAATCTGAATTTAATGAGATATCAGGAAAAAAACTTATAGTTGCTTATGGTAAGGAAAGACAACTTGAGGATGCTATAGAGAGGCAGAAATATTGGCATAAAAAAGGGTATGTAGCTGAAGTCCAACTTGAATCGGTAGAGAGTGAGAGTGAAGCAATAGAATTATCTAAGAAGCGAGGGTGTACTAGTATTGACTGGTTAGAGTGATGATTCAATCACAACCAATATTTCAATTGATTAGATAATTCATCTCTTGATAACACTCTTAAATCCTCCAATTCATACATTCAAATAATCTGAAAAAGGTACGGTGAACACAACCTTTTAGGTATTGAGCTATTTAGCGACAACTTAGTATTATTAAATTTCAATCAATAGACTTATGACCTTACTAGAAGAAGGACAGATTCAGATCCACACTGAAAATATCTTTCCTATCATCAAAAAAGCTGTCTATTCAGATCATGAGATATTTCTTAGGGAACTAGTAAGTAATGGTGTTGATGCAATTAACAAAAGACGCATGGCTGCTATGGCAGGTGACTGCCAAGAGGGTGAGGAGGGTTCTATTAAAATACGAATAGATAGAGAACATAAGACATTGTCATTCTCTGACAATGGAATTGGGATGAGCGCCGAAGAAGTTAAAAGATATATAAATCAAGTAGCTTTTTCAAGTGCAGAAGAATTTCTAGAAAAGTATAAAAAAGATGATGATGGAATAATTGGTCACTTCGGACTAGGTTTTTACTCAAGTTTTATGGTGGCAAAAAATGTTGAGTTAATAACTAAGTCAGCAAAAAAAGATAGCAGCGCTGTTAAATGGAGTTGTGATGGTTCCCCTAATTTTACTCTTACCGAAACCACTAGAGATGATGCTGGGACTGAGGTAATACTGCACTTGATGGACGATGAAATTGAATATGTAGAACCAACTAGGATCAAAACACTAATTACAAAATATTGTGACTTTATGCCAGTTGAGGTTGAACTAGAAGGGGAAGTTATAAACAAAAGAGATCCTGCATGGCGTAAAAATTCAAAGGATCTAACAGACACAGACTATATTGACTTATATAAGTATCTTTACCCTTTCCAGGGAGAACCTCTTCTTTGGGTTCACTTAAATACAGATTATCCATATACATTACAAGGAATATTATTCTTCCCGAGAATTACTGGAAGAGCTGACTGGGAAAATGGTGAGATCAAGCTATTTTGCAATCAGGTCTTCGTTAGTGATTCAATAAAAGAAGTTGTACCTAGATATTTACTACCTCTAAGAGGAGTAATTGACTCTCCAGATATCCCTTTAAATGTAAGCAGAAGTGCTCTACAAACAGATCGAAAGGTTAGGTCTATAGGTAATTTTGTAGCAAAAAAGGTTGCTGATAAATTACGGCAAGTAATGGCTGAGGACCCTAAATTCTATGCTGAAATATGGGAATCAATAGCGCCTTTTGTAAAGATTGGGGCAATGGAAGATGAAAAGTTCGCTGAGCAAGTTGAGAGTTTAATCTTATTTTCTACAACGGCATCAGAAAATACACAAGAGAATGAGACTTCCAAGCTCATATCATCAGATAAAAATAACTACACAACAATAGAAGGATATAAAAGTAGATTAAATGATAATTTAAAATCAAAGATTATTTACTGTACAGACGAAATAGCACAAGCCTCGGCTCTAAATTTATGGAAAGCCCACGGCGCTGAAATACTTAAAGCTGAAACAGTTGTGGATACTCAATTTATTCCATGGCTAGAGGCCCGTCATGAAGAAATCAAATTCCAACGTGTTGACTCAGAATTAGACGATAGTCTAAAAGAGGAACAATCTGAACTAACAGATAAGGATGGCGAGACTAAATCAGAGAATCTGCGAACTCTATTAAAAGAAGCTCTCGATAATAAAAATATAACTATCCAAGTTCAATCCCTAAAAAGTAACGAGGCTCCTCCAGCTATAATACTTTTACCAGAACAAATGAGAAGAATTAATGATATGGGAGCTCTTATGGAACAGCGAATACCAGGGTTGCCCGATCATCATGTGCTTTTAGTAAATCTTCGTCATCCGCTTGTAAGCAACCTAATAAAACTCAAATCCGGATCAATAGTTATAGGAACCAATAAAGATTCCCCAACTGAACAGCTTACAAAAGCTGTCGCCAACCATCTTTACGACATGGCAAAACTTGGAGTAGGGGGACTAGAAACACATGAAATAGCCGCTTTCCAGTCCAGAACAGCTGATTTAATGAGTAAGCTAATGGACAAAGCCCTTTGAAGAACCACGGTGTTTGATAAAGTGGGGTATCGGTTATTTCATCTAACCAGTACAAGGATTAGAAAATGTCAAGGGTCTGTCAACTCACAGGAACACGCGCGAACAATGGAATGGCTGTAAGCCATTCACATATACGTACAAAAAAGCTACAACAGGCAAACCTCCAACAAAGAAGACTTTGGTGGGCTGAAGGTAATAAATGGGTAAATATTAGAGTAACTACAAGGGCACTTAAGACTATTCAAAAGAAAGGTCTAGGAGCCTATGCGAAATCCCTTGGAGTTAATCTAAACAAGATCTAATTAAATCGACTTCAAATAAATATAGACAAAATAACTACATCTCCTGAACAGATTTAAATATACGCCATTAATGATGTGGATAAATAATATGGCAAAATATAATATCAAATACAAAAAAGGTTCAGATTTAGATTAAAGAGACAATAGATTTGACAAAGGGGCTTTAGTAAGAAAGGGTAGTGAGTGAATTGCCAGTCCTTTTAAGAGAACAGGCTTCAGAAAAGGAGAAAAGTATGCGGTTAAAAGAACAGAAGAGCAAATTCATCATTCTCTATCACAGAACACCCTTCGAGGAAGCAAAGAACGAAGTAGGAGAAATGGTGTGGCGCGATCACAAGAGTCCTAATGGAATCATTCCAACACTAAGAAATCTTTTCCATAGCAGACCAGATGGCACATGGATTGCTTGGAGAAAAGTAAAAAGTCTTAAAAACCAGACTGACGAAATAGTTGAGATGAAAGAACCGTCACCTTTTACTCTTCGAAGAATTCCACTAGAAGAAAGTGAGATTACCAGTTTCTATCATGTAACTTCTAAAGAATCATTCTGGCCTATTCTTCATACATTTCCAACTTACTTTGATGTTAATAATGCAGATTGGCAGATCTTCGAAGAAGTAAACCGACGCTTTGCAATGGCTGCTTGTTCGCAGGCAGAAGAAGAAGCCATAGTATGGGTACATGATTACAACTTGTGGTTAGCACCTTCCTTTATTAGGGCAAAGAGGCCCGATTTAAAGATTGCTTTCTTCCATCACACACCATTTCCAGGCAATGACGTTTTTGCGATACTCCCTTGGAGACGTCAAATAATTGAAAGTCTTCTTAGTTGTAATATGGTTGGGTTTCATATACCAAGGTACACAGAAAACTTTGCCCGAGCTGCTAACTGCTTAGTAGGAGCACAAAGGGGACCAAAGAAGAATGTAGACAAAAAGTTTATCACTGTAGGTAGTGCACTAACTGAGCCTAGTGATACTCCATGGCTATCACATGCTGGCAAAAAGATAACACTTCTCTCGTCCCCTGTTGGCACCTCCCCTAAGGTAATTCAGAGTTTAACTGAAAGTCAAATTGTCAAAAGACATGCCCAAGAAATCAGTGAAGGGACTAAAAAGGGTAGGAAACTAATACTTTCTGCTAGCAGAGTAGATTATACAAAAGGTAATGAAGAACTATTATTGGCTTTTGAGAGATTACTCGAAAGAAGAAAGGACCTTCATGGAGAGGTGGTTTTGATGCTCTCATGCGTTGCAGCTGCAACAGGGATGAAAATATACGAAGAAACACAGCGATCTATTGAGGAAATGGCAGGAAGAATAAATGGACGTTTTAGCCTTATAAACTGGGTCCCTATTAGATTCTCAACGAAAAGAATTCCCTACGAAGAAATGGTGGCCTGGTTTACTCAAGCAGATATCTGTTGGGTTACACCTTTACGAGATGGGCTTAATCTTGTTGCGAAAGAATATGCAGCTGCACGTAAAGACCGGGGAGGAGTACTAGTTTTATCAGAATTTACAGGAGCTTCGGTTTTACTAGAGGGGGCAGTATTAACAAATCCTTATTCGCATAGACGTATGGACGAAGCTATAGAAGAAGCAATAATGATGGATCAAGAGGAACAAGAAATGAGAATGAAGTCGATGACCTCAGCTGTCGAAGCTTATACAGTAGAAGATTGGGCAGAGGATCAGATTAATTGTGTAGAGAACTCATCTATAAATCCTGAATGAAACTTATTAATGTCAAGAATACAATATTCTTACTAATACTAATATTTGTATTCAGTTCTATTGGTTTAGCTGAAGCCAAAAGACCAAGACCAGTTAACATCAATATTCTAATGCCTGCTCCATTTGTAGAATCGACACTAGATCTAGTATCAAGATTTAATGATAAAGAGAAAGGGAAAATAAATTTAAAAATAACTAAAGGACCCCTAGAAACTGAAGCTGTATCTGATCTTGCTATAAGCAGTCTTTTGCTTGGAAAAAGTACATTTGATGCTTTGTTAATTGATGTCACATGGTTGCCCAAATATGCTGCTGCCGGGTGGTTAGAACCATTTGAAGATCGAATTAAACCTAAAGATTGGGATTCCCTCGCAGCTGGGGCAAGACTGGGTAACAAATATATGGGGAGAATATATCGATGGCCACTTGTCGCAGACATGGGTCTTCTCTACTGGAGAACTGATCTTATGGATGAGCCACCGAAAACAGAAAAAGAACTATTAGATATTAGCCTGAATTTAAGAGAGCAAGGCAAAGTTCCATATGGTTATGTATGGCAAGGGAGACAATATGAAGGCTTAAGTTGCGTATTCCTTGAAGTAATCAATGGATTTGGAGGAGAATGGTTAAGCAACTCAATGAAAGTAAATTTAACAAGTAAAGAGTCATTAGAAGCAACAAGATGGCTCAAGGAATTAATTACGAGTGGCGCAAGTCCTAGAGCTGTAATGAACTTTTCCGAAACGGAAGCATTACAAGCCTTTAAGTCAGGGGATGCAGCCTTAATGCGAAACTGGCCTTACGCCTGGGAAGAGCTACAAAAAAAAGAAAGTTATGTAAAAGGGAAAGTTGGGGTAACAACTATGATATCGAAAGAAAATCATGAGCCTTCAGCTACCTTAGGAAGCTGGGGTTTTTCTATTCTAAAGAGCTCAACAAAAAAAGATGCAGTATTTAAAGCAATAGAATACCTAACTTCAGAGAATGCGCAGAAGGAAATGTTTATAACTAATGGTTACACTCCTACAAAATCAGATATTTTTAAAGATGAAGAACTCCTAGCTTCGTCAGAATTACTACCTGTATTAGAAACTGCTTTATCAATATCTGCATCCCGTCCCCAAACACCTCTATATGCGCAAATAAGTGATGTATTGCAAAAACAGCTGAGTTCCGTATTAACTGAAGACAAACCAATCTATGAAGCTTTGAAACAAGCTGAGGTAAAGACTATGAAAATAATTTCTGCTGCTGGAAATAAATTATGACATTGTTATTCCTACCAGCTGGCTTATTAATAATTATCGTATTTGGTATTCCTATTGTTAGGTACACATGGTTAAGCTTTCATGCCTCATCTGTACTAACAAAATTAGAGGTTCTCCCAAACAATGGAGCAAATTGGATCAGAATTCTTGGGGACGACAGATTCTGGCAAGACGCATACCAGACAGTTAGATTTGCAAGCATATCAGTAACTATTGAGATATGCTTAGCTATTTTAATCGCACTATTGCTGGATCAAAAGATAAATAATAGGGGTTTAGTACGAGCCCTCAGTCTTTTACCCTGGGCTCTACCTACAACTATTATGGCTCTGGGATGGCGTTGGATATTTAATACACCCTATGGACCTATTGAAAAGATTTTCGCCACACTGGGATTGGGACCGTTAAACATTCTCTCTAACCCTGATACAGCATGGTTAGCAACGATAATTGCAGATGTCTGGAAAACTACTCCATTCATAGCATTGATTTTATTAGCTGGTTTACAGACAATACCAAATGAACTTTATGAAGCATTTAGATTAGAGGGTGGAGGAAAGTTACATGCATTCCAACAAATAACACTCCCAATGTTAAAACCATATCTGATCATTAGTATATTATTCCGTACAGCACAAGCTTTTGGTGTATTCGATCTCATACAAGTAATGACGGGAGGAGGTCCTGCAAGCAGTACAGAAAGTCTTGGTTTGTATGCATACTTAAATGCACTAAGATTTCTTGATTTTGGATATAGCGCAACAATCATATTGTTGACATTTATCATTCTAATAATTTTTACTCTTCTAGTTTGGCTATTAGCCTCTAAGGCAAATAGCATTCGTAAAGCTATAACATCATGAAAAAAAATAACTTTTTCGTATTAATATTATTATTCTGGTCTCTTGCTCCCTTCTTCTGGCAAGTATATACATCTTTTAGTACAACTGAATCTATAACAAACCCTTTTTCTTATGTCCAAAACAGATGGACCTTGGATAACTATATTCAAGTACTAACAGCGAACCCACCTTTTTTTCGTTATCTTCTTAACAGCACGATAGTTGGACTTTCCTCTACAGGCTTAACACTCTTAATAGCCACTCCTGCAGCATATGCAATCTCTAAGTCGAGTTTTCATGTTGAAAGAATACTAAGATTATTGTTACTTACAGTATCACTGTTCCCTTATGTTCTTCTTTTCCTTTCTCTATTAGAAATAGCAAGAGTACTAGGAATTGGTAATAATCTATTAGCGTTAAGTATTCCCTACTCAGCTCTTTCAATGCCTCTAGCAGTGTTGTTATTATCTTCTGCCTTCAAAGATCTTCCAAAAGATTTGGAAGAAGCTGCCCGAATAGAAGGATTAAATCTATGGCAAAGATTGCGTTGGATATTAATGCCTTTAATCTCGCCAGCTATAGCAAGTACAGGAATAATTATTTTTTTATTTTCATGGAATGAATATCCTATTGCTCTAACCTGGATAAGCGAAGTTGAGCTAATCACGCTTCCAGTAGCTATTGCAAGAATTGCAGGATCTTCATTGTATTCAGTTCCATATGGAGCTTATGCATCTGCTACTGTATTAGGGTCTATACCCTTAATATTTATAGTACTATTCTTTCAACGACAAATAATTTCTGGGCTCACACAAGGAGCAATAAAAGGATGACATTAGAACTTAAGAATCTAGGAAGATGTGTGAGAAAGAATTGGATTATTCGAGACTTAAATCTAAAGGTAGATCATGGTGAATGCCTTGCAATACTTGGACCTAGTGGTTGTGGCAAGAGTAGTACACTAAGACTGATTGCAGGACTTGATAGACCCGACGAAGGCAAAGTATTCATTAATAATGTTGACGTGACTGATATCTCTCCAGTAAAAAGAAATGTTGGGATGGTTTTTCAAAGCTATGCCTTATTCCCTCACTTATCTGTATGCTCTAATTTATCCCTCGGTCTAAAAGTTAGAGGCATTGGCATAAAAGAACAAAACATAAGGGTTTCAAAGATTTTGTCATTAATGCAACTCGAGCATTTAGCCAAAAGGATTCCTGCAGAGCTATCAGGCGGACAAAGACAAAGAGTTGCTCTCGCCAGGGCATTACTTAGAGAGCCCGATGTATATTTACTTGATGAGCCAATGAGTAATCTTGATGCTCAACTCCGAGAAGAGCTAAGACCTGAGATCCGCCGTTTAATTCTTAATGGTGAAAGTCCAGTTTTATATGTAACACATGATCAACAAGAAGCTATGGCGATGGCAAACCGCGTAGCAGTTATGAAAAATGGGAAATTAGAGCAAATTGCAACACCTCAAGAATTATATAGAAATCCAAATTCAATATTTGTAGCAAGTTTTATAGGTCGTCCACAGATAAACATACTACCAACGATAGATGGTGTTGCCACTGGAATTAGGCCAGAACATATAAAGATAGTTAATGATGGAATAAAGTGTAGAGTTATTCATAAGGAATGGCTGGGGACCAACCAACTGCTATACCTTGAATCAACCTTAGGCACACTGAGGATGACCTGTGACGCAGGGAGAGAGATTGCTGAAGAGATAAATATAAATTGGGACAAAAAAGATGAACATTCTTTTGATAAATCAACTGGCCATACTTTGAATATCAATTACCTTTTCGATTCAAAAAGTATTAGTCGCTAAGTTAGACTTTATTTCCTATTTGAGGGGTTTATATCTAGAATAATATAAATGTGCAATAAAAGATGCATGCTCTTTCTCTAGGAACCTGGTTCAT
>Ga0163108_10001065_pt1 | contig 20227 bp, 15 predicted proteins | sample Fk1155metaG_FD_109644 | JGI IMG/M metagenome (GOLD analysis project Ga0163108, IMG submission 109644) | Marine microbial communities from the Central Pacific Ocean - Fk160115 155m metaG | ecosystem: Environmental > Aquatic > Marine > Oceanic > Photic zone | place: The Central Pacific Ocean...
TATATAGGAAAATTTTTAGATATGCCCTATATAAAAGTTTTTGAAGTAGCTACATTTTATTCAATGTACAATCTAACTCCAGTAGGCAAACACTTTATACAAATTTGCACAACAACACCCTGCATGATTAGAGGAGCATATAAATTAGTAGATATATGCAAAAACAAAATATCTGAAAAACAAAATAGTTTATCAAAAGATAAAACTTGTTCTTGGACTGAAGTAGAATGTTTAGGAGCATGCGTTAACGCTCCTATGATGCAAATTAATGATGATTACTATGAAGATTTAGATGAAAAATCAGCAGAAAAATTAATAGATCAAATATTAAATGGGGAAAAAATGAAACCAGGATCATACAGAGGTCGCACTAATACCGAACCTGAAAATAACAGAAAGACATTAATGGATTTAAAAAATGCTTGATGACAAAGATAGAATATTTTTAAACTTATATAACGACAAAGGATCAGATATTGCTTCTGCACAATCAAGAGGGGATTGGTCAAATACAAAAGAAATTTGCTCAAAAGGCAGAGAGTGGATTATAAACGAAATTAAATCTTCAGAGTTAAGAGGAAGAGGTGGAGCAGGATTTCCAACGGGATTAAAATGGTCTTTTGCACCTAAAGAAATTGGGTCTAGACCACATTACTTGGTTATTAATGCTGATGAATCAGAACCAGGAACTTGTAAAGATAGAGATATTTTAAGATTTGAACCACATAAACTTATTGAAGGTTGTTTAGTAGCCTCTTATGCAGTTAATGCTCACAAATGTTATATATATATTAGAGGAGAATACTTTAACGAAGGTCAATTGCTTCAAAGCGCCATTGATGAAGCTTATCAAAAAAAATTAATTGGCAAAAATGCATCCAATACTGGTTGGGATTTAGATATTTTTATTCATTATGGAGCTGGAGCATATATTTGTGGCGAAGAAACAGCATTATTAGAAAGTTTAGAAGGAAAAAAAGGTCAACCAAGATTAAAACCACCTTTTCCTGCTTTAATTGGTTTGTATGGGTGCCCGACAATTGTAAACAATGTTGAAACAATTGCAGTTATACCTACTATTTTAAGAAGAGGAGCAAAATGGTTTGCTTCTATAGGTAAACCAAAAAATACTGGAACTAAAATTTTCTGTATTTCAGGAAATGTAAACAATCCTTGTAATGTTGAAGAAGAAATGGGTATTCCACTTAAAGATTTAATAGAAAAACATGCAGGTGGAGTTGTTGGAGGATGGGAAAATCTTAAAGCAGTTATACCTGGAGGCTCATCCATGCCACTTTTACCAAAAAATATATGTGAAACAATAAAAATGGATTTTGATTCTTTAATAGAACAAAAAAGTGGACTGGGTACAGCAGGGATAATTGTTATTAATAGAGATCAGGACATAATTCAATGTATAGCAAGAATTTCTAGATTTTATAAACACGAAAGTTGTGGACAATGTACACCATGTAGAGAAGGATCTGGATGGATGTGGAGAATGTTAGAAAGAATGAGTAGAGGTGAAGCTTCTAGAGAAGAGGTGGACATGTTGATTGATGTAACCAATCAAATAGAAGGTCATACAATATGTGCTTTTGGCGAAGGTTCTGCTTGGCCGGTTCAAGGACTTTTAAGACACTTTAAAAAAGAAATAGTCAAAAAAAATAATTTTAAACCAATAATAAGTAAAAATAAAAATATTCCTTATTTAATAGATCAACACTTATTGGAGAAAGAGAATGTTTAAATTAAAAGTAAATGATATTGATATCGAAATAGAAGAAGGCTTAACAGTCCTTCAAGCATGCGAACAAGCAGGATTTGAGATTCCAAGATTTTGTTATCATGAAAAACTTTCTATAGCTGGAAATTGCAGAATGTGTCTTGTAGAAATTGAGAAATCACCAAAACCAATAGCTTCTTGCGCTATGCCAGCTACTGAAGGTATGAATATAAAAACCAATACCTTAATGGTAAAAAAAGCAAGAAAAGGTGTGATGGAGTTTTTATTAGCTAATCATCCTTTAGATTGTCCTGTTTGTGATCAAGGAGGCGAATGTGATCTTCAAGATCAATCAATGTTTTATGGAATAGATAAATCCAGATACAAAGAAAATAAAAGAAATGTTCCTGATAAAAATATGGGCCCACTTATTAAGACTCAAATGACAAGATGTATACATTGTACAAGGTGTATAAGATTTGCTACAGAAATTGCAGGAGTACCAGAACTAGGAGCAATAGGTCGTGGAGAAGATATGCAAATAACTACTTATTTAGAAAAATCTATGCAATCGGAACTATCTGCAAATGTAATTGATTTATGTCCAGTAGGAGCCCTAACATCAAAACCTTACGTTTTTGAAGCAAGACCTTGGGAACTTAAAAAAACAGAAACTATTGATGTAATGGATGCTGTTGGATCAAATATTAGAGTTGATACGTATGGTTGGGAAGTAAAAAGAATTTTACCCAGGATTAATGATGATATTAATGAAGAATGGATATCTGATAAATCTCGTTATGCGTGTGATGGTCTACATAATCAAAGATTAGATATACCATATATTAAAAAAGACGGAGTTTTTAAAAAAAGTTCTTGGGATGAAGCATATGAAATTATTTCAAAAAAGATTTATTCTACTGCATCAGAAGAGATAGCAGGTTTAACTGGCGATTTAACAAATATGGAAACTCTTTTTATAACAAAAGATTTTTTTTCTAAAACAATAAAATCCCTAAACTTAGATTCAAGAGCAGAACATATTTTTATTAATAATAATAAAAGATCTAATTATTTATTTAATTCTAAAATTAACGGTATTGAAGAAAGTGATTTTATTTTATTGGTAGGCTCCAATCCAAGATATGAAGCAACAATGTTGAATGCAAGAATAAGAAAATCATATTTAAAAAATAATACTGAAATATTTTCATTAGGTGATGTGGGAAATTTAACCTATCCGTATACAGTTTTAAGCAACAAAACAGAAATAATTAAAGAAATAGTGGATGACAAACATGAAGTTTCAGCAAAAATTAAAAAATCTAAAAAACCGATTATTATTATTGGACAATCTGTTTTAAAATTAAAATCTGGTAACTATGTAGTTGAAAAATTTAATGAATATTTAGAAAAAAATAATAAAATTAACAATGAATGGAATGCATTTAATATTTTATGCAATAATGCATCCGCAGTCGGTTCTTACGATTTAAATATATTAAGTTCTAAAGAGAAAACAAATAAAGTTTTGAAAGGTATAGAGGATAAAAAATTTAAAATATTATTTTTGTTTGGACAAGATAACGTTAACTTTAAAAAAAATAATGAATTTGTCGTATATATAGGAAGTCATGGTGACAAAGGAGCAGAAATATCTGATGTAATTCTTCCGGGAGCGGCTTATACGGAACAAAATGGTTTTTTTACTAATTTAGAAGGAAAACTACAAAAAGCTTACAAAGCATCATACCCCCCAGGCGAAGCAAAAGAAGATTGGTTAATCATAAATGAATTATCAAGCAAGATAAAATCTAAAAAACTTTATAACAATAAAGAGGAATTAGAAAAATCAATGATGAATTATTTAAAATTAAGCAACAATGTGAAAAATACAGATAATTTTGAGAAGTTTGAATTTATTAATGAAAAAATAAGTTTAAATGAAATTGATTATTATTATTCAAATGTTATTGCCAGATCATCAAAAACAATGGGCAAATGTCGAAACGAAAAAATCAAATTAAAAGAAACTGGTACAGAAGGTTGATATGCAGAATTATTTAAATTTAATATTTTTAGAACTATACAAAATTTTATATTTATTAATACCTATTCTTGTTTCAGTTGCTATGATTGTTTGGCTAGATAGAAGAGTGTGGGCTTTTGTTCAAAAAAGAAGAGGACCAAATGTTGTTGGACCATTTGGTTTATTACAATCACTAGCTGATGCTTTAAAATATATATTCAAGGAAATAATAATACCCGCAAGTTCAAATAAAGTTATATTTATACTTGCTCCAATCGTTACGATGACTTTAGCTCTTATATCGTGGGCCGTGATACCATTTAGTGAAGATTTTGTTTTATCAAATATAAATGTTGGGATTTTATATCTTTTTGCTGTTTCGTCTTTAGGAGTTTATGGAATAATAATGGGAGGATGGGCCTCTAATTCCAAGTATCCATTTTTAGGTTCTATTAGATCTGCAGCTCAAATGGTTTCTTACGAAGTATCAATAGGTATAATAATTATAAATGTTCTGCTTTGCGTTGGATCTCTTAACTTAACTGAAATTGTTTTAGCACAAAAGAATGTTTGGTTTATTATTCCACTCTTTCCCATGTTTGTAATTTTTTTTATATCTGCATTAGCCGAAACAAACAGACCTCCATTTGATCTTCCAGAAGCAGAAGCTGAACTTGTAGCAGGATATCAGACAGAATATTCTGGAATGATGTATGCGATGTTTTGGTTAGGAGAATATGCAAACATCTTATTAATGTGTGCGATGGGATCAATTTTATTTCTTGGTGGTTGGTTATCACCTACTGAACTCAATCCTTTTAATTTACTTCCAGCCCCATTATGGATGATTTTTAAAATACTATTTTTATTTATACTTTTTGCTTTAGTTAAGGCTATTGTACCAAGATACAGATACGATCAACTAATGAAATTAGGATGGAAAATATTTTTACCACTATCTTTGACCTGGGTGGTATTTACAGCAAGCTATTTATACTATTTTGATTTATTACCAACTAATTAACTATGAAAATTTCAAGATTATTTAAAACAATATTTATGTTAGATTTTATAGGAGCCTTGTTTATTGCTACAAAAGAAATATTTAAATCCAAAAAAACAATAAACTATCCTTTTGAAAAAGGAAAAATTAGCGCACGAGCTAGAGGTGAGCATGCTCTTCGTAGATATCCAAATGGTGAAGAAAGATGTATAGCATGTAAACTATGTGAAGCCGTATGTCCAGCTCAAGCTATTACAATAGAATCTACAGAAAGAGAAGACGGAAGTCGTAAAACTACTAGATACGATATAGACATGATGAAATGTATTTACTGTGGCTTGTGTGAAGAATCTTGTCCAGTAGATGCTATTGTTCAAGGACCTAATTTTGAATTTTCTACAGAAACAAGAGAAGAGCTTTATTATAATAAAGAAAAGCTTTTAGATAATGGCGATAGATGGGAAAATATTTTAGCTGCAAACATTAAAGCAGATAAACCATATAGATAATATTATGATAGCTCATTCAATTTTTTTTTACACATTTTCATTAATAGCAATTATTTCATCAATTATGGTAATTGCTTCCAAAAATACAGTTCATTCTGTATTTTTTTTAATTTTAGATTTTATTAGCATTTCTTGCTTATTTATTATGATTGGAGCAGAGTTTCTGGGAATGATTATGTTAATTGTTTATGTGGGTGCAGTTGCAGTATTGTTTTTATTTGTAGTTATGATGCTTAATGTTGCGCAACAAAAAAATCAATGGTTTGAGTCAAGTACAGGATATGCTCATATGCCTATAGGTCTAATAATTGGTTTGGTTATTTTTTTTGAACTAATAATTGTTGTTGGTGGATGGAAATATAAACCAAATTTATTTTCAATTTCTTCAATAAGTTTTGATAATAAAATTACTAACACACATTCTATAGGGAATGTTTTGTATACTGATTATATTCATTTATTTCAATTAAGCGGTATGATTTTGTTAGTCGCAATGATTGGTGCCATTGTTTTAACATTTAGAAAAAGATCAGGAATTAAGAAACAAAGCTATATAAAGCAAATTTCAAGAGAAAGATACGAGGCAGTTGAATTAGTTGATATTAAAAATAATCAAGGAGTTAAAATTGATGACTGAAATTACTTTAGTCCATTATTTAATATTAGGTGTAATAATCTTTACAACAGGTGTAATAGGAATTTTTTTAAATAGAAAAAATGTAATAGTAATATTAATGAGTATTGAGTTAATTTTTCTAGCTGTAAATATAAATTTGGTTTCTTTCTCGATTTTTTTAAATGATTTAAATGGTCAAATATTTACATTATTTATTTTAACAGTAGCAGCAGCAGAGGCAGCTATAGGACTCGCAATTATAGTAGCTTATTATCGAAATGCAGGGACTATTAATGTTGAAGAAATAAAAAATTTAAAAGGATAAAATGGAATATACGTTAGTTTTTTCACCTTTATTAGGTGCGGTAATGTCAGGTTTTTTTGGACGTTATATTGGTGATCGAAATTCAGAAATTATTACTAGTTTGTTGGTTTCAATTTCTGCATTACTATCTTTAATAATTTTTAGAGAGGTTATATTAAATAATTATGAAAACAATCTTGTTATTCTTAATTGGATAAATTCAGGTTTTTTAGATGTAAACTGGTCAATAAAAATAGATCCTGTATCTTCAGTAATGTTAGTTGTGGTTTGTTTAATTTCTTCTTTGGTGCATATTTATTCAATAGGCTACATGTCACATGATCCTCATAAAACAAGATTCATGGCTTACTTGTCTTTATTTACTTTTGCAATGTTGATTTTAGTTACATCTGATAATTTTTTGCAACTATTTTTTGGATGGGAAGGCGTTGGTCTTTGTTCTTATTTTTTAATTGGTTTTTGGTTTAAAAAAGATTCAGCAAATTCTGCTGCCATAAAAGCCTTTATAGTTAATCGAGTTGGAGATTTTGCTTTTGCACTTGGAATTTTTTTAATATTTTATTTATTTGGAACTCTTAATTATGATGAAGTTTTTAGACAAATTCCTCAAATAATAAACCAAAAAATTTTTTTTCTAGGAATCAACGCAAAAGCTATAGATTTAATTTGTATACTTTTATTTATTGGAGCCATGGGCAAATCTGCACAATTTTTACTTCATACATGGTTACCTGATGCCATGGAAGGACCAACCCCAGTTTCTGCATTAATTCATGCTGCAACAATGGTTACAGCAGGAGTTTTTTTAGTTGTAAGATGTTCTCCCATTTTTGAATATTCTCAATTAGCATTAAATATTATCTGCATAGTTGGAATGACAACTGCTTTTTTTGCAGCGACTGTTGCTTTGGTGCAAAATGATATTAAAAAAATAATTGCATATTCTACATGTAGTCAATTAGGATACATGTTTTTTGCAACAGGCGTAGGTGCTTACAATGTTGCTATGTTTCATCTGTTTACTCACGCATTTTTTAAGGCTTTGCTTTTTTTAGGATCAGGATCAGTCATACATTCATTTAAAGATGAACAAGATATTAGAAATATGGGAGGTGTTTGGAAAAAACTACCATACACATGGATACTTATGATAATAGGAACATTGGCTTTAACAGGTTTTCCTTTTTTATCAGGATACTATTCTAAAGATGCTATAATTGAATTTGCTTATTTGAGAGGTAACTTATTTGGATATTGTGCAGCTTTAGTTGGTATATTTACTGCATTATTGACAGCAATATATTCATGGCGACTAATTTTTAAAACTTTTCACGGTAACTACGAAAATAAAAATTTAAAAATAGAAACTATGCACGAGTCACCTTATGTTATGATAGTTCCACTTATAATTTTGTCAATTGGTTCTATATTTGCAGGTTTTTTTTTCAAAGAATTATTTATTGGAAGCAATATAACTAATGACTTTTGGCAAAGTTCTATTAAATTTTTATATCCATTAAGCTATGAACATCCACCTCTGTGGGTTATTTATTCAACGCCAATGCTAGTAGTTTTTTCTATTCCGATTTCATACTATTTGTTTGTAAAAAATAAAAACATAACCATTTGGTTAGTTAATGAAAACAAACCTCTTTATAATTTTTTAATCAATAAATGGTATTTTGATGAGTTGTATGATTATTTATTTATCAAACCTTCAAAGAAAATTGGAAATTTCTTTTGGAAAAATATTGATTTAAAAACTATTGATGGATTAGGTCCAGATGGAATTTCTAGTTTAATTAAAAAATTTTCTAACAGTGCAGTTAAATTTCAAAGTGGCTATATATATAAATACGCATATATTATGCTTCTTGGTTTTTCAGCCTTACTTACTTATTTAATAATTATTTAATGAATTTTCCTATTTTAACTTCACTAATTTTACTACCTATAATAGGTGCGTTTTTTATTTTAGTTTCTAAATCAGGTGATAAATATAGTTTTAAAAGTGCAAAATATGTTGCTTTATTTGTTTCATTTGTAAATTTTTTTATTTCAATTTATCTTTGGTATGTTTTTGATCCAAGTACATCTGAATTTCAATTTGTAGAAAGTAGATTATGGTTACAAGGTCTTATTAATTATAAAGTTGGTGTAGACGGAATATCAATTTTATTTATTCTTCTCTCAACGTTTATAGCGCCTCTTTGTATTATTTCAGTTAACAGAACTATTAATGTTAAGTTAAAAGAATTTTTAATAGCCATACTAGTAATGGAAAGTTTAATGATCGGCGTTTTTTGTTCATTGGATTTAGTTATTTTCTATTTATTTTTTGAAGCTGGCTTAATACCTATGTTTTTAATAATAGGAATTTGGGGTGGTTCAAGAAGAGTTTATTCAGCATTTAAGTTTTTTTTATTCACTTTATTAGGCTCTGTTTTAATGTTAATAGCAATTATTTCTATTTATTGGATTAGTGGAACAACTGATGTAACTGAATTATACAATTTAGGAATAGATTCAAAATATCAAAATTTATTATGGTTAGCTTTTTTTAGTTCATTTGCAGTTAAAACACCTATGTGGCCAGTACATACATGGTTGCCAGATGCACACGTAGAAGCTCCAACAGCTGGATCTGTTCTACTAGCAGCAATTCTACTTAAAATGGCAGGTTATGGATTTATAAGATTCTCAATAGGATTATTTCCTATAGCATCAGAAAATTTTACCCAATTAGTTTACACATTAAGTTTAGTTGCGATAGTGTACACTTCTTTCGTAGCTCTTATGCAAGAAGACATGAAAAAATTAATTGCATATTCATCAGTAGCACATATGGGCTATGTAACGCTTGGTATATTTACATTAAATCAACAAGGACTTGAAGGAAGTATTATTCAAATGATTAGTCATGGCTTAGTTTCTGCTGCATTATTTTTTTGTGTTGGTGTTGTATACGACAGAATGCATTCTCGATTAATAAAAGATTATGGCGGAATAGTTTCGATAATGCCAAAATATGCTTGTTTATTTATGATATTTACATTAGCGGCAATAGGTTTGCCAGGCACCAGTGGTTTTGTTGGGGAATTTTTAGTTTTGATTGGTACATTCAAAAAAAATTTTTTAGTTGCTACCATTGCTAGTTTAGGAGTTATTTTAGGTGCCGCATATATGCTTTGGCTTTATAAGAGAGTAATATTTGGAAAAATTATTAATATAGATTTATTAAAAATGCCGGATCTAAATAAATCTGAAATTTTTATTTTAATATGTCTTGCTGTACCAACTTTATTTTTTGGATTTTATCCAGAACCACTATCAAATACCATTGAAGTATCTGTTACTAATTTAATTGATATATATAATTATAAAACAAATATAACAAAATAATTATGAATAATTTAAATTTTATTTATCCGGAAATTTTTATTTCTTTAGGTATATTATTTTTATTAGTTTTAGGTGTTTTTAAGAAGAAAAGTTCTAGTTTAGTTTTTACATTATCAATTGTTATTTTATTAACAACTTTAGGTTTTTTAATTAATTTTCCATCAGAACAAGAATTCTATTTATTTAATGGTAGTTATAAAATTGATCAATTATCTACATTCATGAAAATTGTTACGATAATTTCAGGAATTTTCGTTTTAATTTGTTCTTTTAAATATATTAAGTTGGTAAAAATATTTGATATTGAATATCCAGTTCTAATTCTATCTTCAATATTAGGAATGCTAGTGATGATTAGCTCTTACGATCTTATAGTTTTTTATGTGGGTTTAGAACTTCAAACATTATCATTATATGTACTTGCTGCATTTAATAAAAATCAAACAAATTCATCAGAAGCAGGTTTAAAATATTTTGTCCTTAGCGCTCTTTCTTCTGGACTTCTTTTATATGGATGTTCATTAATTTATGGTTTTACTGGTTCAACAAATTTCTTTTTAATTTCTGAAAATATTTTTTCCACTGATTATGGTAACGTATTTGGAATTGTCTTTATTTTAGTTGGTCTTTCATTTAAAATATCTGTAGTCCCTTTTCATATGTGGGCACCTGATGTGTATGAAGGTTCACCCACTTCAGTAACTCTATTTTTTGCAGTAGTTCCTAAAATTGCCGCTTTAACTGTATTTATTAGATTTCTATATGTTCCTTTTTTAGGTTTATTTGAACAATGGCAGGCTATAATAATTTTTTTATCTTTAGCGTCAATGATATTTGGAGCAATATCAGCCATAGGTCAAAAAAATTTAAAAAGGCTTATTGCTTTTAGTTCAATCGGACACATGGGATATGCGCTCGCAGGATTATCTGTTGGTACTAATTCTGGCATACAAAGTTCAATTATTTACATATGTATTTATCTAGTAATGAATATGGGATTTTTCTGTTGCTTATTTACCATGAAAAGGAAAAACGTTTTTTTTGATAACTTAGAAGATTTATCTGGTTTGTCGAAAAATCATCCAGTTATTTCATTATGTTTATTGATACTATTATTCTCTTTAGCTGGAATTCCACCAACTGCAGGTTTTTTTGCAAAATTTTATATTTTTATGACTGTAATAGAAGAGTCGATGTACTTTTTAGCTATTGTCGGCCTTCTATCAACTGTTATTTCAGCATTCTATTATTTAAAAATTATAAAAATAATTTACTTTGATGAACCGAAAAAACAATATGATAAAGATCATAATATTGGATTAAAAACTACCTTGGCATTATCAACGTTATTAATATTGTTATATTTTATTTACCCGAATAGCTTGATTAATTTAGTATCTAAAATAAATATAATTTAATGATAATTAGAAAATTTAACTATAAATGTGTAAATAGTACAAATGATATAGCTATTAATTTAATAAAACAAAAAAATTTAAAGGTAGGGCTTGTAATAGCTGAAAGACAAAAAAAAGGTAGAGGACAAAGAGGAAAAAAATGGATTTCTTATAAAGGAAATCTTTTTGTTTCAATTTTTTTTAGTTTGGAAAAAATTAATTTAAATATAGAACAATTAACAAAAATTAACGTTAAATTAATCATTAAACTACTATCAAAATACTACAAAAATAAGATAAAGATTAAAATGCCTAATGATATTTTAATAAATAAAAAAAAAATATGTGGAATTTTACAAGAAACAATCCAAAAAAAAAATATTAAATATTTAATTGTTGGAATAGGGTTAAATTTAATAAAAAGCCCAAATATACTTTCTTATCCAACAACGAATCTGTATGATCTTACTGAAAAAAAAATATGTGCAAATAAAATAATAAGCGAACTCAAATATATTTATAAGGTTTTTTTAAAATCACAAAAGGTATTTTAATGATATTGATAGGAGATATTGGTAATACTGATACAAAAATTTGTCTTATAAATAAAAATTATAAGATTTTAAAAAAAATAATTTTTCCAACAAATAAAATTAGTAAATTTAAATTGAATAAAAAATTGAATTTTATTTATAGAAAAAATTTTAACATTAAAAAATCATTATTTTCTAGCGTTGTACCAAAGAAATTTTTATTAATTAAATCTTTTGTGCAGAAAAAATTTAAAACTAAATGTTTTGAACTTAAAAATCTAAATCTTAATAAAATAATAAAAATAAAAGTTAATAGAAAGCAAATTGGTTCTGACAGATTAGCAAACTCGATAGCAGTAGTTTCAAAGAATAATAATTATATTATTTTAGATTTTGGCACAGCAACAACGTTCGATGTTGTTATTCGAAATGAGTATTATGGTGGAGTAATAGCACCTGGTATAAATATATCTTTAGAGACGTTATCCAAAAAAGCTACATTAATACCAGCAATTAATTTAACAAAAATGAAAAAAGTTATAGGAAGAAATACTATTGCTGCTGTTAGATCAGGTTTTTTTTGGGGTTATACTGGATTAATTAACAACATTATTGAATTAATTAAAAAAGAAACTGGAAAATCATTTAAAACAATAATTACTGGTGGTTTTTCATCTTTATTTGAAAAAAAATTACAATCAAAAGTTTCTATTGATAAAGATATAACAATAAAAGGTCTCATTAAAACAACAAAATTAATTAACTTTTAATATATGCAAGAAGAATTATTATTTTGTCCATTAGGAGGTTCAGGTGAAATTGGAATGAACATGAATTTGTTTGCATATGGAAAACCTGAAAATCAAAAATGGATTATGGTTGATATAGGGGTAACATTTGCTGACGATACATTGCCTGGTATTGATTTAATATACCCTGATCCAGGTTTTATTATCGATAAAAAAAATGACTTGTTAGGTATTATACTTACACACGCTCATGAAGATCATATAGGGGCAATAGCTCATATCTGGCCTCAAATAAAATGTAAAATTTATTCAACTCCTTTTACAGCGGTTTTGATAAGAGAAAAATTTAAAGAAAAACGAATTGATATTGGTAATAATTTAAAAATAGTTGATTTGAATGGAACAGTAGATTTAAAACCTTTTAAAATTGAGTTTATAACTTTAACTCATTCAATATTAGAACCTAACGGACTAAGAATAGAAACTCCAGCTGGAAGCATACTTCATACAGGTGACTGGAAGTGTGATCCAAATCCATTAATAGGAGACAAAATTGACTCAAAAAGATTACAAGAGATTGGAAAAAAAGGCGTTCTTGCTATGATTTGTGATTCTACTAATGTTTTTAGTTTAGGTAGAGCGGGTTCAGAGTTTGACGTTAGAAAAAGTTTATTAAACATTATGAGTTCCTTAAAAAAAAGAATTATTGTTACCTCTTTTGCATCTAATGTAGCTAGAATGGAATCTGTATTTTATTGTGCTGAAAAAACCGGAAGACAAATTTCTTTAGTAGGTAGATCAATGCACAGAATCTATAAGGCAGCCAAACAATGTGGTTATTTAAAAGATATAATAGAACCTATAGATTCTAGAGACGCAAAAAAAATATCAAGAGAAAAAATAATTTACCTTTGTACAGGAAGCCAAGGAGAACCAATGGGAGCCATGATGAGAATATCTAGCTATGTACACCCCGATGTTATAATAGAAAAAGGAGATGCTGTAATATTCTCATCAAAAATAATACCTGGCAATGAAAGAAAACTTTATAAATTACATAATCAACTTGTTCGAGATGGAATTGAAGTAATTTCTGAAGAAACTGAATTTGTACATGTTTCTGGCCATCCAAACCGCGAAGACCTCAAAGATATGTATAATTGGGTCAAGCCAAATGCAGTAATACCAGTCCATGGTGAACATAGACATATGATAGAACACATAAATTTTGCAAAAGAAATGCAAGTACCATATCCAATTCAAGTGGAAAATGGAGATATTGTAAAAATCTATCCAGGAAATAAACCAGAGGTATATGACAAAGCACCAAGTGGAAGATTATATGTTGATGGCAATATAAGTGTTGAAGAAGATTCAAAATCGATCAAAGAAAGGAAAAATTTAAGCAGTAATGGTTATATGGAAATAACTATTTTGGTAAATAATAAAGGGAACATACATAAAAAACCAGTTATATCATTTAAAGGTTTGCCAATAACAGAAGAAGATGAATTTATATATGATTTAGAAGAAGTAATTAAAAACACGATTAAAACTTTTTCATTAAAAAGTAAAAAACAAGAACAAAATTTAGTGGATGCATTAAAAATTAGCTGTAGAAAATATTCTAAAGAAAAAACTGGTAAAAAGCCTTTTACAAATATCAATATAGTTCAAATTTAAAAGTATGAATTTTAGATCAAGCGAATATAATTAGTCATATGTTTTTATCAAAATCATTTATACCCATTCTTAAAAATAACCCAACAGAGGCCAAGATTAAATCTCACCAATTAATGTTAAGAGCAGGAATGATTAGACAGGCTTCGGCAGGTATTTATTCATGGTTACCATTAGGTTTTAAAGTAATGAAAAAAATTGAAAAAATTGTTAGAGAGGAACAGGATAAAATTGGAGCTCAAGAATTATTAATGCCCACAATACAATCTAGTGATATTTGGAAAGAAAGTGGACGTTATGATGATTATGGCGAAGAAATGCTTCGCATAAAAGATCGACAAAATAGAGAAATGCTTTATGGACCAACAAATGAAGAGTTAATTACAGAAATATTCAGATCTAGTGTTAAATCTTATAAATCAATGCCACAACTTTTGTATCATATACAATGGAAGTTTAGAGACGAATTAAGACCTAGATTTGGAATTATGAGATGTAGAGAATTTTATATGAAGGATGCTTATTCTTTTGATTTAAACGATGAAGATGCAAATTTTTCTTATAATAAATTTTTTCTATCATACCTGAATACTTTTAAACGATTAAATTTGTCAGCAATACCTATGTCAGCAGACACAGGACCAATTGGTGGAAATTTATCTCATGAGTTTGTTATTTTAGCAGATACTGGTGAGAGCAAAATTTATACTGATAAAAGAATTTTTGATGTCAACTTTAATGATACTGTTCTAAAAAAAAAATCATTAGTAGAGCTAAGAAATAATTTTGAAAAATATTACGCTGTGACAGATGAAAAATTCAATAAAAATGAATTTGAAAAAAAAGTTCCTCAAGAACACAGACTCATTACTAAAGGAATTGAAGTTGGTCACATTTTTTATTTTGGTGACAAATATTCTAAACCGATGAAAGCTTCTGTAGACCATCAAGGAAAAAAAATATTTGCTAAAATGGGATCTTATGGTGTTGGAGTTTCAAGATTAGTTGGTGCCATAATTGAGGCTAAGTATGATGACAAAAATGAAATAATGAAATGGCCAGTACCAGTAGCACCATATGAATGTGCTGTTATAGACTCAGGAACTAAAATGGATGGTTGTAATGTTTCAAAAAAAGCTCTTTATGTTATCGATAAATTAAAAGAAATAGATTTAATAGTAGATGATACTGAGGATAATATTTCAACAAAAATTAAAAAATTTAATATAATTGGAATTCCATATCAAATTATACTTGGTAGCAAAACTCCAGATGATGCAGTTGAATTTAGAGAGGTTGGCAAAGAGTTGCAAATTATTAAAATGGACAAACTCTTAACAATTGCAAAAACTATAAGAGATAAAAGAAATTAAATTGATTTCACAATTAGAAAAAAAGATTACACTTAGATATTTAAAAACCAGAAAAAAAGACGGTTTTTTAAATATAATTTCTATTTTTTCATTCATAGGCATAAGTTTAGGAGTGGCCGTATTAATTATTGTGATGTCAGTAATGAATGGTTTTCGTTCAGAATTAATTAATAAAATCATTGGTTTTAATGCACACGTAACAGTAAAACCCTACGATAATCCTATTAACAGTAAAAATTTAAATGATGACAATTTAAAAAATATATCAAACGAATTATTTTTTACAAATTCAGGAGAATCTGTAATTATTAATAAAGATTTCACCAAAGGTTTAGTTTTAAGAGGTTATGAAATAAATGATTTTCAAAAACTTGAAATAGTAAAACAAAAAAATTTTATAGGCGATAAAAATGGTTTATTTGATAATCATATATCAATAGGTAAAGAATTAAGTTTTGATTTAAATTTAAAAGTTGGTGATAAAATAATGATAATGTCACCAATGGGAGTTCAAACCATTGTTGGAAACTTACCAAAACAACAGTCATTTATTGTTAATTCAATATTTGATAGTGGCTTAGCTGAATTTGATCAAAACATAGCTTTTATTAATATAAATACATTAGAAAACTTTTTTAATTTAAGTAGTGATGATAGAAATCTTGAAATTTATTTAAAAAACCCAACTAATATTGAAACATTAAAAAAAACTATTCAAACAATTTTTAATAACGAATTTGTTTATAGTTGGTCAGATTTAAATAGTTCACTTTTTTCAGCATTAAAAGTTGAACGTAATGTTATGTTTATAATTTTATCTTTAATAATTATTGTTGCAGCTTTTAACATCATTTCAGGATTAACTATACTAGTCAAAAATAAAACTCGCGATATAGCTATTTTAAAATCAATAGGAGTGCTAAACAAATCGATTGTTAAAATTTTCTTTTTAGTAGGCGTTACAATTGGAACAACTGCAACCTTTTTTGGAATATTTTTAGGTGTTATGTTTTCTGTATATATAGAAAATTTAAGATCTTTTTTAAGTAATATTTTTGATATTACTTTATTTCCAGAAGAAATTTATTTTTTAAGCAAAATGCCGTCTGAAATTAATCTGAATTCAATAATAATTATTTCGATATGTTCTATCTTTGTTACAATTTTAGTATCAATATTTCCAGCTATAAAAGCTTCAAAACTTGATCCAGTTAAATCTTTAAAATATGAATAATTTAATAAACTTAAATAAAATTTCTAAATCTTTTATTACAAGCAAAAAAATTATTGTTTTAAAAAAGATTAGTTATAATTTTAAAAAAGGGAAAATTTATTCATTAGTTGGACCATCTGGTTCTGGAAAGTCAACTTTACTAAATATTTTGTCTTTGATAGACAAACCATCATCAGGCGATCTTACAATTGCAAATAATAAAATTAATACTTCAGATTCAATTTTAAATGACAAGATTAGAGCAAAAAAAATAGGTATTATTTATCAAGAAAAGAATCTTCTCTCTGATTTTACAGCATTAGAAAATGTTTATCTTGCAAGATTATCTCTTGATAACAGCAAGAGAAAAGCAATTGAGGATGCCAAAAAAATTATAAAAAAAATGGGATTAATAAGCAGAATTAACCATTATCCTTCAGAATTATCCGGAGGAGAAGCACAAAGAATTGCTATTGCCAGAGCCCTCATTAACGAACCTGAAATAATTTTAGCTGACGAACCCACGGGCAGTCTTGATCAAAATACAGCCAAGGAAGTTTTTAATATTTTGTACAAAACTAAAAAACCAGGAAGATTAATTATTTATGCAACTCATAATAGATTTTTTGCTAATAAGGCTGATTGTAAATTAGAAATGATTGATGGTAATATTAAAACTGTCAATGCAAGATTCAAACTATAAAAATTTTAATCATTTAAAAATTCATACTCAATATTCAATTTGTGAAGGAGCGATAAAAATTGAAGATTTAAAAAATTTTTGTAAATTGAATAAAATTCAATCAGTTGGTCTTTCTGACACATCAAATTTATGTGGTGCTTTGGAATTCGCTGAAAATATATCAAAAGTAGGTACTCAACCTATTATTGGAACTCAAATAAATTTTAAATTTGGTGATGTAAAAGGTCTTCTACCACTTATAGCTTTAAACAAAAATGGGTACAAAACTATTGTTGAATTATCTTCAAAATCATATTTGGAAAATGATGATGCCATAGATCCATTTCTCAATTTAGAGAATCTTTATAAAAAGCCCGAAGGAATATTGGTTATGTCTGGATCCATATATGGACTATTCGGCAAACTTTTTAATAAGGGCAGATTTGACGATATATCAAATATCTATAATAAGTTATCTTCAGTTTATAAAGATAAATTTTACATCGAAATACAAAGACACAATGATGCAAATGAAAAAGATTTTGAAAAATTTAATTTACAACAATCATTAAAAATAAAAATACCAATTATTGCAACTAATGAAACTTTTTATTTAGACAAAGACATGCACGATGCTCACGATGCTTTGCTTTGTATTGGTAGAAAAACTTACATAAATGAAACAAACAGAGTAAAATATAGTTCAAATCATTATTTTAAAAATAATGAAGAAATGGCTAGATTATTTTCAGATTTACCAGAAGCATTAGAAAATAATTATAATTTACCATTTTTATGTAGTTACAGACCTAGTTCTTTAAGTCCAGTTCTCCCCAATATTAGTTCAGAAAAAGGAGGTGATGCAGATGAAATTTTATTAAAAGATTCAGAGTGTGGACTAAAAGATAAATTTTTAAAAGTATTCAATATTGATGAGATTAATTTAAATAAAAATGAAAAATTTATAGAATATAAAAAAAGATTAAAACATGAATTAAAAATAATCACTGAAATGAAATACGCTAGTTATTTTTTAATAGTATCAGACTATATAAAATGGGCAAAAACTAACGACATACCTGTTGGCCCTGGCAGAGGATCTGGAGCAGGGTCACTAGTTGCTTGGTGTTTATCTATTACTGATGTAGACCCAATAAAGTTTAATTTAATTTTTGAAAGATTTTTAAATCCAGATCGTATATCAATGCCTGATTTTGATATCGATTTTTGTGAAGAGAAAAGAGATTTGGTTTTTAAATATTTAATTTCAAAATACAAAAATGGTGTAGCTCATATAATTACTTTTGGTAAGTTAAAAGCACGTATGGTTATAAGAGATGTTGGTAGAGTTATAGGCTTACCTTATGGTTTTGTAGATAGTATTTCTAAAATGATACCATTTGACCCATCAAGACCACAGAGTTTGTCGGAATGCATTAATAACGAGCCAAGATTACAAAAATTAATTAAAGAAGATCCTAGAGTTAAAAAACTAACTAACCTTTCTTTAAAATTAGAGGGATTAAATAGAAATGTTGCCACACATGCTGCCGGAGTAGTTATTACAGATAAAAATTTAACAGAAGAGGTACCTTTATACAAAGACTCGTCAGCCAATTTGTTATTACCATCTACACAATTTGATATGTATTCTGCTGAAAATGCTGGATTAATAAAATTTGATTTTTTAGGTTTAAAAACACTAACAGTGATTAACAAAACACAAAAGTTAATTAACAAAAAAGATAAAAATTTTAAAATTGATAATATTAAATTTGATGATCAAAAAGTCTTTGATTTGCTATCAAAAGGTAACACAGTAGGAATATTCCAGCTTGAAAGTACTGGCATGAGAGAAGCTTTAATAAAAATGAAGCCAAATCATTTAGAAGATATTATTGCTCTCGTAGCACTATATAGACCTGGACCGATGAGTAATATTCCAATTTACAATAACTGCAAACATGGAAAACAAAAACCTGATTATTTACATCCTTATTTAGAAGAAATTTTAAAACCAACTTATGGAGTAATAATTTATCAAGAACAAGTAATGCAAATAGCACAAAAACTTTCAGGCTTTTCGGCAGGACAAGCTGATATTTTAAGAAAAGCAATGGGGAAAAAGAAAAGAGCTGAATTAGAAAAACAAAAAGAAAAATTCATTGATGGAGCGGTAAAAAATGGAATAAAAAAAGATGTAGCAGCAGGTATATTTTTAAAAATAGAACCATTTGCTGAATATGGCTTTAACAAAAGTCATGCGGCTGCATATGGTATAATTTCTTACCAAACTGCTTACTTAAAAACTCATTTCCCAAATGAATTTTTTGCTGCATCAATGACTATGGATATATCAAATCAAAATAAACTCAGTGAATTTTATGAAGAACTTAAAAGATTAAAAGTCAACATTATAAGACCAGATATAAACAAATGCTTTGCAGATTTTCGATCCGATAATGATAATTTTTATTATGCCTTAGGTTCAATTAAAGCAGTTGGTTATGAATCTGTATCAAATATTGTTAAAGAAAGAACTTTAAATGGTGAATTTAAATCAATAAACGATTTTATAAATAGAGTTAATCCAAAAGATATTAACAAACTTCAATTAGAAGGTTTAGTTAAAGCTGGAGTTTTTGATCAAATTAATTTAAATAGACAATCTTTGTTTAACTCTATACCTAATTTGATTTTAAAATCAAAAAATATTTTTGATAGCAAAAATTTAAACCAAATAAACTTATTTAATGAAGATGAAAAAAATGATGACAATATTTTAATATCATCAAATGATTGGAAATTTGAAGAAAGACTATCTAAAGAGTTTGAAGCAGTTGGTTTTTTTATTTCTGATCATCCTATTAATCAATTTAAAAATCTATTTGAAGAATACAAAATAACTAATTTTAATGAATTTAATAAATCAAATGAAAATAATGAAAACAATATAGCCGCTACTGTTTTAAAAATTCAAGAAAAAAAAA
>Ga0163108_10001066_pt1 | contig 20209 bp, 25 predicted proteins | sample Fk1155metaG_FD_109644 | JGI IMG/M metagenome (GOLD analysis project Ga0163108, IMG submission 109644) | Marine microbial communities from the Central Pacific Ocean - Fk160115 155m metaG | ecosystem: Environmental > Aquatic > Marine > Oceanic > Photic zone | place: The Central Pacific Ocean...
AAACGGCCTGCAAACAGGCCGAAATGGCCCTCGAATTTGATTCGTGGGCGCGTCTGGGCGACTTGCTTCTTCGAAATCCACGACCTTGATGCGTTCGAAGAGCACTTTTTCAACGGCCTGTTAGGCGACATTCGGGTCGGGCAGACGCACCGTTTTGCACCCATTTACCTTGCCCGTCGTCTGCCGTCGTCCGCAGCGGAGTGGCAGCACGCGCTACTCAGTGCCAAGCGGCCAAGCCAAGGCATCGTGCTGACCGCGCACGATGTTGATATCGAACTCCCGAATAGTCACCAGGCATGTGGCATTGGTCGTCTGCTGGTGGATTCCGGCGATGGCATCACCTATGACGCGGATCTCCTTCATCGCTTGCTGAAAGGCACGGGTGCCGACGCAGATGACCCTGACGAGTATTTTGATGCGGATATCGGGGAGCTGAAGCTGGCCTGCGTTGCAGAGCCAAAGACCTTCAAGGGCAAGCAGAAGGACGTTATTGCGATGTTCTGGAAGGCGCGCCAGCAGCACAGCCTCAAATGGTCTGAAGTCGTGACTCGAACCAGTTGCCAAAAAGATCCAGACAGCGTTTTCGGCAGTGAATGGTCAAGATGGCTTGAGCGTATCGAAGGCCAGCGTGGTCATTACCGGCTGCGAACGCGGCAGTAGTTTTCCGGCGATTTTTCCGGAAAGACATCCGGACACCATCCGGATTCATATTCGAAAAATGAGCAGTGCCCGTTTAGTTCAAAGGAGCACTGCAAATGGCAAATACTCACCCAACAAGTCGATATGGGCACGCATCCCGCGTGTCGTCGACTCCCACCGCACACCCGTGCATCGCACTGACTGAAAACGAACTGGCCACGCGCTGGGGGCTTTCCGTCAAAACTCTGCGCCGCTGGCGGCAGGAACAGCTCGGACCGATCTTTTGCAAGCTCGGGGCTCGCGTCACCTATCTGATCTCCGAAATCGAAGCCTTCGAGCGGCGCGTCTCGCGCTACTCGACTTTCGCTCGGGCGTACCAGTGAGGGGAGCGGCCATGAACGATCTGACCTACTACCCGGCAGACATCGCAGGCATGACGGTCGCTCAGCTGGTGATGCTGGCAGTCGCTGACTTCACCACCGCCGAGCGCAATGTCGACGAGGCCATCGCCTACCTGAAGCAACTGCGCACCAAGCTGGATACCGCCAAACTGCAGCGTTTCGGCGAACAGGCCCGCAGCGTTCTGCGTGATTCTGGCCGTGACTTCGGAACTGCGCATTTCAGCGACGGCTCGTTACACGTCAAGTACGAACTCCCCAAGAAGGTGACCTGGAACCATCCGATCCTCAAGGAGATGGCCGAGCGCATCGTCGCCTCGGGCGACAAGGTCGAGGACTACATCGACATCAAGTTGTCGGTGTCCGAGTCCCGCTACACCAACTGGCCCACGGCGCTGCAGGAGCAATTTGCGGCTGCGCGCACAGTCGAGGAAGGCAAGCCGAGCATCACCCTGACGCTCGATGGGGGTGCCGCATGAAGAAGCTCCCCATCGTGTCCGCCATCGAGCGGATGGCCGAGCGCAAGGGCGTGAAGCTGCTGATGCTGGGCAAGTCCGGCATCGGCAAAACCACGCGGCTCAAGGACCTCGACCCAGCCACCACGCTGTTCCTCGACATCGAGGCCGGTGACTTGGCGGTGGCCGACTGGCCGGGCGACACCATCCGTCCGGCTTCGTGGCCGGAGAGCCGCGACTTCTTCGTGTTTCTCGCGGGCCCGGACAAGTCGCTGCCGCCTGAGAGCGCCTTCTCGCAGGCGCACTACGACCACGTCATCGAGAAGTTTGGCGACCCGGCGCAACTCGACCGCTACCAGACCTTCTTTCTCGATTCGATCACCCAGCTGTCCCGCCAGTGCTTCGCGTGGTGCAAGACGTAGCCGGGTGCCGTCAGCGACCGCTCCGGCAAGCCCGACCTGCGCGCGGCCTATGGCCTGCTCGGCCAGGAAATGATCAGCGCATTGACTCATTTGCAGCACGCACGCGGCAAGAACGTGGTGTTCGTGGCGATCCTCGACGAGCGGCTCGATGACTACAACCGCAAGGTGTTCGTCCCGCAGATCGAAGGCAGCAAAACCAGCTTGGAGCTGCCCGGCATCGTCGACGAGGTCGTGACGCTGGCCGAGATCAAGGCCGAGGACGGCAGCACCTACCGCGCCTTCGTCACCCACACCGTCAATCCCTACGGCTTTCCGGCCAAAGACCGCAGCGGTCGCCTCGACCTGCTGGAGCCGCCGCATCTCGGCGCGCTGATCGCCAAGTGCGCAGGCGCTTCCGCCGTGCCTGCCAGCGCCGCCACCCCCGCACACATCGAATCTCAGGAGTAATCGCAATGACCGCATGGAATGACTTCAACGACGCCGACGCCCAGCAATCCGGCTTTGATCTGATCCCCAAGGGCACCGTTGTCCCGGTGCGCATGACCCTCAAGCCCGGTGGCTATGACGACCCGTCGCAGGGCTGGGGCGGCGGCTACGCCACCGAATCTTTCGAGACCGGCTCGATCTACCTTGCCGCCGAATTCGTGGTCACCGCTGGTGACCACGCCAAACGCAAGATGTGGTCGAACATTGGCCTGCACTCCAAGAAGGGGCCGACCTGGGGCCAGATGGGGCGTAGCTTCATTCGCGCGGCGCTCAACAGTGCCCGCAACGTTCATCCGCAGGACAACAGCCCACAGGCTTCTTCTGCGCGCCGCATCCAGGGCTTCCACGAACTGGATGGCCTGGAGTTCCTCGCCCGCGTCGACATCGAGAAGGACGGCAAGGGCCAGGACCGCAACGTGGTCAAAGTGGCGGTCGAACCCGATCACCCCGACTACGCCAAGTTGATGGGGGTGCCGACCAAGGCTTCGGGCGGCGGATCTTCCGGGGCTCCGGCGCAGGCAGCACCCGCGTACCAAGCACCGGCTCCGCAACGCGCACCCGTGACGGGCAAACCGTCGTGGGCGCAGTGAGGGAGGTTGCCATGAACGCATCCATGTTCACTGCCAGCCACTACGGCGTCGTGCATTTCGGCGATCTCGACTGCGAGGCGGTCGTGCTCACCACTGGCGAGCGCGGCTACGTCCGCAAGGAACTGGCCAAGCTCCTCGGTTTTCACGAATCGCACAAGGGTGGCCGTTTCGCCCGTTTTCTGGCTGACATTGCACCTAACTCATTGTCTCTATTGGAGAAATCATCCGGGCCGATTTTGCTGCCATCGGGACGCCAGACCCAGTTCTTCCCTGCAGGCATCATCGCGGACGTGGCCACCTCCGTAGTGGACGCAGCCATTGCAGGCACGCTGCACCGCGCACGCCAGGGCATCGTCGGTAACTGCCTGACGATCATGCGCGCTCTTGCCACCACTGGCGAGGTCGCGCTGATCGACGAGGCCACTGGCTACCAGCACCACCGCGCACCGGATGCGCTGCAGGAGCTGATCTCCAAGTTGCTGCGCCAGTCCTGCGCATCGTGGGAGCGCCGCTTCCATCCGGACTACTACCGCGCCATCTATCGGTTGTTCGGCTGGAAGTACCAGGGCCACGACCAGAACCCTCCGCACGTCGTCGGCCAGATCACGCTGCGCTGGGTCTACGGGCCGGTGCTGCCAGAAGACTTGCTGGGCGAGATCCGCAATCGCAAGGGCATCTCGCATAAGCACCACCAGTGGCTGTCCGGTCAGGGACTCGCGCATCTGGAATCGCAGATTCACGCCGTCACGGCGATTGCGCGCAGCTCGCAGAGCTATCCCGACTTCAAGCGCCGCTGCGAGGCCGCCTTTGCTGGCGCTGCCCTGCAGTTGGGCCTGCTGCTCGATGAACTCGAGGAGGGGGCGTGAAATGCTGGGTCTGCAAACGACAGGCTCGGGGCTACGGCCACACCGACAACCGCCACGGTGTGGGCGATCCCCGGCGCTATCCCATCGACTGGGTGTTCTGTTCCCGTCGCTGCCAGGACGCATTTCACGCGCTGTACGGAAACTGGCAGCGGGCCAAGGAAGGTCGCATCGACAAGACGGAGGTCGCCATGATTGATCCATCTGATGTCGAACTGGCCGCAATGCGTCATTGCCTCAAGGCCTTCAGCGAGGCAGCGGGCGAGATCGGCTTTACCAAGCCGTTGGGCGACTACTCCGAAGCCGAGGCCCTGCGGGTGATCGATGCCATCGTCACCTGCTGGTCTCAAGCCATGGTCGCGCACCACGAGGCCACCAAGTACCCGCCAGTGCGGGGGATGACCCCTGCGCCCGATCCGCTGGCACCCGACGTCGCCAATCCGTTCGCGGATCTTGAGGACGACCTGCCCTGGGAAGAGCCGAAGGGGAAGAAGCCATGATGGACTTCAATTCCTCATCGAGTATCGCGGGCCAGGTCACCGCTCTGGTCGACGCCGGAATGCAGCGGGCCCGAGCCCAGCAGTCCGAGCGCCAGTACCTCGGGGCCTCGCGTCTCGGCGTGGCTTGCGAGCGTGCGCTGCAGTTCGAGTACGCCAAGGCACCTATCGACCACGGACGGGATATCCCGGGCCGGATGCTGCGCATCTTCGAGCGTGGCCACGTCATGGAGGACTGCATGGACGCCTGGCTGCGGGACGCAGGTTTTGACCTGCGCACCCGCAAGGCCGACGGCGAGCAGTTCGGATTCTCGGTGGCTGATGGTCGCCTGCAGGGCCACGTCGACGGCGTCATTGTCGGGGGCCCAGAGGGCTTCGCTTACCCCGCGCTCTGGGAATGCAAGTGCCTTGGCAACAAGTCCTGGAGCGATCTGGAGAAAAAGGGCTTGGCCATCTCCAAGCCCATCTACGCCGCGCAAGTGGCGATTTACCAAGCCTATCTCGAACTGCACGAGCACCCGGCGATCTTCACGGCGCTCAACGCCGACACGATGGAGATCTACACCGAGTTCGTGCCCTTTGACGCGGCGCTGGCCCAACGCATGTCGGATCGGGCAGTGAAGGTCATCACGGCGACCGAGGCTGGCGAGCTTCTGCCACGCGCCTTCCACGACCCGACCCACTTCGAATGCCGGATGTGCGCGTGGCAAGACCGCTGCTGGAGGACGCACGCGTGAATACGAAAACCAATGAAACCATGATCGATGGACGTGAGGCCTCAATCGCCCTGCGCTTGCCGTATTACTGGTTCCGCGACCCCACAGAACGTTCGCGCTACCGCATACCGCACTACGTTATGGGTGGCTTGATTCGATACCGCTTGTCCGAATTGTCGGAGTGGGCTGCCAAGAGTTCTGCCGTCAAGGAGTGGCGGCCTGACGACGCACGGGGGGCGACGAATGATCGATTTCAACGACCTGCCTCAACCCCCTGTGCCGGAAAACCGCGAAGCCGAACGCGATGAAATTCGTGCTGAACTGATTGCGCGTCTGGAGGCTGTGCTGATCACGCTGTTCCCGGCTGGCAAGAAGCGCCGGGGTAAGTTCCTGATTGGCGATGTGCTGGGCAGCCCTGGCGATAGCCTGGAGGTTGTGCTCGAGGGTGACAAGGCGGGACTGTGGACGGATCGCGCCACCGGCGATGGCGGCGATATCTTTGATCTCATTGCCTGCCATTTAGCGCTATCCATACACACCGACTTCAATCGCGTGCTGGATGCCGCCGCCGATTTGCTTGGGCGTGCGCGCTCTGCGCCGGTGCCAAGGAGCAAGAAGCAATCAGCGCCTGTCGATGAACTTGGCCCGGCCACCGCCAAGTGGGACTACCTCGACGCCAATAGCAAGCTGCTCGCGGTCGTGTACCGCTACGACCCGCCCGGAGGCAAAAAGCAGTTCCGCCCCTGGGACGCTAAGCGGCACAAGATGGCACCGCCCGATCCGCGCCCGCTGTACAACCAGCCTGGAATGGTCAGCGCCGCGCAGGTGGTGCTGGTCGAGGGCGAGAAATGCGCCCAGGCCTTGATCGACGCAGGTGTCAATGCCACCACGGCAATGCACGGTGCGAATGCCCCGGTCGACAAGACCGACTGGTCGCCGCTGTCCGGCAAGACCGTGCTGATCTGGCCTGACCGCGACAAGCCGGGCTGGGAATACGCAACACAAGCCGCGCAGGCCGTTCTGGCGGCAGGAGCGAAGTCCTGCCACATCCTGTACCCGCCCGAGGGTGCGCCGGAGGGTTGGGATGCGGCGGACGCCGTCGCCGAAGGCTTTGATGTCGCCACCTTTCTCACCCACAGCCCACGCCTGCAGATGCACGACGTGGCCGATTCCGATGAGCCAGTGCTCGGCAACGACGAGTCCGTTTGGGGTACAGAGGATGCGCTGGCGCTGGCCTTCACCCGCCGCTACCACCGCGACTGGCGATATGTCGCCGCGTGGGGCCGCTGGCTGGTATGGGACGGACAACGCTGGCGCACCGAGGACACACTGGCTGCAAATGACCTGATTCGCAGCGTCTGTCGCCAGACCGCCCTGCGCGCCGACAACCCCAAGGTCGCAGCCAAGCTCGCCAGCGCTGGAACGGTCAGTGGTGTGGAACGGCTGGCGCGTGCCGACCGCAGGCACGCCGCCACCACAGATGAATGGGATGCCGATCCGTGGCTGCTCAACACGCCCGGTGGCGTGGTCGATCTCAAGACCGGACGCAAGCGGGCAAATGAGCGCTCTGACCGGATGACCAAGATCACCACGGCCACACCGGACGGCGAATGTCCGCAGTGGACGGCGTTTCTGTCAGATGTGACGGGTGGCGATGTCGAACTGCAAACCTACCTGCAGCGGATGGTGGGCTATTGCCTGACGGGTGCGACCAGCGCCCACGCACTGTTCTTCCTGTACGGCACCGGTGCCAACGGCAAGAGCGTGTTCGCCAACGTCATCAGCACCATCCTCGGCGACTACGCCGCCACTGCGTCGATGGACACCTTTGTCGAAACCCGTGGAGACCGGCACCCGACCGATCTGGCGGGGCTGCGCGGCGCGCGCTTCGTGACGGCCATCGAAACCGAGCAGGGGCGGCGCTTGAACGAGTCGAAAGTCAAAGCCATCACGGGCGGCGACAAGATCTCCGCGCGCTTCATGCACAAGGATTTCTTCGAATACACGCCGCAATTCAAGCCGGTGATTGTCGGCAACCACAAGCCCGCTATTCGCAACATCGACGAAGCAATGCGGCGACGTCTGCACATGATTCCGTTCACGGTAACGATCCCGCCTGATCGGCGCGATCCTCGTTTGACGGAAAAGCTGCTGGCCGAACGTGACGGCATCCTCGCCTGGGCCGTCGCCGGATGCCTTGCGTGGCAGCGTGAGGGCCTGAAGCCTCCCGCCTGCGTGCAGGCTGCGACCGAGGAGTACTTCGAGGCTGAGGATGCGCTGGGCCGATGGATCGACGAGCGCTGTGTGCGGGAGGTCAACGCCAAGTCACTGACCGCAGAGCTGTTCACGGATTGGAAGCAGTGGGCTGAAGCATCGGGCGAGTTCATCGGTTCGCAGCGCCGTTTTTCCGATCTCCTAATCACCCGTGGAATCGAGAAGTGGCGCAACAGCGCAGGTGTGCGCGGATTTCAGGGCATTGGCCTGAAATACCAGTCAGCACCGTCTTACACCCCCTACGCGGACAACTGAGCCACCCATGAGAACCACACGGTCTGACGCAACTGACATGGCTGAACGTAACTTCTCTATACGCGTGCGCGTGCGTGCGCCTCACGGAGAAGTTATGTCTGACTGCGTCCGATGCGTCAGTCCAGCCAAGACAAGGACTGACACCATGAGCACAACCATCCTCGCCCTCGATCTGGGCACCACTACCGGCTGGGCGCTGCGCGGCAGCGATGGCCACATCACCAGCGGTTCCGAGAGCTTCCGTCCGCAGCGTTTCGAAGGCGGCGGAATGCGCTTCCTGCGATTCAGACGCTGGCTCACTGAGATCAAGCAATCCTGCGACCGCATCGACTGCCTGCACTTCGAGGAGGTGCGTCGCCACGTCTCGACCGATGCTGCCCACGCCTACGGTGGGTTCCTCGCCACGCTCACGGCGTGGTGCGAGCACCACCAGATCCCGTACCAGGGGGTGCCCGTGGGCACGATCAAGAAGCACGCCACCGGCAAAGGCAATGCCAGCAAAGATGAGATGGTGGCGTCCGCCCGTGCCCGTGGTCATACCCCGGTCGACGACAACGAAGCCGACGCGCTGGCCCTGCTGTCCTGGGCTGTCCACCACCACGACGTGGGTCGGGAGGTGTGACGTGAAGGTTCCGACACCCCAATACCGCTGCCCCCTTGGACGACTGCAGCCGCAAGCCACGGATCTGGACGCCATCAAGGAACGTGGCTGGCGTGACCAGCACATCTTGGTGGTCAATGCATCCGACGAACGTCTGGACTTCATCGAGCGCGAGATCGTTCGTCGCATCGGTGAACGGCTGTACGGAGGGCCACGTCATGGCTGACCGTCACACCACCTGGACGATTGAGGACGTGGCTGCACGCTTTGAGGATGCAGCCACTACCGGACGACGCCTGCCCCCTGTGCGTGTGCAGGGCTACTTCAACTGCTGGCCTGCTTTCGTCCGCACCGAGTGGGAAGCCTTTGCTGCGGATGAGAAGGTGTACCGACCCTTCCCGCCCAGCCCAGAGGCCATCGACCGGATGCTGGAGACGATGAAGTGGGTTCAATGGCTGGAGGTTGAGCAGCGGCACCTTGTGTGGATGCGAGCCAAGCGCTACGGCTGGCGGGACATCACGATCCGCTTCGCCTGCGACCGCACCACGGCGTGGCGTCGTTGGCAACGGGCGCTGGAGACTGTCACGACAATGCTCAACGCTGCCAACGGCCATCAGGCTTCAACTTCCTGAGCAACGCAGGGTAATGCGTGATGCATTTGTCCTTGCCCTGACGCATTTGTCCTTTTTGGGGACTGCCGGGCATGCAACAAAACAGCCCGGTCGGGGGTAGTATTTGGGCTATCTTCTGGACAGCGGTGACGGTTGAGGGAATGGGCCCAGGCAAAAGGGGTCCTTCCTCGCCGAAATCCAATGCGGGGGGCGCGAGCGCGACGCTTTTTTAGCGTCAGGGCGCGGACAAGGTTACCAGTCGGCCAGGTTACCGGCTCCGGTTACCACCCCCAGGCGCAGTTACCACCCCACCAGAATCTTCATTCAACCAACCCGCCCTGCGGCAACGCTCGGCGGGTTTTGCTTTTGGGATTCCCACTTTGAACACGCTCAACGTCGAGTACCGCAAGGTCGAGGCGCTGATTCCCTACGCCCGCAATCCGCGCACGCACGCCGAAAGCCAGATCGCCAAGATCGCGGCCAGCATCGTCGAGTACGGCTGGACGAACCCGATCCTGGTCGACGGCGACAACGGCATCATCGCGGGGCACGGGCGTCTTGCCGCCGCTCGCAAGCTGGGGCTGGATCAGGTGCCGGTGATCGAACTGGCCCATCTAACTGTCGCGCAGAAGCGGGCACTCGTGATCGCCGACAACCGGCTGGCACTGGATGCGGGCTGGGACGAAGAAATGCTCGCCCTGGAACTGGCTGAGCTGTCCGACGTGGGATACGACCTCGCCCTGACCGGATTCGAGGATGCCGAGATCGAGGCACTGCTCACCGGCGCGGTGGCCGTCGCGGATGATGAATCAGCGTCCGAACCTGACGAGTCTGACGCGGCCGACGACGTGCCGGAAGTACCCGTCGTGGCGGTATCCCGCCCCGGCGATGTCTGGGCGATTGGCCCGCACCGCCTGATCTGTGGTGACGCCACCGACCGGGACGTGGTCGCTTCGCTGATGCAGGGTGAAGTCTCTCGCCTGTGCTTCACCTCGCCACCCTACGGCAACCAGCGCGACTACACCTCAGGTGGCATCTCCGATTGGGACGGCCTGATGCGCGGCGTGTTCGCGCACCTGCCGATGGCAGGCGACGGTCAGGTGCTGGTCAACCTGGGCCTGATCCACCGCGACAACGAGGTGATCCCGTATTGGGACGCTTGGCTATCTTGGATGCGCCAGCAGGGCTTGCGGCGCTTTGCGTGGTACGTCTGGGATCAGGGGCCGGGGATGCCCGGCGACTGGGCAGGCCGCTTCGCGCCGAGCTTCGAGTTCGTCTTCCACTTCAACCGGGAGAGCCGCAAGCCGAACAAGATCGTCCCCTGCAAGCACGCAGGCCAGGAATCCCACCTGCGCGCCGACGGGTCGTCCACCGCGATGCGCGGCAAGGATGGCGAGGTGGGCGGCTGGACGCACAAGGGGCTGCCCACGCAAGACACCCGCATCCCCGACTCCGTGATCCGCGTGATGCGCCACAAGGGCAAGATCGGTCAGGACATCGATCACCCAGCCGTGTTCCCGGTGGCGCTGCCGGAATTCGTGATCGAGGCTTACACCGACGCGGGCGACATCGTGTTTGAGCCCTTCGGCGGCAGCGGCACGACGATGCTGGCGGCCGAGCGCACCGGTCGGATCTGCCGAAGCGTGGAGATCGCGCCGGAGTACGTGGACGTGGCCATCAAGCGCTTCCAGCAGAACCACCCCGGCGTGCCGGTCACCTTGATCGCCACCGGTCAGTCCTTCGAGCAGGTCGTCGCTGAGCGCGCCACCACCCCGGATGCCGAGGTGGTGGCATGAACTGGCTGGCCGACAAGATCGAACAGTGGCCGACAGCCAAGCTGCTGCCCTACGCCCGCAACGCGCGCACCCATTCCGAAGATCAGGTGGCGCAGATCGCTGCCAGCATCGCGGAGTTTGGATTCACCAATCCGATCCTGGCGGGCAGCGACGGCATCATAGTTGCTGGCCACGGACGCTTGGCCGCCGCCCAGAAACTCGGGCTGAAGATCGTGCCGGTGGTCGTGCTGGATCACCTGACGCCAACGCAGCGCCGCGCCCTGGTCATCGCGGACAACCGCATCGCCGAGAACGCGGGTTGGGACGACGCGATGTTGCGCATCGAACTGGAAGCCTTGCAGCTGGAAGGCTTCGACCTCGACATCACCGGCTTCGACGCGGACGCGCTGGCCGAACTGATCGCGGGCGACGAGCCGGACAACGAGGGGCAGACCGATGAGGATGCGGTGCCGGAGATTGGCGAGACGCCGATCTCGCGCCCGGGCGATGTCTGGGTGCTGGGCCCACACCGGCTGCTGTGCGGCGATGCCACCGTGGCGGCAAGCTACGAGGCCTTGCTGCAAGGCGAGCCGGTCGACATGGTCTTCACCGACCCGCCGTACAACGTGAACTACGCCAACAGCGCCAAGGACAAGATGCGCGGCAAGGATCGCGCGATCCTGAACGATAACCTGGGGGATGGCTTCTACGACTTCCTGCTGGAAGCGCTGACGCCCACGGTGGCGCATTGCCGGGGCGGGATCTACGTGGCGATGTCCTCCAGCGAGCTGGATGTGCTGCAGGCTGCCTTCCGCGCCGCCGGTGGCAAATGGTCGACTTTCATCATCTGGGCCAAGAACACCTTCACGTTGGGTCGTGCCGACTACCAGCGCCAGTACGAGCCGATCCTCTACGGATGGCCCGAGGGGGCGACACGCCACTGGTGTGGTGACCGCGACCAGGGGGATGTCTGGAACATCAAGAAGCCGCAGAAGAACGACTTGCACCCGACGATGAAGCCGGTGGAGTTGGTCGAACGCGCGATCCGCAATTCGAGCCGACCCGGCAACGTGGTGCTCGACCCGTTCGGGGGCTCGGGGACGACACTGATCGCCGCCGAGAAGTCAGGGCGACAGGCGCGGCTGATCGAACTCGACCCGAAGTACGTCGACGTGATCGTGCGCCGCTGGCAGGACTGGACCGGCCAGCAGGCCACCCGCGAGGCGGATGGCGTGGCGCTCGATCAGGCTGCCAGCGACTCCTCGACGATCTCGCAGTGAATCACAAGGCCCGTCAGGTAAGGCAGGCCGCGCGGGATGCCGTACTGCTTGCTGGTCTGGCGGCCAATCGTCCAGCCCATCCAGCGTTGGGTGGCGGCGTTGATCGCGTCCGCCAGGGCCTTGCACTCGTAAAGACCGTTCTGGACGTCGTCGGCAAATTGGCGACCGTGGCGGCTGTCGAGGAAGACCCTTACCGATTCGAGCGGCTGGCCGGTGGCGTCCGAGATGGCCGCCATCGCCAGGGGCCATGCGGCGCTGGCGTGTTCGTTCATCGTGCCCCAAAAGCCCCAGACATCGTTCTGGGTGGCGGTAATTTGCGTGGTGGTGTTCATCTCTGGCTCCTTCGGGTTGATCGTTGCGACACCCGTAGTAACGCGCTGTTCGATTGAGAAGCCAAGCGCCGCTTGGCCTCTTTCTCGATCTTTCTGATCAGGCGATGCGGTACACCCGCTCGCCGCCCTGCGGCTTGTCCGACACGATGCTCAGGCCCAGCTTCTTCTTGAACGCCCCGGCGAAGGTGCCGCGCACCGTGTGCGCCTGCCAGCCGGTGGCGGCGCAAATCTGGCCAATGGTTGCGCCCTCGGGGCGTTGCAGCATCCGGATCACTTCGGCTTGCTTGCTGTTGTCGCGGGTTCGCGGCTTGGCCCACGTTGCTTCGGCGGCGGTTACGGCGGCTTCCAGTTCGGGATCGCTCGCGGCGGCTGGCGCGCCTTCTGCGTTGGCAATGATCTGGTCGAGATTGGCTTCGAATTGACCGATGCTCGTCTTGTTCACTCCGGGGCGAGTTAGACCCAAGGCGTCGTAGGCCTCGGCGGCGACGAACCAGTGGGTGCCGTCGGTGGTGATCAGGGCACGGTTGAACATCGCGTCGAGCACTTTCTTGCGCGCGCCGCCTTTGATGTTGTCGGGGAACCAGTCGATCTTGCCTGCGCTGTTATTTATGGCCTTGGCCAGGATGGCGTGCTGGGCCGGGGTCAGGTTGGTGGTGGGCATGGGCTACTCCTTCGGGGGTGGTGGATGACGATGTGATGAACGCGCTGTCCGGGACTGAAGCCAAACGCTTTCTGCTTGGCTTCGTGGGTTTCCGGTCAGTCCTTGGCGATTTCCCCTTCCGTGGCCTTCGGGCTCGATGCGCCAAATACGACGCCCGCCTTGAAGGCCGCTTCCAACGCGTCCTTGAGGCACCACACCGCCGTGTCGTGGAAGTCGAGGCTGTCGGCGTTCCGGGTTTGCAGGGTTTCGATGCCGAGATGCTTCTGGGCGATGAGGGTGAGGATGGTGTCGATCTGGCTCATGGCGTTTTCCTTTCGGGGTTGGTTGGCGTGACTTGATGAACGCGCTGTTCCCGATGGAAGCCAAGCTCAATCTGCGGACATGACGAACAAATGATTGAAGGTGACGATGGGACTTTCCATTCGCGCCTACGCGCGCCACCGTGGCGTGTCGCACGTGGCCGTGAAGAAGGCCATCGACACCGGGCGGATCACACCTCTGCCAGACGGCACGATTGATCCGGATACCGCCGACGCGCAGTGGGCACAAAACACATTGCAACCCCGCAAGGCGGCAGCGCCGGAGAAAGTCAGCCCCGCGAAGGCGCGCGTACTGCCTGAGCGTGAGGTGCCCGAACCCGGCACCCCACCGTTGTCGACGGGCGGGACATCGCTGCTACAGGCACGCACCGTCAACGAAGTGCTCAAAGCCCAGCTCAATAAGGTGGAGCTGGCGCACCGCAAGAAGGAACTGGTGGATCGGGCGCAGGCCGTGGCACACGTTTTCAAGCTCGCGCGCATCGAGCGTGATGCGTGGTTGAACTGGCCTGCGCGCGTCTCTGGGCAGATGGCGTCCACGCTCGGCATCGACGCGCACCAGATGCACGTGGCCCTGGAGGCTGCCGTGCGAGAGCACCTGATTGAGCTGGGCGAGCTGCGCCCGCGCGTGGATTGATGACGATGGACTACGAAGGCGCGCAGGAGATCGAACGGGCGTGGCGCGACGGGCTTACTCCCGACCCGCTGCTCACGGTATCTGAATGGTCAGATCGTCACCGGATGCTCTCCAGCAAGGCGTCTGCCGAGCCGGGGCGCTGGCGCACCAGTCGCACGCCGTACCTCAAGGCGATCATGGATTGCCTGTCGCCGACTTCTCCGGTCGAGCGGGTGGTGTTCATGAAGGCAGCGCAGCTCGGTGCGACCGAGATGGGGTCGAACTGGATCGGCTACGTCATTCACCACGCGCCGGGACCGATGATGGCGGTCTGGCCGACGGTGGAGATGGCCAAGCGCAACTCCAAGCAGCGGATTGACCCGCTGATCGAGGAGTCGTCCGCCTTGGCCGAACTGATTGCCCCGGCGCGCTCGCGCGACTCGGGCAACACCATCCTGGCCAAGGAGTTCCGGGGCGGTGTGCTGGTGATGACCGGCGCGAACAGCGCGGTGGGTCTGCGCTCGATGCCGGTGCGCTACCTGTTCCTCGACGAGGTGGATGGCTATCCGCTGGATGTCGAGGGCGAAGGCGATGCGATCTCGCTGGCCGAGGCGCGCACGCGTACCTTTTCCAGGCGCAAGATCTTCATCGTCTCGACGCCGACGATTTCCGGGGCCTCGGCCATCGAGCGTGAGTATGAGGCCAGCGATCAGCGCCGCTACTTCGTGCCGTGCCCGCACTGCAATCACCCGCAGTGGTTGCGCTTCGAGCAACTGCGCTGGGACAAGGGGCAACCGGAAACCGCCGCCTACATCTGCGAATCGTGCGACACCGCGATTTCCGAGCATCACAAGACGTGGATGTTGGAGCGCGGCGAATGGCGCGCGATGGCCCAGGGCAAGACGGCAGGCTTTCACTTGTCGTCGCTATACAGCCCGGTGGGTTGGCGCTCCTGGCGTGATATCGCTGCTGCGTGGGAAGCCGCCGTCAACAAGGAGTCGGGATCGGCCGCCGCGATCAAGACCTTCAAGAACACCGAACTGGGCGAGACCTGGGTCGAGGAAGGTGAAGCACCCGACTGGCAACGGCTGGTCGAGCGCCGTGAGGATTACCGCATTGGCAGTGTGCCGCTGGGCGGCCTGCTGCTGGTAGGTGCGGCCGACGTCCAGAAGGATCGCATTGAGGCCTCGATCTGGGCCTTCGGGCGCGGCAAGGAGTCCTGGCTCATCGAGCACCGGGTCTTGATGGGCGATACCGCCCGAGATGCGGTGTGGAAGGCGCTGGCCGCGATGCTGGCCGAGAACTGGACACACGCTTGCGGAGCGCAGATGCCACTGGCGCGCTTCGCGCTGGACACCGGCTTTGCCACGCAAGAGGCCTATGCCTTCGTGCGTGCCTGCCACGATCCGCGCGTGATGGTGGTCAAGGGCGTACCGCGCGGTGCCGCACTGATCGGCACGCCGACGGCCATCGATGTCTCGCAGGGCGGCAAGAAGCTGCGCCGAGGCATCAAGGTGTTCACGGTGGCGGTTGGGATCGCCAAGCTGGAGTTCTACAACAACCTGCGCAAGAGCGCGGATGTGGGCGAGGACGGCTCGACCCCGGTGTTTCCAGCCGGGTTCGTCCATTTGCCCAAGATCGACGCCGAGTTCATCCAGCAGCTCTGCGCCGAGCAACTGATCACGCGCCGCGACCGCAACGGATTCCCGGTGCGCGAATGGCAAAAGATGCGAGAGCGCAACGAGGCGCTCGACTGCTACGTCTACGCCCGCGCGGCCGCATCGGCGGCGGGACTGGACCGCTTCGAGGAACGCCACTGGCGGGAGTTGGAGCGGCAACTTGGGGTAGCGCCCCCACCGGATGCGCCACCGCCCATCCACGACATCCAATTGAACGAGGCCACCCCCAGCGGTGGCCTCGCTGCTTCTGGAGCCCGCACTACCGGTCGACGCGTCATCCGAAGCCGTTGGCTTCGCTGATGGCAGTCGCCTTCAAACCAAGGAGAACAAATGAGTCTTGCCACCCGTATCGAGAGCCTGGTCATCCGGGTCGCCCAGGAGTTCAACGACGTCCGGGCGACGGCGGGAAACCTAGCCAGCCTGTCCACCACCGACAAGTCGAGTCTGGTCGCGGCGATCAACGAACTGAAGGCGGCGGTGCTCTCCGCAACCGCCATCGACGACAACCAGATCGCCACCTCCACCACCTACTCGTCGAACAAGATCGTGTCGCTGCTCGACGCGCTCAAGGCCGACATCCTCGGTGGAGCAGACGCCGCCTACGACACCCTGGTGGAGATCCAGCAGTTGCTGCAGAACGGCACCACGGGGCTGGACGCGCTCCTCGCTGCCGTCAATCTGCGGGTGCGGTTCGACGCGGCGCAAACCCTGACCGTTGCCGAACAGCTGCAGGCGCGCACCAACATTGGCGCGGTTGCGGCCGTCGATGTTGGCAACACCGACACGGACTTCGTCGTGATCTTCGACGGGGCGCTGGCCTGATGAGCCTCGCGTCCAGCATCGCCGCCCTGGCCGCGCGCATCGGCTTCGAGGTCAAGACCAAGATCGACGCCACGCACCCTGGACTTGCTCGGGTGTGGGTGAGCTTTGGCTACGTGGGCGGTCAGATCGTGATCGGCAGCGCGCACAACGTGGCCAGCGTCGTGCGTACAGCTGCGGGCCGCTACCGCGTGCATTTCGCAGTGGCGATGCCGGATGCGAACTACTGCTGGACGGCGCTCGCACGCAGCAGCAGCAACACCGGCCAGCAACGCGTGGCCGTCGTTCGCGCCAGCTCCGACCTGAAAACGGCCCAGTACGTCGACATCTCCTGCGCGACGACAGCAACGTCGTTCGACGACTCCTCCGAAATCAATCTCGTGGTGTACCGCTGATGGCCTACACAGAAACCCAGCTTCAGGCCCTGGAATCCGCACTCGCCAAGGGCGAACGGCGGGTGACCTTTGCCGACAAGACGGTCGAGTACCGCTCGGTTGACGAACTGATGGCCGCTATCCGCGAGGTCAGGCGTGGACTGCAGCAGCAGGCGGCTGAAACCGGGTTGCTGCCCGGTGCGCCGCGCCAGATCCGTGTCACGACGTCGAAGGGGTTCTGATGGCCTGGTACTCCAAACTCCGTAGCCTTTTTGGTCAGCCTCCCGTCCACGAGGCGGCGGGGCGTGGCCGCCGCTCGCTGGCGTGGATGCCCGGCAACCCCGGCGCGGTCGCCGCGATGCTGGCGACCAACGCCGAACTGCGCGGTAAGAGCCGGGACCTCGTTCGACGCAATGCCTGGGCGCAGGCCGGTATCGAAGCCTTCGTAGCCAATGCGGTCGGCACCGGCATCAAGCCGCAAAGCCTGTCTGGCGACGAACGGTTCAAGGCCGAGGTGCAGGCACTGTGGCGCGATTGGGTCGAGGAAGCCGACGCGGCCGGACAGACCGACTTCTATGGCCTGCAGGCCCTGGCGTGTCGGGCGATGCTCGAAGGTGGCGAATGCCTGATCCGACTGCGGCCACGCCGTCCGGACGATGGCCTGTCGGTGCCCCTGCAGCTCCAGTTGCTGGAGCCCGAGCACCTGCCCATCAACCTGAACACCGATCTGCCGTCCGGCAACGTCGTGCGCTCCGGCATCGAGTTCGACAACCTTGGACGGCGCGTGGCCTACCACCTGTACCGCTCGCACCCGGAGGACGGGCGTTTAGCCCCGATGTCGGGCCAGGGCGGGATGGACACGGTGCGCATCGACGCCAAGGAAGTCATTCATCTGTTTCGCGTGCTGCGCCCGGGCCAGATCCGGGGCGAACCGTGGCTGTCGCGGGCTCTGGTCAAGCTCAACGAGCTCGACCAGTACGACGACGCCGAGCTGGTGCGCAAAAAAACTGCCGCGATGTTCGCGGGCTTCGTCACGCGCGCCAACCCCGAGGACAACCTGATGGGCGAAGGCGCATCGGACGCTGACGGGATTGCGCTTGCCGGACTGGAGCCGGGCACGCTGCAGATCCTGGAGCCGGGCGAGGACATCAAGTTCTCCGATCCGGCTGACGTTGGCGGTTCGTACTCCGAATTCCTGCGCACCCAGTTCCGCGCGGTTGCCGCCGCCATTGGTATCACCTACGAGCAGTTGACCGGCGATCTGACCGGCGTGAACTACTCGTCCATCCGAGCCGGGATGCTGGAGTTCCGGCGTCGTTGCGAGATGGTGCAGCACGGGGTGCTCGTGCATCAGATGTGCCGCCCGGTTTGGGCGGCCTGGATGAAGCAGGCTGTGCTCGCCGGGGCCCTGGATGCCCCGGGCTTCGCGCGTGGCGGGCCAGCCCGTCGCCGCCAGTACCTCGCGGTGAAGTGGATTCCCCAGGGCTGGCAGTGGGTCGATCCCGAGAAGAAATTCAAGGCGATGTTGCTGGCCATCCGCGCGGGCCTAATGAGCCGCTCGGAAGCCATCTCGGCCAATGGGTACGACGCCGAAGACGTCGACCGCGAGATCGCCGCCGACAACCAGCGCGCCGACGACCTCGGACTGATCTTCGACTCCGACCCTCGCTACACGTCCAAGGACGGTGGCAGTGCCGAACCCAACCGCAACGCCAGCGTGCCTGACGCCACCGGCAGCCAAACGTCTTCCTGACCGGCCGCCAGACCGCCTTCCACAAGGATTCCCATGACCGTGCTACCCCATCTGGCGGCGCGCCTCTTCGGCGTGCCGCTGGCGATCCATCGCCCGAAACTCGACGTCATTCTCTCCGTGCTCGGTGCGCGCATCGGCCTTGCCGACCTCGCTGCGCCCGTGGGCTACACGCCTGCGGCCCGCGCGCTTGGGCCTCCGAGCGGCAAGGTCGCCGTCATCCCGATCCACGGCACGCTGGTGCGCCGAACCTCGGGCATCGAAGCCGAATCGGGCCTAGCCAGCTACACCGGCATTGCCGCGCAACTGGATGCGGCGCTGGCCAGCCCTGAGATCGCCGCGATCCTGCTCGACATCGATTCGCCGGGTGGCGAGTCGGGCGGGGTGTTCGATCTGGCTGACCGCATCCGCGCGGCGTCGGAAGTGAAGCCCGTCTGGGCCGTGGCCAACGACATGGCGTTCTCTGCAGCCTATGCGCTGGCGTCAGCCGCCACCCGCGTGTTTGTCGCGCGCACCGGCGGTGTCGGCTCGATCGGCGTCATCGCCATGCACGTCGATCAGTCGGTGAAGGACGCCCAGGACGGCGTTCGCTACACCGCCGTTTTCGCGGGCGAACGCAAGAACGACCTCAACCCGCACGAACCGATCTCCAACGAAGCACACGCAGTCCTCAAGGCCGAGGTAGTTCGCATCTATGACCTGTTCGTCGAGACGGTCGCGCGCCATCGCGGCCTTGATGCGGACGCCGTGCGCGCCACGGAAGCGGGTCTGTTCTTCGGCCCGGACGCCGTCGCCACCGGTTTGGCCGACGCCGTCGGCAGCCTTGACGACGCGCTTACACAACTCACGCAATCGCTTTCCCCACTCCCGACTCAGGTGGCTACGGCCAGCCAAGCGGGCTTTCTTCGCAACCACCAGATGGAGTCTTCTATGAATGATCGAACCGACCCCGCTGCTTCTGATCGGCCTCTTGCTGATCCTGCTGGCAGTCATCCTCAACCGTCCGCCACCGCTACCGCCACCGCGCTGAGCGTGGCGGACGCCGTCGAAATCGCCCAGACCTGCACGCTGGCCGGGCGCACTGACCTGATCGCGGGCTTTCTCGAAGCCCAGTCCTCGCCCGCCAAGGTGCGCAGCCAACTGCTTGCGGCGCAGGCCGAAGCCAGTCCCGAAATCACCAGCCGTATCGCCCCCGATGCTGCGCGCCCTGCGGCCAGTAATCCGCTGATCGACGCAGCCAAGCAGATCGCGGCGCAATCCACCAAGAAGGAGATCTGAAATGCCCGCTCTCGCCGAACCTCTGAACCTGGGCGACCTGCTCAAGTACGAAGCTCCCAACCTCTACTCGCGAGACCGCGTCACGGTCGCTTCGGGCCAGAACCTGCCGCTGGGCACGGTCGTCGGCCTCGTTACTGCCACCGGGAAGTTTAAACAGCTCGACCCGTCCGCAGAAGACGGCACGCAGGTCGCCGCTGGCGTGCTGCTACAGGCCTGCGATGCCACCCTGATCGACCGTGACGACGGCCTCGTCGTTGCGCGCCACGCCATCGTCGCCCACCACGCGCTCGCGTGGCCCGATGCCATCACCACCGCCGAAAAACTAGCCGCCATCGCGCAACTGAAGGCGCTGGGCGTGCTCGTCCGTCAAGGAGCCTGATCATGAACAACCCCTTTAGGGCAATGCTGAACAAGTAACGTCATATCCATCGCACAGCCATTTGAATGCCAAATGGCCCGCAAAGATACTGTGCTTTGCCCCACAGGGCCTGTTTCGGGAGCCTTTGAGCCCCTTTCGGACC
>Ga0163108_10001069_pt1 | contig 20195 bp, 13 predicted proteins | sample Fk1155metaG_FD_109644 | JGI IMG/M metagenome (GOLD analysis project Ga0163108, IMG submission 109644) | Marine microbial communities from the Central Pacific Ocean - Fk160115 155m metaG | ecosystem: Environmental > Aquatic > Marine > Oceanic > Photic zone | place: The Central Pacific Ocean...
TGATGCCTTGCTCGACATGTAAACCATGTCCTTGTTGTGGGCTGAGGGAACAACCAATGGGATGGATTTGTTCGTTACGGGTGGTGTTGTCCGTTCATCGAGCCACTTGTGAGGTTCCGCGTGGCCGTCAGCAAAGGAGATCGTGCCTGCCCCATTGTGGTTGCTGGCGGGATAGTCGATGATGTAAATGCGTGTCGGTGCGACTCCATCATTCATCGCTACAGCTAGATCACCAAAGTTGATGCTGTCGGGGTGTTCATTAATGAAGTTATAGGCGTTTGACGTTCCTATCACATTGATCTCAGAGAGTTTTCGGAATACATGATACGGTCGCTTTGTGATGAAACTGAGCCAGTCATTTCTGGAATTCATTGCCTGACTAAGTGATACGCTGCGTACGCGCGGGATAATTTTCCCGCGAGTTTTCACCGTGCTTTTATCTGCTGGGCAACGGTAGATACCGGGTGACTGGGTGTAAGGCGCCAGCTTGGCGTACTTCGGGTCCATCAATCCCTTGAGATTCGTGTTGTGTGGGTTGCCGGGGTTGTAGTCGATGATGCCCCGCACCCATCCGCTGCCGTTTGACGTCAGGTCGTTCCACACCAGGTTGTCATCAAAATCCCCGGCATAAAGAAGCCAAGCCAGGTCAAGCTGCTTGAGGTTGGACAGGCAGACCGCGTGCTGGCCCTTGCTTTTCGCCTTGGCTAAAGCCGGCAAAAGCAATCCCGCAAGAATCGCAATGATCGCGATAACCACGAGTAGTTCAATAAGGGTAAATGCTCGGGTTGTTCCCTGTCTGCACGTTACATTTTTCTTCATCCCAATGGGTCACTCGGATCTCGTGCGATAAAACACGGCTCCAGTCTCGGTTACTTCTGACAGTACGGTGTACTGGATTGATCTGTTACCTAAGCCCATTTTGCTCCGAGGTCAAGGCTGTCACTGGACTCCAGAATGGCATCGTCCGCCTACGAGACGAGCAGTTTTCTTTTTCGACGGCAATGCTCAATCGGTTTTCCGAACTCGGAGTCGCCTCCGGATTGAAACGATTTCCGTTGTTCCCATTCCGTTCAATGGCATATCCAGCCTCTGCTGAATGATTACTCGGGCATTTTCTACAGTAAGCAAGCTTGGGGTTATACAGAAGCAAAGGAAATAATCGTCGGTTTGAATTTCATGGGGATGGTCTTTTATTTAAATGGACTTCCACGTTGACCTGTGTCAAGTGGTTCTGACAGAAAAGCGTCAAAAAAGTTGCCATCATCATTTTTCTGGAGTTCACTATAATTGACTTGGCCTTTATCTAGTTGATTTGTGTATTCCTGCTTTTAGGCAATGTCGATTTGATAAATCTGACTGGCTTCGAAAACCATATGGATGCGCTCCGGAGTTTGAACGAGTTTCTTTTCAACAGTTGCAACGATGGCGGAATCCCAGTACGCATGATTAGTCTGTATTTTACGCATCGGCAGGCGGATTATTCTTTATCAATCGCGTTTGCGCTTTGCGCCGATTTCTGACATCGTCGCTTCGGTTCCTCGGATCACAACATGTATTTCAGCGCAAAACGTTCTTTCGACAACCGGGTGGCTCCTCGGTTCGGCCTGCTTGGCATATACTTTGCCGCTGCGGGTGCGGTTGCATGGGCGCAGGAGACACTGCCGCTCCTGCCCAAGTGGACCCGTTTCCAGGGCGAGCTAGTCAGTCTCAAGTCATACGACAACCCTATACAGGATGTGCAACTCAAGGCTGTCTTCACTTCACCCGCCGGTGAGGAATACGCGATCGCCGGTTTCTGGGACGGTGGCAATGACTGGAAGATACGGTTCCTTCCTGACCTCGCCGGCAAGTGGACCTACCACATCACCTGTTCGGATGAGGAAAACAGCGGTCTGCATAATCTCTCCGGCGCGTTCCGCTGTACCGCGCCGCTGGGGCGCAGTAACCTGAACCGGCACGGCCCGATCCGTGTGTCGCGCGATCGCACCCACTTTGTGCATGAGGATGGCACAACTTTTTTCTGGATGGCCGACACCGCGTGGAATGGCCCGCTCAAGTCGAACGAGTATGACTGGAAACATTATTTGGACGAGCGCAAGCGGCAGGGCTTCACTGCCGTGCAGTGGGTCGCCACGAGCTGGCGTGGCGCACCGGAGGGCGATGCCGACGGCAACAAAGCTTTTACCGGAAAGGAAAAAATCAGCATCAACCCTGCATTTTTCCAGCGGCTTGACCGCCGGGCAGAGGCGATCAACAACGCTGGATTGCTCAGCGTGCCGGCGCTGTTTTGGGCCATTCGCGGGAATGAAAACCCCGTGAACATTTTACCTAACGACCAGGCGATCCTGCTGGCCCGCTACATGGTCGCCCGCTGGGGTGCCACTTTTGGCGCTTGGTTTCTCGGCGGCGATGGCGACTACTCCGGCACTCGTGCCGCCCGCTGGCGTGTGATTGGCCAAGCAGTGTTTGGCGGTGGCCGGCACTTCCCGGTATTCATGCATCCAAAAGGCAAGAGTTGGATCTTCAGGGAGTTTCGCGATGAAAAATGGATGACCGCGCTGGGCTATCAAAGCGGCCACGACATCAACGACGCCACCAACAATTGGATCCACCACGGTCCGGCCGCGCGCGACTGGGCCAAGCTGCCGCACCGGCCGGTCATCAACATTGAGCCGGCGTACGAGGGTATCAACAGCTACAGCAGTAAACGGTCGATCACCGCGCACGAAGTCCGACGCGCAATGTACTGGAGCCTGCTCAATGCGCCGACTGCCGGTGTGAGCTACGGCGCCTCCGGCTTATGGGGATGGAATGACGGCGACGTCCCCACTCCCGGCCATCCTCGCTCAGGCATATCGCCTGCTTGGCGCGATGCGCTACACTTTGAGGCCGGCGAACAGGTCGCGAACCTTACGGCCCTATTTCAGTCGATTGACTTTCAAACCCTTCGCCCCGATAGCAGCGTGCTGGTTGAGCAGCCCGGTGACGAGGATCTCTCCGAGTACGCCGCCGCCGCCAGCTCAGGTGATGGCCGTTTAGTTCTCGTCTACTCGCCGGTCGAAAAGCGGCTCAAAATCAACGTGGCCAAGCTACCCGCGCCGCTGATCGCTGCGTGGGTGAATCCGCGCAGCGGCGAGCGATCCAGCGTGGTGGCCGTGCTTCGCGGTGCGGCACTCGAGTGCCCGGCCCCCGGCCCCGGTGACTGGCTGTTGCTACTCCGCTCCAAGCCGCTCGAGCCGACAACTGCCGGCAACTGATCCGTGCAAACGCTCGCGGAAAAAGTGGGCGACATCATCCGGGAGCAAAACCTCTTCCCGGAAACTGCCTGCATCATTGTGGGCGTCTCCGGTGGTATCGATTCGATGGCCCTGCTGCACCTCCTCGCCACCTCGGCGATTGGCCTGCGAGATCACTTGATCGTTGCCCATTTTGATCACCAACTCCGCGGTTCGGAGAGTGATGCAGACGTAGCGTTTGTAGCACAGTCGGCCAAGCGGCTTGACCTCCCGTTCGAGACCGATAGCGGCGACGTTCGTCAAACTGCCGCCGAAACAGGCGCCGGCATCGAGTCGGCCGCTCGGCAACTGCGTCACATTTTTTTCGCCCGCTTGGCTAAGCGCCTAGGGGCTGCAGTCGCCTTGGCTCATCATGCCGATGACCAGATTGAAACTTTTTTTCTGAGGCTGCTGCGCGGTGCGGGCAACCGTGGACTAGGCGGTATGCAGCCGATTGCGCCGTCGCCGTTCGATTCCGGCGTGACGCTTATTCGTCCGCTGCTCTCCGTTCGTCGCACGGAGATTGTCGATTTCGCAACGCGCGAGGGGATCGAGTTTCGTGAGGACGCAACTAACACAGACACGCGCTTCTTCCGGAATCGCATCCGTCATGAACTGATTCCGCAACTTGCCGGGCAGTTCAGTGCATCGACGAGCCGCAATATTCTCAAAGCGATGCAACTTGTCGGTGATGCGGCGGACTGTATTGACAACCTTGCGGCCGATTGGTCGGGCGAACCGCCGTTCGAGCAATTGGCCGTCGCTGTGCAGAGGCAGGTTGTGCAGCGACAATTATTCGTGCTCGGTGTCGAACCGTCGTTCGATTTGGTCGAGTCATTGCGACTCGAGGCAGCTCGCGTCATCGAGGTCGCTTACGGCAGGAGGCTCCAGCGAACCCCCGATGGTCGGGTGCAGCAGGCCGTGCCTGCCGCCTTGCCTGAATTTTTACTGGCCCGATGCGAAGTCAGCATTGATGGCCAAGCTGGTGAAGTCGAGTTCGGCGGTCTCAGAATCCGGTGGGAGCGTCTGCTCGGAGGCTTGGCCAAGTGGCGTGAGTTTGGTCAGGCGGAGAACAGGGAAATATTTGATGCCCGGTTGCTTGGCCCAGCGATCAGTCTGCGCCACTGGCAGCCTGGCGATCGTTATCAGTCGATCGGCCAGCCCGGTAGTACCAAACTACAGGATCTGTTTGTTAACCAAAAAATCCCCAAGGCCAAGCGCCGACAAATTGTGGTGGCGGAGGTCGCCGACGGCCGACTGTTCTGGGTACAGCACCTCCGCATTGCTGAGCCGTTCAAGGTCACTGAGTCGACGACTAGTCTGTTGTTGTTCAGTTGGTGAGGATGGCGGTGTCCCAGTCTTTCCAGACCGGTTCGTAGCCGAGGCGGATGAGAGTCTCAGCGACGGTGCCAGGATCTCGTTGGTCGGCTATGTCGAACTGGCCAGTGGCGGCCCATTCGTTCGCGTTGTCGGCCAGTTCCAAGGTGCGGCCGCGATTGGTGTAGTGAAGGTTTTCGTTGCCGGCACCGGTGTAGCCGCCCGGTTCCGTGTGACTCCCGGCACTCATCATCGTGACCCCCAGCGGGATCAGTCGGTCGCGCAGGTTGGCCGATTCGCGCGTGGACAGCACGATGCCGACATCCGGCAAAAACAGTCGTAGCGCACAGATGGCCTGGACGAGGGCGCGGTCGTCGAAGTCGGCCAACGGTTCGAATTCTCCGGCGCAGGGGCGGAGGCGTGGTAGTGAAACGGTGAGCTGCGATTTCCAGCAGTGCCGAAGTAGGTATTGGGCGTGGGCGGCAAGGCAGAGGGTTTCGCGTCGCCAATCAGCCAGTCCGAACAACGCCCCGATACCCAGTCGGCGGAAGCCGGCCGCGTGTGCGCGTTCGGGAGTCTCGAGCCGCCAGTGGAAGTTTCGTTTGGGGCCCGAGGTGTGCATGTTCGCATAGACGAGGCGATCGTAGGTTTCCTGATATGCGACGAGTCCCTCTGCGCCGCCTTGGGCGAGTGGGTGGTATTCGTCGGTCTCCATTGGGCCGACTTCGAGCGAGATCGACGGCACGGCGTCGCGCAGCGCCGCAATGCAGTTGGCAAGGTAGCTATTGGAGACGAACTTTGGATGTTCACCGGCGACAAGCAGGATGTTGCGGAAGCCCTGTCCGACGAGCGACTTGGCCTCACTTACAACCTCGTCGACCGAGAGCGTCACTCGCAGGATCGGGTTGTCCCGCGAGAAGCCGCAATATTGGCAGTTGTTAACGCATTCATTGGAGAGGTAAAGAGGTGCGAAGAGCCGGATGACTTTGCCGAACCGCTGCTGGGTCAACTGCTGGGCTCGCTTGGCCAACAGTTCGAGTGGGGCGGAGGGAGAGAGTAGGGCGGCGAGGTGAGTCATCCCCAAGTCGCGTTTCGCTAGGGCAGTCGATACCTCCGCGGCGGACGCGGCGCGGGCTCTGCTCCAGAGTGCGTCGATGGGCAACCGGTCAAACTGGCTGACAAAACTCACGGAATCAGATTAGCGAAACGCCTGCGTCTGGCCAAGCGTGGTTGTCATTTAGGCTGGGTATGAATATAGTTTCCGTATTGCGTGTTGTGAAGGAGCGCTGGATGTTTGGATTGAGAAAAAAGCCGAAGGCTGGGGATGAGGAGCATCGTTATTATTTGCTCCCTGGTATGGGGCGTTCGAACCGGCGGTATCGTAATAGGATCCAAATGTGGAGTATCATCGCCGGTATCATTGGCTCCGCATTGATCGGTGCTGTTCTTTGGTTGCTGAATCGCTAAGTTTCTTCAATTCTTCAATTCTGCGAGTTCTTTTCGTAGCATCTCAGCCATGGGCGCGACGGTTTTTCGGCTGAAATCGAGCCGAATGTTGCACCTTTTGAACAGTTCCGGTAGAGGCCTTGAACCGCCCAGCGCGAGGGCGGCCTTATAGTCGGTGAGCGCTAGGGATCGGTTCTGTTTGCTATTTGCCCACACTTGGAGGGCGCCGAGCTGAGCAATGCCGTACTCGACGTAGTAGAAAGGGTGCAGGAAAATGTGCAGTTGCTTGTGCCACAGCTTCGCCCGAGCGGGTTCGTGGCCGCTCCAGTCGATGCCGCCGCCGAAGCGGGCTATCAGGGCGTCCCAAGCCGCGTCGCGCTCAGCAGTTGAATGGCCGGGGTTCAGGTAGAGCCAGTGCTGGAAGGCATCGACCGTGGCGATCCACGGGAACACGAACACGATGCCTTCGAGGTGAGTGATGCGGGCTCGGCGCACTTCTTCCGTGTTGTAAAATTCACCGAGGTACTCTCCACCGAGCAATTCCATTGCCATCGAGGCTACTTCGCAAAACTCGATTGGCGCGTGGCGGTAAGAGTGCAGTGGCTCCTCTTGGCTGGCGATGGTGTGAAAGGCGTGGCCCGCTTCGTGCAGCAGTGTCTCGACGTCGCGCTGCAAGCCGACTGCGTTCATGAAGATGAACGGCATTCGCGCCTCGGCCAGTGAGTCCTGATAGCCACCCGGTGCCTTATCTTTGCGGTTTGCTAGGTCGAGCAGATCGAGGTTCTGCATCGATTGAAACCAGCTTGCGAGTTCGCTGTCAAGCTGGTTGAAGATTGCCTGTGTGCGGCGGATCAACTGCGGGACTTCCTCGAACGGCTTGAGCGGTGGATGGCCCTGCGGATCGGTCGCTATGTCCCATGGTTTCACCGATTCGATGCCAAGCGCGGTCTGACGTTCATCGTGGAGTTCCTTGAGCAGTGGCACCATTTCCTGCTCGATGGCGTCGTGAAAGGCGAGGCAGTCGTTGGGCGAGTAGTCGAACCGGCCCTTGCGGCGGTGGGCGTAGTCGCGGTAGTTCGCGAAGCCGGCGTTAGCGCTTATTTGGTTGCGTCGCTTGGCCAGGTCGTCCAGTTGAGTGTCGATGGTTTCAGCTTCCTCTAGTCTGCGGTTTGCAGTGAGCTCCCATGCCTTCTGCCGACGGGTGCGGTCGGTTTCCTCAAGGTAACGGCCCATCTGCACGAGGGTGCGTTCCTCGCCGTCGAACTGTACGCTCAAGCCGCCAATCAGTTTTTGGTACTGCTGACCAAGCTTGGCTGTCTCGGTCTCTAGCGGGATGTTCTCAGGACGGAACAGTTCGACCTCGAGTGCGGAGTCGCGGGTGAACACCTCATAGCGCTTGGTCGGGAGGCCGTCGCGGTGAGGATGTTCGGAGAGTGCCTTGGCCAAGCGGAAGCTGTGCTTTTTCTCTTCCGGCTCGATTTTTTCAACAAAATCGAGGTGGGCCTGCTCAGTGGTTTTGTCATTCGTCTGGCAGGTCATCGCGATGTAGCGCTTGGAGTTTTCCTCGGCAATGGCGGCGGAGAGTTCCTCCCAGTTAAGGATGGCCTGTTCGAGTTGTGCGGCATCAGTGGCGGCGCTGATTTGTTCTTCGAGTTGGTCGAAGAGCGGTGCGAGCGATGCCCAGTTGCCCACATTCAGATTGTCCGGCGCAAACTGGCGCGCTGTGTGGTGGGTAATTTTTTCGAACATGAAATCCTCGATCGGCATGGTGCGGTAACAGGCTACAGATTTCCAGTCCGTTTCTTCGCAGACGGTGGCCCATCGGGTCATCCGCGAGCCAACTCAACATTTTGATCCCCTTGGCTAAGCCCGAGTTATGTGCTGGAGGAGGAGCGAAGGACGAAGAGCAGAGTACCCTGCCGATCGTTCGACACGTTGCAAAGGTGAATGTCGTATTTGGGGCGCAGTTCTTCCGTTAGGTATTTTCGGACTGCTATGCCGTGGTACTCGACGAAGATGTTTTGGATAGGCACCTCGGGGGCAGAGGTGAGCACTTCGTGCAGGATTGCCGGTTCGGTGGTTTCGGCGTCCACCTTGAGCAGATCGACCGTTCGGAGGTTCAGTCGCCTGAGTTCGTTGCTGAGTTTTTTGGTGACGATTTCTTCACCGCCGAGACTGTCCGGCCAACTGCCGCTGGGCTGCAGGGTGAACGCGCCGGAGTGGCGATCGGGGCCGTAGTGGAGTCGGAACGTTCCCTCCCGATCCCAAATGCCAAACGGATTCGTTTCGATGCCGTCGATCGAGTCGACGTTGGCATGCAGCAGCTTGTGCGTGGTGGAGCACGGTTCGTAGCAGATGATCCGAGCGCCGGGGAGGTGGGCCTTGAAGTGGAGAACCGCTGCGCCGCAGTTGCTGCCGATGTCGATGATCACCGGGGAGTCGCTCGTGATGTGTGTCTTGGCTAGGGGATAATCGTCACCCGCGAGTACGGAGCGGATCATATTTTCCTCGGCCTGCGGGTAGGTGAAGGTGCGTTTGCGACCAGCAAGCTGGATTTGGATAGCTCTTAGTGACATTGGCTAAGCGGAGGCGACCACTCGGGGATTTAGTTAGCAAGCACGTCTCAGGGTCGAGACAATTCAGCCAACGGAGTGGGTAAGTTTTTTTCTGGGAGAGCCCTTGTCCAAAGGGTAGTTTGTCGGCGGCCGAAACAAGGTGGAACAACAAGAGGGAAATCAGATGGAATCGTTCGATACCGATTTGGGCGAGTCTATTGCGCAAGCGCAGAAACCGACTGGGGAGCGGCGCGGTTTTATTAAGTTTCTATGCGCGTTTATTGGCACGCTCATCAGTGTGGTGCCGTTTGGTGCCGGCGTTTGGTCGTATCTCAGCCCCTTGGTTAGACGCGAGGGGGAGGGCGGCGGGGACTTCATTAAGGTCACCACGCTGGACGCAATTCCTGCCGACGGTTCGCCAGCCAAGTTTTCAATCGTGACTGACAAGGTGGATGCGTGGAACCGCCATAACGACGTGAATATCGGTTCGGTGTACCTGCTGCTTGTTGACGGTGAGCCAAGAGCGTTGCACACGAGTTGCCCGCACCTGGGATGCTTTGTCGATTACCGGCGCGGCAAAAAGGATTTTTACTGCCCGTGCCATAACAGCAGGTTCCGGTTGGATGGCGACCGCGTAGATGGCGTGAGCCCGCGTGCGATGGATGCGTTGCAGATCGAAGTTCGCAACAAGGCGGAGGTGTGGGTGCAGTTCCAGAATTTTCAATCCGGCCGCGGCCGCAAGGTTCCGGTGTCATGAAGTCGCTGCTTGGCTGGATCGAGGATCGTACGGGGATTGGCCGGCTTGTAGGGGTGCTGCTGTACGAGAACATTCCCGGCGGCTCGCGGTGGCGATACGTCTGGGGCAGCACGGTGGCGTTCGCGCTGTTTGTGCAGGTGGTCACTGGACTGTTTTTGTGGATGGGCTACAGCGCCAGCTCGGGTGATGCGTGGGAGTCGGTCAACTACATTCAGAATGAAATGAGCGGCGGTTGGCTGCTGCGGGGTATCCACCACTGGACCGCGCACCTGATGCCGGTGCTATTGCTCCTGCACCTGATGCAGATCGTGATTGATGGCGCGTACAAGGCACCGCGCGAGGTCAACTACTGGTTGTGCGTTTTCCTGTTCTTGCTTGTTGTGGCCCAGGTGTTGAGCGGTTACCTGTTGCCGTGGGATCAGAAAGCCTTCTGGGGTTCCACGAAAGTCGCCACGAACTTCCTGACACTGATCCCATTCATTGGACCGGGGCTGCAAAAGCTGGCTATTGGTGGGGTGGAATACGGTCACCTTACGCTGACCCGTTTTTTTGCACTGCACGCCGGGGTGCTACCGGTTCTCGTGGTGCTGACCGTGGCGGGGCGTGCTTGGCTGAACCGTCGTCACGGCATCAATCCGACCGAGGACGGACTCGGCCCGGACGCCTGCCGATGGCCGGACCAATTGTTCAAGGATGTCGTAGCTTGTCTGGCATTGATGGCGACCGTGTTGGCGTTTGTCTGGCATTACGGTGCGAAACTGGGTGCGCCGGCGGATTCGTTCGAGCCATTTTCCGCAGCACGGCCGGACTGGTTTTTTTTGTTCCTATTCCAGTTTCTCAAACTGCCCATCTTCGCCGGAGAGAACGAGGTGTGGGGTGCCATTTACATTCCGACTCTGTTTCTTGGCCTATTGTTTCTGATGCCGTTCCTTGGTCGTTGGAACGTTGGTCATATGTTCAACGTATTTGTGTTGTTCGTGTTCCTTGGTGGAGCCGGTGCGTTCACTTACCTTGCCAAGCAGGAGGATTACGTCGGGCCGAACAGCACCGGCTATCTCAAGGCTGTTCTGAGGCATGAACAGGATGCGAGTCGCGTAAAAGCGTTGGCCAAGGGCATTGGCATAGAGTCCACCGCATTGTCGCTACTAAAGAATGATCCGAAGACGCAGGGTGCACGGCTGTTCGCGCAGCACTGCGCGAGCTGCCACCGTTACGATGGACACGACGGCTTGGCCGTGGAATTGCCCAAGGCTGGGACGTTTAACAAACTGAAGCATCGCACGGGGCTGAGGAGCCGCTTTTTCTCCGGTGATGCCGTGCATCCCGATTGGCTGGCACGTAAAGCTGGCACGCAGGACGAATGGCAAACCGTGCGGTCGTTGCTGCGAGCCAAGGCCGAAGGTCCATTTGACATAATCGCGGCTGCCAAGTCGGAGGAAGCTCCCGAGGCGCCGGATTTACGGGGCTTTGCCTCGCGCCGGTGGCTTCGAGACCTGCTCAATCCGGACCGGTACGTCAGTACCCGCTACTTCGGCGGTACTGCACACAAGGACGGTGACATGTACAAAAAATTCCTCATCCGCAAAGTCCGCAAATATGAGGCTACTGAAATGAAGATGCTCGACGCCATCGCGGTGGCGCTTTCGGCCCAGGCCAAACTGCCCAGCCAGGCGGTGGCCGACCAGACGGACGGGGCACTGATCCGGCAGGGCGTCCGGTATATGATGGACGATATCGGCTGCATCGACTGCCACGCCTTCGGCAAACCGGATCCTGACGCCGACGGCCCCGACCTCACCGGCTACGGCTCGCGCAAATGGATCATCGACTTCATCAATAATCCGGAGCATGAGAGGTTTTATCCCGACAACAACGACCGCATGCAGGCGTTCGGCGTGAAAAAGATTTTGACTGATGACGAGATCGGATTGATCGCTGACTGGCTCCGTGGCGACTACTTTGAGCCAGCTCGCTGAACCCTGTGCTTGGCTATGGACTTAGCGGAAGCCATTCGCCACCTAAAGAAAGTCGACCCGGACTTGGCCAAGGTCATCCGCCGCATTGGTGCCTGCAAGTTTGCACCGGACAAAAGCCGCACAATTTATGCGTCGCTCGTTCGCTCGATCGTTTACCAGCAACTCACCGGCAAAGCGGCGACGATCATCTTTAGCCGTTTTCTCGAGCTGTTTCCCGGTAGGAAATTTCCCGAGCCGGACAGGGTGTTGCGGGTGCCGTTCGAGAAACTGCGGGGTGTTGGGCTTTCCAACCAAAAAGCCTGTTACATTCAAAACATTGCCCAAGCGGCGAAAGACGGTATTGTGCCCGACTCGCGCCAGGCTAACCAGATGAGCGACGACGAGCTGGTCGATCGCTTGACCTCCATCAAGGGCGTCGGTCGCTGGACCGTTGAGATGCTGCTGATCTTTCGCTTGGGCCGCCCGGACGTGCTACCCGCGACTGATTACGGTATCCAAAAAGGCTTCACTATGGTCAAGCGCCTGGCTGAGTTGCCCAAGCCGAAAGAGCTGCTCGCTGCCGGTGAATGCTGGGCCCCCCACCGCACTGTCGCCGCTTGCTATCTCTGGCGCACCGCCGACACCGCCACACTGTAATCCCTGCTTGGCCAAGCGCTTGCGCCTCGATTTATTCTTCCTTACGGAGGATGTGGCCGTGGGTCGGGAAAGGCAGAACTTTCGCAAAAGTCGTTACGATCACCATCACTCCGCCAATCTCACTTGTGTTACTCGCTGATTTCTTCGGTGACTGCCTGGGTGGGGTTTTTCTCGTGGGTCTGTTTAATGGTTGGGATTAGTAGGATGGCCGAGAGGACAATTAGCCCTGTGCTGATCAGTCCCAGACTGCCAATGGCCAAGCCGGAGGCCAGCACGCTGAAACCAATCACTGGCGCGAGCACTCCGCGGACGCCCGTGAAAAACGTGTGCACCGACATGTAGTCGGCGACGCGGTTCGGCGGCGCGAGCTTGGTCACCCACAGCCCCCAGGCGATATCACCACCGGCGTGGGCAATGCCAAAGAAGATTTGCCCGATCGCCATGCCAAGCAACGTGTCGTTGCTGAAAAATATAAGGATGCCTACGGCGAAAAAAAGGTTCAGCACTGCGCGCAACAGGAAGAAATTAATGCGGTCAAAGAGCCGCCCCCAAAGCGGGTTCAGCAGTAATCGGAAGAGGTTCGGGATGACGAGGATTAGGGTGGCAATGGTAAGCGCGTTTTTTTCGAGACCGTAAATTGGGTTGGTCAGGTACTCGATGCGGATCGGGATCATCATCAGGTTGCCAAAGCCCATCATCATCCAGCAGATCAGTGCATGTCGAAAGAGTTTATCGGTCTTGGCGTAGCGCAGTGACCGGAACGGGTGACCGCCGGCCTCGCCCTCGAGGGGCTTCGACGGGAAATATTTCAGGCAACGCCACGACGCTAGGAACGCGAGTCCAAAGATGACCAACAGCCAACGGTAATTACCCAGGCCCGGTTGGCCTGCTGTGCCGGGCTCATTCAGAGCCAAGCCAGCGAGAAAGCTGAATGCTGCAGCAGAGATGACACGGAACCAGACTGTGCGGGAGAAGTAGTGGCCGCGTTTGTTGGCGGGATAATTATCGCGAAAGACTTGGGTGAGTAGCGGGATCGCGCCGGTCGAGCATGCCATCGCCACGATGCTGCCGGCGACGAATAACGGCAGTGATGGCACGGCGGCCATCAGAAAAAAAAGAACCGCACCGAGCAGCGCCATGCGGCACGCGGCGACCGCTGAAGGCATCTTCAGCGACTGGACGATGGTGACGACCGCCGGCGTGATCAGCAGACCCGCGCTGGCCGACGTCGAGACAAGCGCCTTGGCGATCAATCCCGGATTTTCGAAGCCCTTAACCACGGTCAGCAGAAGGAATGTGCTGCCCGCCGTCTCGAGGATGCCGCTGCTGATGGCCCGGCGCTGTTCTAGTTTGAAGGTGACTTTGGTCCGCTCGGCAAGATTCATCCGGGTTCCGCATTATTCAGGAAATTGGCCGATTGGCGATTCATAAAAAACCGCCGTCTCGCTCTCACGCCGCGATCGCAATATAATACCCCTGTGCCGGGAGTGGTAGCCATCGTCGGTCGGCCCAATGTTGGGAAGTCGGCCCTGTTTAATTGTATTGCACGCAAGCGGATTGCGATCGTGCATGATCGTCCCGGCGTCACGCGCGACCGGCTTAGTGCAGAGGTCGAGTGGCTTGGGCACCCTTTTATGTTGGTTGACACCGGCGGTATTGGCTTGCTCAAGGGCGAGCGTGGCGGTGACAACTTCGCCCGGGAAATCGTCACTCAGGTGAAGGTCGCGCTCGATGATGTGGATGTGATTTTGTTCGTCGTCAGTGTGCAGGAGGGCGTCTTGCCGATGGATCTTGAGGTGGCGGGGATGCTCCGTGAAGCCGGCCGGCCGGTGATCGTAATGGTTAACAAGGTCGACATTGCTGCGCACGAACAGGGGATCGACGAGTTCTCCGAGCTTGGTTTTGAGCATGTTTTCCCGGTCAGCGCACTGCACGCGAGGGGTATTGATATTCCCGTTGGCCAAGCGGTGGGCTGGTTGCCGGAGCGCCTGGCCAAGCCAGAGGAGCAAGCCGCCGATGAGTCGCCGCTCAATATCGCCATCGTTGGTCGACCCAACGTCGGCAAATCGTCCATCATCAACGCACTCACCCGGTCGCAGCGGGTTATCGTCACCGAGATCTCGGGCACGACGCGCGACGCCATCGACGTGCCGTTCGAGGTTGAGACGGACGGTGTGCGGCAGTGCTACAACCTTATCGACACGGCCGGCATCCGCAAGCGGCGACGCATCAAGGATGCTGTGGAGTTTTTCAGCGTTAACCGTTCCGACGAGGCCATCGAGCGTTGCGACCTGGCGGTGCTGGTGCTGGACGCAGCCGAGGGGGTTACCGAGCAGGACAAAAAAATTTGCGACCGTATCACCGAGGCTGGTTGCGCCTGTGTCATTGTTGTCAACAAGTGGGATCTTTTTCAGGCCGGGCTGGAGAAAGCCCGTAAGCGCGAGGCCGGAAAAATCGTGGCGCAAGGCGGTCGTAGGCTTAGCCGCAAAAAGCAGGAGGAGCTGATGTACGAAGAGTTCGGCAAGTGGGTGAAGTCCAACCTGTTTTTCATCGACTACGCGCCGGTCATTTTCACCTCGGCGATCGAGGGGTACCAACTGGATCGCCTGCTTGAGGCCATCCGCTATGTCAGTTCGCAACTCCTAAAAACCACGCCGACGAGCCTGCTCAACCGGAAGCTGCAGGCGGCACTGGAGCACAACCCGGCGCCCAGTTCCAAGGGCCACCGGCTCAAGCTGTTTTACGCCACGCAAGTCCAGTCCAAGCCGCCGACATTCCTGCTCTTCGTCAACCGCAAGGAGTTGATGAGCGACAACTACTCGCGCTACCTCATCGGTGTTTTGCGAAAGTCGTTCGGATTCGAGGGCTGCCATATCCGGCTCGTCGCCAAGCCACGCCCGAAAAGCATTGAGCCGATCCGCCGCAAATCGACGGTAAAAAGCAGGACGAGCAAAAAGGTCACGAAACGCGAAATCCAAAAACTCCGCGACGAGACTAAGCGTAAAAAGGATGCGAAGACAAAAGCTATCCGAAAAGGAGCACGGCCGATGGGAGCCAAGCGCGCAAAAAAACGCCCAGAAAAAAAAGACAGACACCGAAAGTCAGTTTAGCGCCTGGCCAGGCACTGAAGTTCGTTGGCGACTCGCCCGATCACTTCGGGCCAATCGTTGGGGAGGCGTTGACGGAACAGTCTCGTGTTCGGGTACCACGGCGTGTCCTCCCGATTTAGCAGCCATCGCCAGTCCGCGGCGAACGGCAGCAATACCCATGTTGGCTTGCCAAGCGCGCCGGCCAAGTGTGCCACTGCCGTGTCCACAGTCACGACCAGGTCCATCGACTCGATCAGGCTTGCGGTCGAGGCGAAGTCGCTAATATGCGGCGAGAGGTCGGTTATGCAGGTGGTCGAGTCGATGATGCGGTAGGCCTCGGAGCTTGGCTCCAACTGAAGATTGAACCAATCAAAGTTACTGCATGCACCGAGCAACTCAGTGAGCAGTCCGGTCGGTAGTGAGCGGTTGTCTGCCCATGAGCGGCTTCGACCAGCCCAGGCCACACCGATTTTGAGTACGTCGGTGTTGGGCACTGCTCCCGAAGATTGCGAGGAAAGGTACCGGCCGTTTTCGCCGTTGACCACGGTCTCCTGTGTGGTGCCGAATGCTAGTGGGGCACTCATCATCGGTAGCATGAAGTCTGCTGGCGGCACGGGTTCGCCCGTCTCGAAAATCTGCGACACGCCGGGGAGCGTCTGAAGTAGGGCGCGCAGCCCTGGCTGGCATTCGATCACGATGTTTGCGCCGGCATTGGCCAGATGCGGTGCGTAGCGGCAAAACTGCAGCGTGTCGCCAAAGCCCTGCTCGGCAAAAAGTAGCAGTGTCTTGTTGGCCAACGGCTCGCCATTCCAGCGGGGGATGTCGGTGTGCCTTGAAGTAAAGAGCGTATTGTTGGTCTGCCAGCGCGCCTCGTAATGTTGCCAGCCGTCGTTCCAGTTGCCGGCTGCCAGTTCGGCGATTGCGAGGTTAAACGGGCCGTCCGGGTTGTTCGGCTCGACTGTGGTGAATTCCTTAAAGGCGGTTATGGCTTCCTGTACCCGGTTTTGAGCCTGCAACGCAACGCCGAGGTTGAGCATTGTCTCGGGATGTTTGGGGTGATGCTCGAGCACCGAGCGGCAGCTGGCCTCGGCGGCGGCGGGGTCGTCACGCTCGAGTTGCAGCTTGGCCATATTGACGGCGGCCATCGGCTGCCCCGGTTCCTTTTGGAGGATGTGCCAGAAACATTCCTCGGCCAGTTCGGTTTCTTTCAGGTTGCGAAGCGTGAGTCCGAGGTTGACCATGGCATCAGTGTAGTTGGCGTCGAGATCGACGGCGTGCTTGTAGGCCTGGGCGGAGGTGAGGTAGTCGCCTTCGTCTTGGGCGACTTGGCCAAGGTTGAAGTGTGCGGCGGCGTGGGCTGGTTCAAGTTCGGTCGCCCGTCGGTAGTCGAGTCGGGCTTTGGCCGCTTCGTCAAGCGCGTAGTGGGCGTTGCCGCGGTTGAAATAATAATCGGCACAGTTCGGCTGTAACTCGATTGCGCGGGTATACTGGCCAAGCGCCTGTTCCGGTTGCTCAAGGCAGGATAGCAGCAAGCCAAGCTCATGATGATTTTCCGCTTCGTCGGGTTTCAACTCGATGGCGTGCTTGAGGTAGTCGTGCGCTTGGCTAGCCTGACCGTTTTTGTGGAGTGCATCGGCGAGCAGTCGCAGCAGGCTCGTATTGGCCGGGTCGGTTTCGACGGCGAGTTGGTAATGCTCGATCGTCTGGCCAAGTCGGCCTTGTTGCTGAAGTTCAGACGCCTTGATCAAGTGACGGGTGGCGGCTGGGGAGGGCTGTTGTAGCAGCGTGGCTCTAACGTCAGTAATGACACTCGCCCAGTTACCTGGGGTCGGTTGGCGAAAGATTCGCATTGACGGATACCACGGGCTATCGGTGCGGTTTTCGAGCCAGCGCCATTCGCCGGCAAAGGGCAGTAACAGCCAGACTGGCCTGCCGAGTGCGCCGGCCAGGTGGGCCATGGCAGTGTCAACAGTAATGACTAAGTCGAGTTGTTGGAGTAACTGCGCTGTGATGCTGAAACTACTCATCAATGAGTCCAAATTGGCGGCTGGCTCAAGTTGGTTTACCTCGAGTGAGGTCGCCTCTTTTTGGAGGCTAAAGAATTGGGCATCGACTGACGAGGTCAGCTTGCTCAATGCGCTGGGTGGGACTTCCCGAAGTTCGGGCTGTTGTGTGCGGCGCGAGCCACGCCAAACGAGGCCGACGTTCCACTGGGAGGCACTTCGGCCCGGCAGTGAAATTGCCGACCCGGCTTTCGCCAAATCGATAGATGCATTTTCGGGGATGGAACTGGCATCCACGCCAAGCACCTGCGGAAGACTCAGCAACGGACACTGCAAGTCGTGTGTCGGTAGAGGTTGGCCTCGTGGGATCACATCGCAGATGCTGTCGATGCACTGAATCAGCGGTGCCAACTCGGGCTGACACTCGAAGATGACGCGACCGCTGTGTTGTCCGATCAGCGGCAGATGGCGGACGAACTGGATTGTGTCGCCGAAGCCCTGTTCCGCCCAGATCAACAACGTTTTTCCGGCGAGCGGTTCGCCTTTCCAACGAGGCTTGTCGAGGTGGGACCGGAGGCTGTCGTAGTTGGGCATTAATAGACGGTTTTCGTAGCCGATCCAGCCGTTGGTGAAGTCGCCGGTTTTCAGTAACGCTTGCGATTGGTTGAAAGCAATCCCGGGTGAGTTGGGGGCGAGCTGCCGCGCCTGCTTGTGTCGCCGTAGTGCTTTCGCTGAGTCGCCCAGAGCCATCAAAACATTGCCCAGATTCGAGAACGAATCCGCATGGTCCGGGAATTGCACGATAATTTTTTCGAAGACAGACCGGGCTTCTACGAGCCGGCCCGAACGTTTGAGTCGCAGCGCTTCCGCAGCAAGCTCGTCGAGGTTGCCGGCTGCGGACTCGACGCGCAGTGCGGAGTGGACTTGACTCAAAACGGTTCGCCAGTCGCCAGGAGTGGGTTGGCGGAAAATGCGCATCGTCGGATACCACGGACTATCGGTGCGGGCGCAGAGCCAGCGCCATTCGCTGGCGAATGGCAGCAGCAGCCAGACCGATTTGCCCAGCGCCCCGGCCAGGTGGGCTGTTGCGGTATCGACACTGATGACAAGGTCGAGCTGTTCAATGATCGTTGCTGTGGCGGCCAAGTCGGTGCAGCTTGCGGAGACGTCGGTGGCGTTTACTGCTTGCCTAAGTGCGAGGGTGACATCGGCGGGAGTGTTGAGTTGGAGACTGACGAAATGTGCACGGTCTGACTTGAGCAGCGATTGGCAGTCGGGCCACTGCATTGAGCGGAAGGCATCGTTGCGGTGGTGCGGATTCCCGGCCCAAGCGAGTCCGACGTTGAGTTTTCCGGTCGGGAGGCTCAGTGCAGGTGGTTGCCGGTTTTCGGGTGCTTGCAGGTACGGCGTCTGGTTTGGGATGTTTTCGAGTGTAGTGTTGAAAATGCGCGGGAGGCTGAGCAGTGGGATTTGCAAATCGTGATCCGGTGTGGAGTCGTAGGGAGTCACAACGTTGGCTAAGCCGGTAAGCGTCTCGAACAACGCCTTGGCTTCCGGCGGGCATTCGAGAATGAGCGTGCCTACCTTTGCGGAGAGCAGTGGCATGTAGCGGGCAAATTGAATCGAGTCGCCCAGACCTTGTTCGCAGTGGACGAGCAGAGTCCGATCCGGGGCAGGTATTCCATCCCAATCCGGTTTACTTTGGTGCCGCCTGATGTCTTTTGTTGAGCGCCAACGCCACTCGTATTTTTTCCAGCCACTCGTGAAGTTGCCCTCGAGGAGTTGCAGCATGCCGAGTCCGTAGTTTGCATCGGGAAGATCGGTGTTCAATCCTATTGCTTGGGAAAACTGTTCACTAGCCTCGTCGAGTTGGCGGGCATCGACGAGCGCCCCGGCGAGGTTTGCGTGGTAGCCGGCATTGCTTGGCTCTCTGTCGACGGCCTGCCGGAAGCGTTCCACCGCCTTGGCTGTTTGTTGAGTAGATTTGTAGATGGCACCGAGGGCGTTATGAACTTCGGCGATACGAGGGGCGAGTTGCAGTGCCTTGAGGGCAAACTGCAGAGCCTCGGGGATCCGACTTTGCCAAAGCATCATCATAGATAGGTTGAGATGGGCAGCGGCCATGGTCGGTTCGTTGGCCAGAGCTTGGAGGAAGGACTTCTCGGCTTCATCGGGGCGATTGGTCTGGTGTAGGAGGGTGCCGAGGTTGAGATGGGCTTCGGCCATAGCGGGATCGGCGGTGGTGGCACGACGGTAACAATCTTCCGTTTTGTCAAGCGCATCTGCCTGCTTGTGAAGCAAGCCCAGATTTACATAAGCCCGGGCGTGGCACGGATCAAGCTGCGTGACCCGTTCGTAATGGCGCTGTGCAGAGTGGAGATCTCCAGATTTTTCCTCAAACAGGCCGAGAGCAAAGTGAACATCAGGAGCGTCTGGAGTCAGCAAATATGCCTGTTTTAAGCATAATTCAGCCTCTGCCATGGAGCCGTTCTCGATGAGACCGACAGCACGGAGCACGGGGTCTGCGACAGAATAAGCTGTTTCGGGAGACTCCAAGTCGGGTCTGGTTGGACAGATCGCGTTCGCCAAGAACCTCGGACAAAGCAAAAAACAAGCCAAAAACGATGTAATTTATCAAGTTGAACGGACACGGATGAACGGACACGGAAACAGTCAAAAAAATACGAAGAATTGGCTTGGCTTGAACTGGCAACTTGGGTCAGCGACAGGCTGGGGAGTCTTGGGTCTGAACATGGCTGCTGTCATGGAAAAGGATCGTCGATTCAAGCCTGTTTCATTTGCTGAGCTTGGCGAGATCAAAGCGGAGACAAATGAAGCGGCAGGGTTAGTTGCTCGTTTAAACAAAAGGAGTATCGAAACGCGGCATCTTATCGATGGGAAGAAGTCGGGCTTGTTACGTTGTCGCTTTCCGGTGATCCACTCATTGGGCAACAACGTTCATTTTGAAGGATTGCCAAAAATGCGGGACTTTGACTTTGCTGGTTCGATCAACTTTGCCATATGCGTTTTTGAGAAAGATTATTCTAATGATTTCACATTCAACAACGCCGCCCAATTCGAGGTCGTGTTTGCAGGGTGCAAGTGGAATCAGGCGGTTCTAAAAAAGCTGGGTTTGCCAAA